>OQWM01002278.1_pt1 | contig 13099 bp, 10 predicted proteins | sample 1691531 | NCBI WGS metagenome assembly OQWM01 (sample SAMN03418257, study PRJEB22391) | human gut metagenome | biome: human-gut; feature: organic feature; material: feces | host: Homo sapiens | place: Tanzania | collected 2013-01 | reverse complement strand
ACGCGCATACGCTTGGGCTCAAACACCCCGTTGGACGAGTCCTCGTTGCGGGCAACCAGCGTCGACCCGTCATAGCTCGCGTTCTTACCAACCAAAATCGTTGTGCACGGCATGCGCATCCTCCTCGAGCGAAAAAATCAAACGGTAACAGTGTATCGCTTCGGCGCAAAAAGGGCGAAACCGCAGTCGCCACGACCCCCTCGCAACCCCTGTGGTCAAAAAATGCCAAATATGAGTACTGTCACCAATTTAGTAGCAGCAAATCTCACTGTCCTGGACGATAGAAATCCCCATTTGTCCAAAAATTGAGTAAAGTAATTCCCCAAAGGTCCAATAAAAGAGACTCCCTAACGATATCCACTATCATTAGAGAGTCAAATCAGTCTCAAAGATATGCAACCGACGAGGCAACAGTACTCATATTTGGCATTTTTTGCACACGGGATATAGAACTAACCCCCTAAACAGCCCGAAAACGCCTATTTCACCGCGCGTTCGGCCGCCTCAATCACGTGCTTGGCGAGAATCGCCGTCGTCACGGCGCCCACGCCGCCCGGCACGGGGGTGATGGCGCCAACAACCGGCTCCGCAGCATCAAAATCGACGTCACCGACCAACTTGCCGGCCGCCTCGTCCCAGTTAATGCCCACATCGATGACCGTCTGGCCCTCGCGGACCGCATCCGCGCCAATCGTGCGCGCACGTCCGACCGCGGCGACCACAATATCGGCAGCACGGCATTCGGCAGCAAGGTCGCGCGTGTGCGTGTGGCATGTCGTCACGGTAGCATTGCGTGCCGTAAGCATGGCGGCAACAGGACGGCCAATCACCAGCGAGCGACCGACAACGGCAACCTTGGCACCGTCCAGCTCAACGCCATAGTGATCCAGAATAGCCAGAACGGCTTCGGCCGTGCAGGGGGCAAAACCCTCGCCGCAACCCGAAAGCGCGGTAAGCAGCGAAGCTGGCGTCATGGAGTCAACGTCCTTGGCGGGATCGAGCGCCGCGGCAACGGCGTCCTCGTCAAGGCCGGCGGGCAGCGGACGGAACAGCAGGCAGCCATGAACAGCCGAATCGGCATTAATGTCCCCGATCGCCGCCAACAGCTCGTCCTGCGAAACATCGGCAGGAAGCAACACGCGACGAACCTCGATGCCAACCTTTTCGCAGCGCTTGAGCGCACCGCGCTCGTAGGATAGGTCGTCCTCGCGCTCGCCCACACGGACGATAGCCAACGTCGGAACAACGCCGCGCTCGCGTAGCGCAGCGCAGCGAGCGGCAAGTTCCTCGGTCAAGGTGCGGGCAACGGGAGCGCCCTTGAGCAGTTCAGCCATGGCTATCCCCTCTTCCTTGCAGCGTCGGCAGCGCGGCGTGCCAGTGCATCGGCACGCGGCAGCCACGTATCCAGCAGCTCATCGCACGCCGCCTCGAGCTCCTCGGCACGGGCGCGATCCTTCATGGACGTGGTGTTGGCAAAGAGCGTCAGGCTCGCACCCTGCATGGCGGCACGGCAGAACACGGCACCACACGCCACGTCGGACAGCAGCTGGCGCGAACCCTTATCGGCCATGTCCTCGAGCAGTGCTAGCGCGCGTCCGCAGGCATCCATGATGCGGTACGGCGGCATGGCCGCCACGCGCAACGCGTCCTGAATCGCCACGGATCGAGCCGGATCATCACGAGGAATACCGTACGCAGCGGACACCTGGCCGTACGCACGAACATCCTCGGCAACTAGACCTACAAGTTCCTGCGCCAACTCGTCTGCCTGGGCAAATGCACGCGTCAGATCGTCTGCGCGATTGGCTAGCGCGGGATTAGTTGCCCCGTAGCGCGCGACCATCCCGCAAAGCGAGGCGCCCAGCGCGCCCACAAAGGCGCTCGCGCTACCGCCGCCCGGCACGGGCTCACGAGCAGCGAGCGCCTCGGCAAATCCGCGGCAAGTCTTGTCCATCATCTCTTGGCTCATCGGAACACCTCTATCAGGCGCGCCGGCAGACGAGGCCGTAGCACGCCAAAATAAAAATGGGGCAACGATGCCAGGAGGCAGTTGTCCCATTCATCGGATTTTTCGATGCCCAGTCTAACCCATAAGGAAGCGACTGTCAGGAGCCACGGCTATCGGCATTTTCGATTGCAGGCAATAGAAATTTCCACCTAAAGCGGGAACGTTGCAGCTGCCCAAAACGCCGTCGCTGACGCAATTTTGTTGGAGAAACAGTTGCAACATTTTACAAATTACTGTGTTTTTCCTGTGCTGTTTTTACTTATTGGCAATCAAATTTTTAACACGCTCGGAAAAGATTTTACAGAATCTAAACTATATATGTTGGCTAATACCACCGGGATAAAAGGAGTGTCAGCATGAAGTCGTTAACCAGAACGGCTTATCGTGCGATCGCTGCGTTTGTTGCCGCTGCGTTCGTCATGATAGGCCTCGCGTCACCAGCATTTGCAGATGGCGCGACATGGACCATCACCAATCAAAGGACCGGTACCGTCTACACAGACGTCGCCATCGCCACCAAAGAGGCGGCCAGTGGAGACACCCTTGTGCTTGGTGAGGGCAACTATACGCTCTATAAGGTGGACTCCGCAGGCACCACCAAGGGCAAGAATCTCACCTTTGTGGGCCAGGGAACCGAAAAGACCGCGTGGAACATTGGCGCGCTCGTGCCAGATCCGGCGTACTTCGGCACTGAGTACAACGGCGACTACTCCTTCGACGGAGCCGGCACCGTTACCTTCGAGAACATGACGATGCGTTCCGGCAGTGCCGACTACCTCGGCTTCATTCGCGCCAACAAGACTGTGCTCAACGGTTGCGTCGTCAATGGCAAGACGTTCTACTGGGGCTACGAGTCCGCCGAGTTCACGGACACGACGTTTAACGCTCCGAGCCTCGATTACGCCATCTGGACGTACAGCTCGCCGACCATGACGTTCAACAACTGCACCTTCAATGCCAGCGGCAAGGCGATTAATGTCTACACCGATTTCGGCGCGGGCAAGCACGACATCACCGTCAACGTGAATGACTGCACGTTCAACTCGAATGCGTTCTTGGGTAAGCAGGCACTGACCATCAACGACTATAATATGGGAGACAAAAAGTACATCCTCAACATCACCAACAGCTCTGCCACGGCTGCGCGCGATAACACTACCTGCTCGCAGCTCTTTGGCTTTGGTGGCAAGGCAAGCACCAACAACAAGGGCAAAACTGACGTCAACATCAACGGCGAGCTCGTGTGGTCCGGCGGCGAGATGAAGACCCACGGCTACACCGACGGCGAGCATGAAGATAATTTCGTCGATCAGAAGGACTACGTTTGGGAGCAGGAGGACGACGGCTGGTATTGTACCGGCCACGCCAAGTGCGGCTACTGCGGTTGGCCGATTGAGGAGACCGTAAAGGCAACCTACACGGACACGACCAACTGCACCGAGACGGGCGAGAGGGCCTACACCGCGACCTTCCAGCACAAGTGCTTTGAGCCTCAGACCAAGACCGAACCCCTCGACCCCATCGGCCACGACTGGGACGCACCCGAGTACACCTGGAGCAAGCAGGACGGCGAGTGGTACTGCACCGCCAAGCGTGTATGCAAGCGCGACGCCTCGCACGTCGAAGAGCAGACCGCGAAGGCAAGTGTCGAGACCACGCCGGCGACCTGCCTCAAGGCTGGCAGGTCCGTCTACACCGCCAAGTTCGACGGCGACGTCTTTAAGACCCAGACCCGCACCGTCGCCCTCGGCGTCCTCGGCCACGACTGGGCAGACCCCGAGTACAGCTGGTCCCAGAAGGACGGCAGTTGGTTCTGCACTGCCAAGCGCGTCTGCAAGCGCGACGCGAGCCACATCGAGGACGAGACCGTGAAGGCAACGGTCGAGACCACGCCGGCGACCTGCCTCGAGGCTGGCAAGTCCGTCTACACCGCATCCTTCAAGAGCGACACCTTCAAGACCCAGACCAAGACCGAGAAACCGAGAAGCTCAACCCGCTCGATCACGACTGGGGCAAGGCGGAGTACACCTGGTCCGAGAAGGACGGCGATTGGTCCTGCACCGCCAAGCGTATCTGCAAGCGCGACGCTTCCCACGTCGACGAGCAGACCGTGAAGGCAACGGTCGAGACCACGCCCGCGACTTGCACCGAGGCCGGAAAGTCCGTCTACACCGCTGCCTTCGACGGCGACGCCTTCGAGACCCAGGTTAAGACCGAGAAGATCGCCGCTCTCGACCACGACTGGGCAGAGCCCGAGTACAGCTGGTCCCAGAAGGATGGAGCCTGGTACTGCACCGCCAAGCGCGTCTGCAAGCGTGACGCCTCGCACGTCGAGAAGGAGACCGTAAAGGCCGCTTACGAGGTTACCACCCCCGCCACGACCGAGAAGGAAGGCGAGGGCACCTACACCGCCACCTTCGAAAACGAGGCCTTCGAGACCCAGACCAAGACCGAGTCGATCGACAAGCTTCCCGTCAAGCCGCAAGAGCCCGCAAAGCCCAAGGACGACAAGCCCAGCAAGACCGACAAGCCGGGCAAGTCCGACAAGTCCAACAAGCAGACGCTCCCCGGAACGGGCGACTCTACGGTTACCGCCATCATCTCGATGCTCGCCATGGCATCCATCTGCTTTGCCGCCGGCGCTGTCATTTCCAAGGTTCGCAAGTAATAGCGATCTTCTAGCGCGCTCCTGCAACTAGGCCGCAGAGCAACAGGACCCGCACCGCCACAGGTGCGGGTCCTTCTTTTTGCCCAAGCGGCCCACAGGAGCCTTCGCGGCATCATCAGACAAAACACTCCAGCTCACTTCAATCGCCGGCAAACGCACCGCTCACCTTCCGTCGTAAACATGGGACACATGGCCCACCTTTCGAGACTCCCCGGCAGCGCAAACTGGGGCATATCTATAAGTAAGGAGCTCGTTGGGGCACAGCCGCATAACGGCAACAAACGACGGACGGAGGTATAAGCCGCGCAGCACACAAAGACATCCGCCGCAAACGCAATCGACGCCCCAACAACATGCGGTGCCATGATGTCACCAACAGACAAGGAGGACGCCACCATGAAGAAAAAGACCCTATCGATCCTTTCCCTTTGCATCGCCCTCTTTGCCGCGTTTGCCCTCGTGGGATGCGGCGGGAGCGCTTCGAGCGGAGGCAGCAGCGCATCCAAGAGCGAGGGCAGGGAAAAGACCCCAGTCGTCGAGAAGACCGACTTTATCTGGTTTAAGGTCGAGATGCCCGAGGGCGTCGGTGTAAGCGACTCCGCCGGCAAGAACGCCGACAGGGTCCAACTCACCTTCCCCGAGAACGAGAACACCACAGTCGACCGCTTCATCCCCGTTTGGCAAGAGAAGATGACGGCCGAAGAGTCCTTTGCCGAGCAGGCCGAAAGGCATACTGGTACGTTCCAGTGGGAAGACGGCGACCCCGTCGAATACAACGGCAGGACATGGCTCACCGGAACGTGCAAGGACAATGGCGGTACTTATACCTACCTCTTTTCCGACGTCGACACGGGAAGCATCTACATCTTGATTAGGAACGTCGAGCTTCACGAGAAAGAAGCTGAGGCACTTCTCAACTCCATTGAGTTCCCCGACGACATGGAGGAAGCCGTGAAGGAGGCACGCGACGTCGAGATTTCGAGTATCGAGATCAAGTAGCAAGGGTCCGCGCGCGACCGCGCACTCGTTCCATTAAAAGCGCGGGCACCCAACCCCAGGGAGGGCCGGCAGCATCGGCCCTCCCCTCTCTTGCGTCCGCACATATTGCCACTTAACGGCGCAAATCCGGCCCCCAGAATGGGACACATGGCCCACCCTAGCGAGCCGCTCGCGCGTACAGTAAAGGCAGGTAATCCATGGGCGGTTACAGATCGAGGAGGACACGACCATGAAAAAGAAGGCCTTTGCGATTCTCACCCTCTGCTTGAGTCTCTTTGCCGCAGTTGCCCTGGTGGGCTGCGGCGGAAATGGCGGCGCTGCCGGCAGTGGCGGTGGCGGCGGAGCGGAAAAGCCAGCCGTGGATATGAGGACTGACTTCATCTGGTTTAAGGTCGAGGTCCCCGAGGGTGTCGAGGTCACCGACGTCGCCGGCGATACCGCCGACAGGGCCCAGTTTAAGTTCACCGAGAGCGAGCACGCCAGCGACCGCTTCATCCCCGTCTTTGACTCCGACAAGAACGCCGACGAACTGTTCGACTACGAGGCCAAATGGAATGCCAGCTTTGAGTGGACCGAGAACGATCCCGTCAAGTACAACGGCAAGACCTGGCGCAACGCTTCCTACACTCATTCGGGCGGCGTGACGACTGAGTACTTCACCGAGGCGGGCGGCGGCAGTGTGTACGTGCGTATCGACAACGTCGAGGAGCACAAGGACGCCGTCGAGACCATGATGAAGTCCCTTGAGTTTGCCGACGATATCGCCGAGGCCAAGACCGAGGCCATGGACGTTAAGCTCGACGACATCGAGATTAAGCGCTAAACGACTGGCGAGCGCAACGGGAAACACGGGCACAGTGCAAACAAGCGACGATACCCCAGCGCTTCGTACCCAGGGAGGGCCGGCAAACCGACCCTCCCTTTCTTTATGTCAACGCAGTATAGTTACCAAAACGAGCGCATAACCGTACTCTACGAACGGAGGAGTTATGACCGAACACCACGCCATCAGCCGTCGAGCATTCACGTTGGGCCTAGGACTCGCAGCATTGTCGCCATTTGTAAGCCTGCCCGAAACCGCGGGATTGGGCCTTCCCGTGCGCGCGGCATTTGCAGAAGACGCTGCCACAGCGTCAGTCAGCCTCGACAATTTCGTCATTCGCCTTCGCCCCGCGGGCTATTTTCGCACCGCGAGCGTCAACCAAGACGGCAACGTTCGCGGCAACGTCTGCCACCTGTTTAACGACGGCACGTCCAGCAAGCTCATCCTTGAGAACGTAACGACCAAGAATGACGATACAAACTGGTATGCTATCCGCACCTTACTCAATTTCGAAGAGCATAAAAAGACGGGCTACAGCATTTGGTCGGTCGACGACGACTCGGACAAAGATGGAAAGGTCATCCACGTATGGGGCGGCGAGTATGACAACAAGCCCAGCCGCGCTTTTGCGTTCGAGCGTCGGTCCGACGGAACCTATTTCATCCGAGACCGCACCAACGAGGAAAAAAACATTAATTACCTTTCAATAGAAAAAGATGGCCAAGACCAAGACAACAACAAGATTTGCCATAAGAGGGGAGCCATTCCGTGGGAAATCGAACTTGTCGGTTACGACATGGAAAAGAACAATGCCACGGTTAGCAACATCGACTGGATCACGTATAGCAGCTATGTCGATGGGCCATGCTGGATGAAGCACGTCGACGGCAGCAAGTACCTCGACGAGCTGAGCATCCCGGGCACGCACGATTCGGGCACCTGCAGCGTGGACAACGACACCGAACCCCAAACCTCGCTCGCAAAGTGCCAGCAGGACTACATTCCCACGCAGCTACTCGAGGGCATTCGCTATTTTGATATCCGACTCGGAAAGGGCAATGACCCCGGCATCGACCACGGAATTTGCTACCTGCTCAAAAAAGACGGGCACTTTATGCATCTCTCCGATGTCATCGGTTACTTCAAAACGTTTTTGAACGAAAACCCATCAGAGGCGCTCATCTTGCTCGTGTCGCGCGGCAATGACGAGGCTACCGACGAGAGCATTACAACGGCTTTCGCCAAGGTTATGGACGAGAACCCCGGTCTGTTCTACACGTCGAGCCGAGTCCCCACACTGAACGAGGTGCGCGGAAAGATTGTCCTGCTGCGTCGATTTGCACTCGCCGGCAACAGCGTGAGCGGCCACACGTGGGGCCTCGACCTTACTGAATGGGATAACAAGATCAAGGCTCACTCCGGCAAATCGATGTGCCTCGTTCAGAACGTTCAGGGCTTTGAGGAGGCCGACGATGCAGGCACCCAAGACCCCTATTGCACCAAGGTATATGCCCAAGACCATTACGACTGCACGGGATCCAGCAAGATAGCATGGGTCGATATGGCCCTGAAAGCCGCGCCCGAACTCAAGCGCAGCCCCGTAGATGTTGCTGACGAAGACGGGAGCACGGTGCAGGTAATGGAGCGCTGCTGGTTTATCAACTACACCAGTTGTACGCAATACAACCCATTTACCGCAGCGCGAGTGGTCAACGAGCATCTGTACGAGAGCCCGTACATCAATCCCAGCGGCAATGAGAATACGAAGTCAGATTACCTCAAGCACATTGGCATCATCGCGTCCGACTTTGTTGATGCGGCGCTAGCCCGCAGCATCTACCAGCGCAATTACGATGCGCAGCACAAGCAGACGGCTTCGTACTACCTCCCGACCCGCATGCGCATGACGTACGGCGACTCGCTGAGCGAAGCCTCGCTTCAGGACGGCAAGACCGTCGGCGAGGGCTATTTCCGCCTCGTCGACAGCAGCAACATACTCAATGTGGCGGCTTCGGGCCGCGCATTTGCCATCGAATACGTGGATGTCGACGCCCTGGGCAACGAGACCGTTACGGGGCTGCAGGGCTCTGTGCCCATTGATATCGATCCACGCGCGCTGACGCCCCATTTTGAGGGACTCGAAGGACTTAAGGCCGGTGAGGACGTGCGCGCTAAGATCACGGCGTTGCTCGAGGGCAAGCTCGAAAACGACGCCTGCACGGCCCAGCTCGAGTTTATGCACGATGCAAACGGCGCTCCGGGAACGGCGATGACCGAGGGCGAGGCATTTACCGCGGGAACATACTGGGTGCGCGCGAATGGGCTTTTGGGCGACGCAGTGCAAAACTACACGCTCGCCAGCAACGGGGCCGTGAGCTTTGCCGTAGCGGCCTCGGGCAGCGCGGGCGACAGCGGCGCTGGCACTGGCACCGACACCGACACGGGTTCCAACGCAGGCGGCGCCGACAAGAATGGCAAGGGCAACAAGAGCGACCAGGGCAAGAGATCGGGCGGAAAACTTGCCGACACGGGCGATGGCTCCGGCATTGCCGCCGGGCTCGCCGCTGCCGCCGTGGCGACGACGGTCGCCGGCGCAGCGATGCTTGCAAATGACCGCGAAAACGCTGGGGACGATAGCGAATAGGCAAGCCGACCCTTTTGGACACATCGACTCGACGAGGGGCGCAGAACACCGTTCTGCGCCCCCGTTTTTTACCTTGGCCCAAACGCCGCCATAGGCTACATCACCATGTTCAGCGCGTTAACAAACTCCTGGGCCTTCGCACGGCTGCTCAGACTAAAGACGCAAGCGGTTAACAGTCGATTGCGCAGAAAAACATCGCGGCCTTTGATTCTATTGACGCCCGTGATGTCCTTAAGGTAAACGATCTCGGTGTGCTTGCCACCGAAAGTTCCTTTCTTGAGCACCTCGATGCGGTTGGGGAAGATTTTGACGTCTTTAAACTTGCCCGATCCTTTGTCTTGGAACAGCAGCGTGTTGTTGTCCATGCGCGTCACTCCCATGGGGTTCGCTAAAACTGTCTCTACCATCACATCTTAGTCGCTTTGAGACCTCCTAGCGAAGGTGCCGGGCAGCAGCGCAATTCGTGTCCCCACGAGGCCTTAAACTAAACGCAGTTTGATATGCATTCCGTCAGGAGGAAAGTGGGCGATGGTGATGAGTGAGCTGGCAAACCGCGGAGAAGCGACGATTGTGCCCGAAGGATTTTACAAGCAGGTTTCCTCGATTCTCAACGCCGCTCGCGACAAGGCTTATACCGCCATCAACTTTGCGATGGTTGAGGCATATTGGGAAATCGGCAAGAGCATTGTTGAAGAACAAGGCGGAGTAGAGCGCGCCAAGTACGGCGATGCGCTGCTCAATGCCCTTGCAATCAAGCTTACCAAGGATTTTGGCAAAGGCTTTGAGGCAAGGGAGCTGCGTAAAATGCGCCAGTTATATCTCACATTTCCAATTTGGGACTCACTGCGTCCCGAATTGAGCTGGACTCATTACCGCAGGTTGATGCGCATTCCCGACTCCGAAGTGCGCACTTGGTACATGAACGAATGCGCCGACTCTCGCTGGAGCACACGTCAGCTCGAGCGCCAAATCAACACCATGTTCCGCGAGCGTCTACTTGCCAGCAAGGACAAGGAGACCGTCGTCCAAGAAATCCAAAAGAGCGCCCCAGCTCATCGCTCCGAGGATATCATCCGCGACCCATATGTGCTTGAGTTTTTAGGCTTCTCGGACGATGCTGCGTTTCGTGAGAGCGATCTAGAGCAGGCGCTCATCACGCATCTTCAGAAGTTTCTGCTGGAGCTTGGCCGTGGCTTCGCTTTTGAGGCACGCCAAAAGCGCATCACCTTCGATGGTCGCCACTTCTATATTGACCTTGTGTTTTACAACTATCTGATGCGCTGCTTTGTACTCATCGACCTTAAAACCGATGATCTCACGCATCAGGACTTGGGCCAGATGCAAATGTACGTGAACTACTACACGCGCGAGCTTATGAACGAAGGCGACAATTCACCCATAGGCATCGTGCTCTGCGCGGACAAAAGCGATTCGATTGTCGAATACACGCTGCCCGAAGACAACGACCAAGTGTTTGCCGCCAAATATCTGCCGTATCTTCCAAGCAAGGAAGAGCTGGCGCGCGAGCTGAGCGCCGAGTACCGCGCCATCAACGAAGCGGCGAATGGCGAAGCGCAAGGGTAACGGCACGGTGCGACCGACGTCCCCTAAGTCGTTCCGTACCACCTGGCATAAGAGGAGTTTTTCATGACAGACAGACCGAAAGCCACACTGCGCGACTGCATCTATGGGCTCGCTGTTGGCGATGCATTGGGCGTCCCTTATGAGTTCAGGCCCCGCGGCACGTTCGAATGCACCGATATGGTCGGCTACGGCACGCACGGGCAGCCCGCGGGCACCTGGAGCGACGATACATCCATGACACTTGCCACCTGCGACTCGATTAGGGAGCTTGGGCGCATCGACATCGCGGACATGCGCAACAAGTTCGTGAGCTGGATCGCCAACGACGAATATACGATAGACGGCGTTTTCGATTACGGCGGCACGACCGCTCGCGCCCTGCGCACCGGCAAAGGAGGCTCCGGCGAGCGCGACAATGGCAACGGCTCGCTCATGCGCATCGCTCCCCTGGCGTTCACCGACGCGACAGACGAAGAAATCTGCGAGGTCTCAGCGATCACGCACGCCCACAGAACGTCAACCGACGCATGCGTCATATTTGTCGAGCTGATGAGGGGCGTGATGAACGGCGAGCTTCCCTCGTGGGTACTCCACCTGAAAAACGTACCCGAGTACGAAATCAGGTCCGGCGGCTTCGTACGCGATACGCTTAAAGCCGCTACCTGGTGCTTCGTCAACACTAACAGCTACGCGCAATGCGTGCTTGCCGCCGTTAACCTAGGCGACGACACCGACACCACCGCAGCCGTCGCAGGCGCCCTCGCGGGCACGGCATACGGCATGAACGCCATCCCGCAGGAGTGGGTCGACACCCTGCGCGGAAAAGAGCTGATTGAGAGCTGCCTGTTTTAGGACGCCATACAAGAAATAAGGCAGGAGGCATCATGGAGAGGGTATCTCCCGCCGTAGCCCGTGAGGTAGAATTATGACCGCCGCGGAATCCGCCTGCGGGCAACGCTCCGATCTCCGATTGGGGTGAAGCCTATGAACTTGTTTCTTGAAATCCTGCGCCTCTCGATGTATGTGACCGGCATTGCCCGGAACCTCTACTCGATGTGGAGGGAATATAAGCAGTAACGGATAGCGAAGGGAGTCATGAAAAAGGGCCGGTTGCACCCGGCCCCTTAAGACGTCTGTACCTGCGTTGCCCGCGTCTCCAAAGTTGACCAACCGAGGAGCGGGTTCCGCGGCACACCCTGATTTTACCCAGTGGGGCGGTTCTTTTGCAGCTGCTCCACCGTTTATTTACATCTACCGCCACGAGCCACGAGCTCGCCCAGGACGAGCTGGACAGTTTCAGCAAGCAGACCGCCCACCAGAACGACATGGGGGGATCTCAAGTCCTTCCCCCAGATAGCGACCCTGAAGACCGCGTCGGCGAAGATCTGCCAACTCAACAAGCAGCTCAGCATAGCCGACGGCCACGAGGGAGGCGCCAGCTGGGTCAACCCTATTCCAAAACCTACCAGGTAGCCCGCTCTTGGTCGAGCAAGATTTCGAGTACACCGACGGCATTCATTAGTTCGGCCTCCGCCTTTCGGTATTCACGACTGGAAGTTTTCGTGCGTTCGGCAATGTACGTTATAACCGTGGTCGGCATCTCAAGGTCGTTGAAGTCGATTTTCAGCGCCAGTGTATCGACATACTTCTGTTTGTCCGAGACGAAGTTGCCACTCATGCCCGACATACTGAAGTTTTTCTGGCCGCCGAAGGTCATCGAACTGCCGCCGAAACTGCCACACGTCACCTCGGAGCCATCCGCAAGCACCGAGAAGCCGCGAATGGACGCGATGGAGGCATAGTAAGGCTTCGCCTCGAGCACTTTCTCCGCCACCAGAGAGAGCCCGCCGGTGAACATCGCGAGGGTGGCCTTGCCGGCGATGCCCACACCCTTCTTCTTGACAGCCGCCGTGGCCTTTTTGATGCAGATGACGTTGTGCTCCGCGTCGATTGCGAACTTTCCGTAATCATGTGTTGGCGTGAATGCCTTCTTTCCTTTCTTGGCGCTGATTACGCTCTCCAGCTCTTCGAGACGAACCTCCATGTTATGTAGTTCCTTGTCGCCGAAGCCATCTTCTTCCTTTTCCTCGTTCTCATCCACGATTATTCCTCCTCATTAGCCTCGTTCATAATCCCTTGGTTGCGCTGTTAATATGCTAGGGCAATTCTCCAGTCATGGACAAATGACCGCACTATTTGCCCCCCTTCGTATTCAATGATACGAAGTCAGCTTGATTGCCAGTTAGGTCAACAGTACGATCGACACTACTCCAAAACGGAACCAGATGCCTCCTGTCGCAGCCTATGGAGTAAAATCGTGACCGCCGCGGAATCCGCCTGCGGGCAACGCTCCGATCTCCGATTGGGGTGAAG
>OQWM01002274.1_pt1 | contig 13106 bp, 12 predicted proteins | sample 1691531 | NCBI WGS metagenome assembly OQWM01 (sample SAMN03418257, study PRJEB22391) | human gut metagenome | biome: human-gut; feature: organic feature; material: feces | host: Homo sapiens | place: Tanzania | collected 2013-01 | reverse complement strand
TGTCTTTCTATAAATTCGTCCGTACCGTAGCTGTCGGCCGCGCCAAAGGGAGCAGCAGCGCTGCTGCACCGGCGGCGGAACGGACAGCTTTGAATTCAAGCCCTGCCGTCAGGAGAAAATGTCTTTTGAAGATATGATGAGCAATTTCAAAAAATCGAGCGACGAGAAAATGAGCGACCTTAAAAAGGTTATAGACGCCCAAAAGGGACGCCCGCGCCGCCCGAAGCAGCAATAAATCGAGAGAAAAGGATATTGGGCGCATTTTGCTCCGGTATCCTTTTTTAAGAAGGAGATTAAGATGCTTTTTTATAACGCAGGCATTTTTACCGGCCGGGGAGATAATATAAGAAACGGCTATGTTCTTATAAAAGGCAGCAAAATAATAGACGTGGGCCCCATGGCTTTCTGCCCGAGGGACGACGAATGCTACGATATGTCGGGGCTTGTCATATATCCCGGCTTTATAGACGCGCACTGCCATATAGGTATGTGGGCGGACGGAGCGGGCTTTGAGGGGGACGACGGCAACGAGGATACCGACCCGGCAACCCCCCAGCTTCGGGCGGTGGACGCGGTGAACCCCGGGGACAACTGCTTTAATGAAGCGCTTATGGCGGGAGTTACCACAGTCGTTACCGGTCCCGGAAGCGCAAACCCTGTGGCGGGACAGCTTGCGGCTCTTAAAACCTACGGGGAGCGGGTCGACGATATGGCGATAAAGGCTCCTGCCGCCATGAAGTTCGCCCTCGGCGAAAATCCGAAGAATACATACCACGGAAAAGACCAATCCCCATCCACCAGAATGGCGACGGCGGCAATAATCCGCGAGCAGCTTATGAAGGCACGGCGCTATATGCAGGACGCGGACGCTGCGGAGGATGACGAGGATGTTGACGAGCCGGAATTCGATATGAAAAGCGAGGCGCTCAGCGCCGTGCTCAAGGGGGAAGTGCAGGCGCATTTCCATGCTCACAGAGCGGACGATATTTTCACCGCCGTGCGTATAGCAAAGGAATTCGGGCTTGACGCGGTGCTCGTTCACTGCACCGAGGGACATATAAATCCGGAGAAGCTGGCGGCGGAGCATATTCCCGCCATAGTGGGACCCATTATAGCGACCCGCACGAAGCCGGAGCTTGCCAACCAGACGGAGGCGACCGCCGCCGTGCTCAAAAAAGCCGGAGTGGAGGTGGCAATTTGCACCGACCACCCGGAGGTTCCCATAAAATATCTGCCGCTTTCGGCGGCGATTGCCGTTCGCTACGGAATGAGCCACGATGACGCCATCTGCGCCATAACAAGCGTTCCGGCTAGGATATTGAAGCTTGACCGCAGAATAGGCTCTGTTGCGCCCGGTATGGACGCGGATATAACCGCCTTTGCGGGGGATCCTCTTTCCGTTTACGAGGAACCGGTTTGGGTGGTCGCCGGAGGCAGAATTGTAAAGAGAAGCTGACTTTTTCTTTGACAAATTCCCCGAAATTTAATATAATAAAAGCAGAAAAACTCGAAGGGAGATTAAAGCAATGATAATTACAATAGGAAGACAGTTTTGCAGCGGCGGAAGCGAGATCGGTCTGAAGCTTTCCGAAAGACTCGGAATACCCTATTACGACAAAAATCTCTACGAGTACGCCGCAAAGAACAACGGCTTCAGCGCAAAATACGTTCGTGAAATAGAGGAGACACCCACCGGAAGCTTCCTTTACACCATGGCGATGTACCCCTACACGGAGTTCGGCATGGACAATATGATTCCGGCGGGCATTATGATTTCCGCGGATCAGACGAATTACATAATGGAAAAGGCAAAGGAAGGGCCCTGCATTTTTGTCGGCCGCTGCGCCGATAACGTTCTGCGCGACCGTGACGACTTGCTCAACGTGTTCATTTATTCTGATGTAAAAACCAGAATCAAGCGCGCCATGGAGCGCTACAACATATCCGAAAAGGAAGCGGCAAAATCCGTTCAGCAAACGGACAAATACCGTGCATCCTACTACAACATGAGCTGCCACAATAAAAAATGGGGGATGAAGGAAAGCTACAACCTCATGCTTGACAGCGGCAGGCTTGGCATTGACGGCGTTGTGGACATAATCGAAAAGGCGTACCGTTTAATGGAGGAAAAGGAGCAGCCGAAAGCCGAAGCTCCGGAAAAATAAGCATAAAATAAAGCGCCCGAAGGAAAAGCTCGGGCGCTTTTCACAAAAGCAGTATTTTTTTATCACATTTTCGTGATAGAATTTAATCAAATAAATCCGAGCACGGAGGAAAACGCTATGCTTGACTGCATTATAAACATATTTACCGATATTGCAGACTGTTTTCTCGATATGGGAATAAACAGGCTTGTTGATAGGTTTTCCAAAAAGAAATAAAATATCGCCGCGGCTTTTGCGCTGCCGATATGCTTTCCGCCGGGAACTCGCCGCGCGCGGGTTTGATGAATTATGTGCAAAAAATCCTCCCTATGCCGAAGCGCAGGGAGGATTTATTTTTTTATGCGATGGGCAACTCTGCAAAGAAGGTGTTCATACCGTTTTTGCTTTCCGCCCAAATTTTTCCACGGTGGCGGAGCACAACGCTCTCCGCAATCGAAAGCCCCAGCCCGAAGCTGCCGTCCCGGCTGCGCGCCTTGTCGGTGCGGTAAAAGCGCTTGAAGATATTTTTGAGATCCTTCGGGGCTATGGGCTCGCCGGTGTTCGCCACGGAAAGACGGCAGCGGCTTTTGCCGCAGTGCTCCAGTTTCACCACGGCGCTTCCGGGCGCAAAGGCGTATTTCTGCGCGTTGTCAAGGAAAATTTCAAGCACCTGACGAAGATGCTCCCTGTCGCCGTTTACAATGATATTGTCCTCAATCTCCGAGGAAAGCTCGATGCCTTTTTCAAAGAAAACCGCCTCAAAGGGAAGAACCGCATTTTTGACGGTGCTGCTGAAATCGAATTTTTCAAAGGCGGGGAGATTTGTGCCGCTGTCGGCTCTGGCAAGCTCCAAAAGCCGCTCCGTCAAGCCACGCATCTGCTTTGACATAACAAGAATGTTTTCCGCAAAGCCGCTGCGGCTCTGTTCGTCGTAATCCGGGCTTTGCAGCAGCTCGGCGCTGGTCATAATCACGGTGAGCGGGGTTTTCAGCTCGTGAGAAGCGTCCGCCACGAACTGCCGCTGCTGCCGCCATGCGGTTTCCACTGGCTTTATCGCTATACGGGCGAGCAGCGCGCTTATTCCGAGGAAAACAAGGAACGCGCCTCCGCCGATGAGCAGCAAAATTCGCAAAAGGCTTAAAAGCGTGGCTTTTTCGCTGGTCGTATCTGCAAAAACAATGGAAACGCCGCTTCCCGACGCGGTTCGATAAAAGCGCAGGTTGTAATCCTTTATGACGCCGACGGAATTTTCCGAAAGCAGCGCCTTGCGCAGAAGCTGTTCGAGAAAATCCCTGTCGGAAAGATCGTAATATCCGCCGCCCGCAGCGATTATGTCGCCGCGGGAATTTATTTTAAGTATAAAATAGGGCAGGCGAACGCTGCCGCCCTGTTCGCCTATGTCCATAAGGTATAGGGGATCCTCGGCTATGGACTGCATCATGGAAACGCTTTCGTCCTCAAGGCTGACTCTTGTGAAGTGGTACACAAAGCCGAAAACCGCGGAAAGCATAACCGTCACAAACAGCATATTGATAAGAATAAACTTTATACGGAGCTTTTTCAGCACTTGTTCTCCACCTCCAAACGATAACCCAAGCGGCGCACCGCTTCTATGCGAACGTCGGAGCCGATGGCGGCGAGCTTTTTTCGAAGAAAGCCCACATAGACCTCCACATGATTTTCCACCGCGCTTGAATCATAGCCCCAGACCTTCGCCAAAATGACCTCCTTTGAAAGCACGGAATCTTTAGATTGCAGCAAAAAGCGCATTACGTCGAATTCCTTTGCGGAAAGACGAACGCTGTTTTCTCCGCAGATAAGGGTGCAGGAGGAAAGGTCGAGTGAGGTGTTGCCGAGGGAAAGCTCATCCACCTGATTTCCCTGCCGGCGGAGGAGCGCATTTACGCAGGCAAGCAGCTCCCGGCTGTCAAAGGGCTTTGTAAGGTAGTAATCCGCGCCGGCGTTCAGCCCGCGAATTCTGTCCTCCAAGCCGGAGCGGGCGGTGAGCATGAGTATGGGCGTTCCGCAGCGCTTGGCACGCACGCTTCGAGCCACCTCAAAGCCGTCCATCTTCGGCATCATCACATCAAGTATAAGCAGGTCATAAACGCCGGTTTCGGCATATTCCGCGCCGCTTTCGCCGTCGTAGACGCACTCCACATCAAAGCCTTTCTTTTCAAGGAGAGCCTTGAGCGAGTCCGCCAAGAGCTTTTCGTCCTCTATAATAAGTATCTTCATAGGAATTACCTCTTTTCGTTATCATTATTATAATAGCCTTGCAAGCTGAAATAAAGCTGAAAAAATTAAATTTTTTCGGCAAAAAATATGCAAAGTTTATTTACATTTTGTTCAACGGATTTTTCAGCTTGTTTTAAGCTTTCGGGAGTATGATATAGCCACAGTAAGAAAAACGAACGCCGCAAGGCGGTCATAAATATAAAACGGAGGCTTTACTATGAACGAAGAAATGAATAACAATTACGAAAACAGAAATTCCGAACAGAACTATGAAAATCAGCATGTAAGCTACAACAGCTACATGAACGAAGAAAACGCAAACGCGAATGCAAATTGCGGCGGGAACGCAAATTACGGCGCACCCTTTGCACAGCCCAATCCGACTCAGGGCTTTGAAAAGCCAAAGAAGCGCAAAAAAGGCGGCGTTGCCATGAAAGCCGCCGCACTTGCGATATGCTGCGCACTGGTTGGCGGCGCTTGCGGCGGCGCACTCGGTGCAAAGCTCGTTCCCGCAGGGAACAAAGCGTCGGGCAGTTCAACCGTTCTTCAGGGCAGCAGAGAAAACACCGTCCTTGATGTGAAGAACATCGACACCTCGAAGCAGCTCACCGCCGCAGAGGTCTACGCACAGAATGTGAACTCCACCGTGGGCATCACCACCTCGATAAATTCAACCAACTTCTGGGGATATACCACAACGGCGGCGGCGTCCGGCTCCGGCTTCATCATTTCGGAGGACGGCTATATTATAACCAACTACCATGTTATCGAGGGCGCGTCCTCCATAAAAGTCACCACATATTCCGGCGACAGCTATGACGCCACCGTTGTGGGCTACGACGAAAGCAACGATATTGCGGTGCTCAAGGTCAACGCAACGGGACTTTCTCCCGCGGTAATCGGCGATTCCGACAATATGAACGTGGGCGACAGCGTTGTTGCCATCGGCAACCCCTTAGGCGAGCTTACATTCTCCCTCACCTCCGGTGCGGTGAGTGCTCTCAATAGAGAAGTGACTCTTTCGAACGGTGTTACCATGGATCTTATTCAGACCGACTGCGCCATCAACTCCGGCAACTCCGGCGGCGCACTCTTTAATATGTACGGCGAGGTTGTGGGCATCACCAATGCGAAATATTCCAGCTCCTCCAACTCCGAGGCTTCCATAGATAACATCGGCTTTGCAATTCCCATGAACAGAGTTTACGACATAGTCAAGAGCATCATCGAAAAAGGCTATATCGCAAAGCCCTATATCGGCGTTTCCGCCGCAGATGTAAGCGCGGAAACTCAGGCATACGGTCTGCCGGAGGGCGCGGCAATAAAGAGCGTTTCCGAGGACGGCCCCGCAGCAAAAGCGGGTCTTCAGGTGAACGACATTGTAACTAAAGCGGGCGACAGAAAAATCACCTGTGCAAACGACCTTGTGGAGGCGGTAAGCGAGGCCTCTGCCGGCGACGTGCTCAAAATGACCGTTTATCGCAGCGGCAGCACCGTTGAAATCGAAGTCACCGTGGGCGAAAAGGTTCAGTCCGCACTTGCGAACGAGCAGACGGAGCAGAATGAGCAGTATCGGCAAAATCAGCAGGGAGGAAGTCAATACGGCTACGGCTACGGAATTCCCGGCTTTGGCGGAGGTTTTGGCGGCTTCGGCGGCTGAACATAAAAAGCTTTTCATAATAACACATACAGAAAATCCCCGTGCTCAAAACGAGCACGGGGATTTTTGCAGAGAAACAAAAAAACGCTCCCGAAAAGGGAGCGCAATTTTTTGTACCGTATTTCCTATTAGTCGGAAACGTAGGGCAGGAACGCAAGATGACGAGCGCGTTTGATAGCGGTGGTCAGCTGGCGCTGATGGCGTGCGCAGGTTCCGGTAACTCTTCTGGGAATGATTTTGCCTCTCTCAGAAAGGAATCTTCTCAGGCGCGGAACGTCTTTATAGTCGATCTGTGCGATTTTATCAACGCAGAATGCGCAAACCTTTTTGCGGCTGCGGCGGTTACGGTTCATGGGTCTTTCAGGTCTTTCAGATCTTTCCATGATAAATCCTCCTTTATAGATTTTCAGTTAATTACAAGAATAGCTCTGTGGATTTTCAGAAAGGAAGATCCTCGTCGTCAACTACGGTGAAGTCATCCGCTTCGCCTGCGGAATAAGCTACGGGAGCGGGATCCGGAACGGGCGGAGCAAATTCGGCTCTCTCCGGTGCGCGGAAAGAGGGAGCGCCGGCTGCGGTATCCTTGGAGCGGGGAACGAATTCAACGTTGTCCGCCTGGATTTCGACAGCTTTGCGCTTTTGACCGTTTTTGTCCTCGTAAGTTCTGGTCTGGATTGAACCTTCAACGATGATGGGCGAGCCTTTCTGGAAATACTTGCAGACGAACTCTGCGGTGTTCCTCCAAGCAACGATGTCAATCCAGTCGGTCTGACGGTCGGCGCCTTTTGAATATTGACGATCAACGGCAATGGTAAAGCTTGTAACAGTATGGCCGTTGGGGGTCTGACGGAGCTCAGGGTCGGCGGCAAGCCTTCCGAGAAGTACCACTTTGTTCATAGGATGTCCTCCTTATTCTGCTTTTGCAACGATCAGGGAACGGATAACGCCGTCGGTGATGTTGTAGATACGGTCGAGCTCTGCGGGGAAAGAAGGAGCACTGGTGAAGTTTACCAGTACATAATAACCTTCAGTCTCGTAGTTGATGGGATAAGCAAGTCTGCGTTTGCCCCATTCCTCAACTCCGTCAACGGTAGCGTTGTCGGAAATAAGAGTGGTGAACTTTTCAACGAGTGCAGGGATTGCTTCCTCATTCTTGCAGCTGAAAACCATAACGGTTTCGTAACTCTGAGAAATCTTTGCCATCTTTGATACACCTCCTTTTGGACTTTGGCCCCGCTTTGCGGAGCAAGGATGATGCTTTCTTTATACATAAAGCAACATTGTTGATTATAACAGATGAAAAACGGCTTGTCAAGCGGGATAATCGTCTTTTTTCCAAGTATTTTCGGAATTTTGCGAAAAGGGATTGACAAAATCATTCTATGAATATAGAATATATTCAGGGAACTTTCTATAAATATAGAACAGAGGGAGCTGTTTGATTTGGAGCATATAAATCAGTCCGAGCTTCGGGTTATGAACCTGCTTTGGAAAAACGGAAATATGACCGCAAGGGAGCTTGCCGCCGCATTGGGAGAAAGCGTGGGTTGGAGCAAGACTACCACCTATACGGTGATAAAAAACTGCATAGAAAAGGGCGCGATTATCCGCACGGAGCCGAACTTTATGTGCAGCGCCGCCGTTGCAAAAGAGGAGGTACAGGAAATAGAAACGGAAAATCTGGTGGAAAAGCTGTTCGACGGTTCGCCGGATATGCTTATTTCCGCTCTGCTCAGCAGCAAAAAGCTCAGCGGTGAAAAGCTTGGACGGCTAAGGGAGCTTGTAAAAGACTCGGAAGGGGGAAAATAAGATGATGAGCACGGTATATGCACAGCTCGGAACCGCCGCGATAATAGTGGCGGTGCTCGGGCTTCGGGCGGTGTTCAAAAACCGCTTTCCCGCAAAGGTATTTGTGCTTCTTTGGGCGGCGGTGATGGTGTGGTCGCTTTTGCCCTTCGGCATTTCCACGGATTTGAGCATTTATAAATTCGCACCGAAAAGCTTGAGCACGGAAAACGAGATTTTGAGCACGGAGCATACGGAAACCATATCACGACCGCAAAACGGCGGTGCTCAAATCTCCGCGCCGGAGGAAAACAGCACGCCGGAGATAATCATAATGCCGGAAAATAACAACAATTTTGTACCGGAAATTTCGCAAGATAATGCTGAAAACAGCGTTTCAAACACGCCACCGCAGACCGTGAGCACCACCGGTGCTCAGTCAAAAGCCACTTTGAGCACGGAGAAAATATTTTCCACCGTTCGCATATGCGGAGCGGCGGTTGTAGCAACATATATTATAGTAAAATACATTTTTGATGTGAACAAATACCGCCGTTTTGCCTCGCCCTGCGTCGGTGCGGCGGCAGAATGGCTTGCAAGGCAGCCGAAAAGCGGCAAAATGAGCATTTGGGAAAGTGCGGAGGTGGAATCACCACTTACGTTCGGGCTTACTCGCCCGGTGATTTTGCTGCCCCTCGGAGTGACTCCGGCGCAGCTCCCGAATTTGCTCACGCATGAGTATGTTCACGCAAGGGACAGAGATTTTCTGCTGAGGGCGCTGTGCTCGCTGGCGCTGGCGTGGTGCTGGTTCAATCCGTTTATTTGGGTTGCGGCGATTTATATGAACCGGGATATTGAACGCTACTGCGATGAGCGCAGCATAAAGCTCCTCGGCGGAAGCGGAGCGGACTATATGCACACCCTGCTTGACTACGCCGAACGCCAAAGCGGAATTTCCGCACTTAGCTACTTCAGCGCAGGCTCCTTTGAGGAACGCATAATGTCGATTATCAAGGGCAAAAACAAGCGCATAGGCATAATTTCCGCCATCGTCATAGCGCTGATTATAGTTGCGGTGGCGATTATATTCGGTACTGCGCCGAAAAAAGCTCAGCAGCCGAAAAACGAGTTCACAAAAGGAATCTACGCTTCCGAAACGAAGCTTTGGGAGTTCGACAGGGTGTTCGGCGAAGCGTACACCGCGCCGCTGCACACAAACAGTACGGTGAAATGGCTGCCGGATTCAGCAATCGTAATGGAAGCGGAGAGCGGCACGCCGGTTTACGCTATGCAGGGTGGCAAAATTTCCGGCATGGTGCGCACAGCGCACATGCGATGGGCAATTGCCATTGAGCAAGCCGACGGTGACACCGCGGTTTACGCAAACCTTGCCACGCCGGATGGCAAGAAAGCTATCGGCGACTATGTGAAGCAGGGCGATTTTATTGCGAACACGGATTATGAGCACCACGCGCTTTTGGTTGACATTCTGCGCGGCGGCGAGTCCGTTTTCTGCCCGGAACGCGGCTTCGACTGGTACTTTGACTATTCTGCGGCGCTTCGTGCGGACGACCAGATGCTCTGCGACGATTCCGCCGCGCCGGAGCTGGCGGAGCTTTTAAAAGTTCTGACGAGCAGCGATGCTTTCCACGGCTTTGTGGATTTTGACTTCGCCGCCGGAATAAACGAGAAGCAGAGCGAATATCTAAACTACTCGGCAATCGTACAGGCGTACCACGAGGAATGGTACGAAGCCTCAAATAAACTTCCCGAAGAAAAAAGAAGCGTAATCGCCGAAAAATGGGGCGACCGCTACGATGATACGATTGCGTTTTCCATGAAGGCAATTTCCATAATGTACAGCGAGCTTTTCGCTCAAGAAATGAGTGGAACCACTGTGCCGCAGAACAATCGCCACAGTGAGGATGGCGGCGGCGTGATGTACATTCCGGAAATTGACACTTATATAATGAGCTTTCCGTGGGGGCTTTTCGGTTCGCTGGAGTACCCGCAGATTTTCTCCGTAGAAAGGAACGTCGGGAACTACACAACTTATACGGTGAAGTTCATTTTGACCGGAATATACAGCGAAAAAATAAACGGCAAACGGCAGCAGTTTGTTTCGTTCAGCTACGACGACAACGGAAAAGAGCTGTACACCAAGGCGGACAGGGACGCACTGATTTCTGAAAATGAGATTTACGGAGCGCGGTTAGTGAAGCTCCGCGACGGCAGCACCTATATTGACGCCATGTGGAAGGGCGACGAGAATCCCTTCGGCACAAAACCTGTTGAGGTCGACCCGGGCAGCCTTTCCAACGACGAACTGAGAGCCATAGCCGAGGACGCAGTGATGAATTTCGGCGCGGAGCGGCGGGAGGACGGCACGTTGCAGGTTTCGGATTGGAGTTTTTTCTGGAGCAGCGGATTCAATTCTGCGGACGATATTAGTGGGTATCGCTTTTGGGCATGGCGTGTTGACAAGGCGTGGCGCGATGGCGAAGAAATTCCAGAAAAATCGGACGGAGGTTGGTACTTCCCGAGTGCGGACTACGAGCAAACGATTCAGAAATACTTTGATGTGAGCACCGAAGCCCTGCGCGGCGATGAGGACGGCGTGTACCACCCCGATGAGGACATTTACTATCCGACAGACGGCGACGGCGGTCGCGGCGCGCCGGAGGAGGTGCACATTCTGAGCCTTGAGCGCAGCGGCGACCTGCTGCTCATAAAACTGGAGCTTGTGTTCAGCGACACCGGCTTAATTGACGAGCACCGCACGCTGACTATTCGCGTGGACGACGACGGAAGCTACAAGTTCGCTTCGTATTCAAGGCGGCGGGAAATTTACCAAACCACTCTTTCGGCGAACGGCAGCGAAGTCGAGGCGGCGATTGCCGCCGTTCGCGCCTATGTTCACCACGACTTGCCGCAAAGCGTGATAACGGACATAAGCGCCGATATAAATCAGACGAATTTCTTCATCAACCGCGCTTTCGCGGAGGAGTACGGGACAGTGTCTGACAGGTTCACAACGCCGGAATATTGCATGGAAAATTTCCTCATAATCCGTACAGTGCGGAAATTTTACTTCGCAAATCAGGAGGAGCGGGCAAAAATATATAGCGGAGTTAACATAGCGACGCTTACCGATATGAACGAAAGCCCGTTTGCCTACTCGGTGTTCCGCGACGAAGAAACTGGCGAGTGGAGCGTTTATTGGTACGCGCAGAATGACTATCACGCGTTCGATGAGGTGGAATATAATCAGCTTCGGAAGATGTTTTTAGAGGACTATGACGTGCTCAATTATGCGGAAGCGAAGGTGCAGGAAAGCGAAATAGACCCGGAGGGAAGCTTCGCCAAGTCCTGCACGGACGCAGTGCAGAAGGACATTGTGCACTATTTTGATAGCTTTGACGGAGTAAAAAGCTGCCGCATAATTTCCTGCGAGGTCGACATGTACTGGACGAACCAGTATATAAAGGCGTACTGGAAGTGGGGAGGAATTTACCCGAACTACACGCTGGCAAAAAGATTCCTCAATGTGAATACTGTGGTGGAAATTGAGCTTGCGGAGGGGTACGAGGACAGCGATTTCAGTAGATTTGCCGAACTGGTTGACCTTAATATGGGCTCCAGAATGCGCCTTAAAAAGAGCGACATTGTTATTTACGACCCGGAGAATCTGGTTAAGTGGAGCAGGACAAGCGAAAGCGGCTGGAAGCGTGTCGATGGATACCCATTTTATAATGCATAATAAAAATTCCTCGCCCATTTTGAGCGAGGAATTTTTTTGTGTCACGAAAAAGAGCTTGACAAAACCGTTCTACTGCGGTAGAATATAAACAGTAGAATTCTACTATGATAGAACGAGGTGAACCGAATGACAGAAAAGCTTTTTCCGTCCGAAATTAAAGTGATGGAGATAATTTGGGCAAAGGGCGAGGTAAGCGCCAAGGAAATTGCCGCAGCTCTTGCAGAAAGCACCGAATGGAGCAAGACCACAACCTACACCGTAATAAAAAAGTGTGTGGAAAAGGGAGCCGTGACCCGCCGGGAACCGGGCTTTGTGTGTACCGCCGCAGTAAGCCGCGAAGAGGTACAGAACAGCGAGGCACAGGAGCTGATTGACAGGCTCTTCGGCGGCGCACCGGATTTACTTGTTTCCGCATTGGTGAGCAGCGGTAAAATAAACGCAGAGCAGCTTGCCGCACTGAGGGAGGCCGCCGAAAAAGCGGAGAATGCGAAATGAATGTGATTTATGCAAACTTAGGCGCGGCGGCAGCGGCGATAATTGTGCTTTTGCTGCGGCGCGTGCTCAAAAATAAAGTGCCGCCCGCGGTATTTGCCGTGCTGTGGCTTTTGGTGCTCATTCGCGTGCTCATACCGGTGGAGGCGGCAACACATTTAAGTGTTTTTCCGGCAGAAAGTGCGCTTGCCGTTTCTGCAAACGGCGAGTTTGAGCACGACGAAGACGCACCGGATTTTGTTATGCCGCAGTTCGGTGCTCAAGCTGACGGAGAACAGCAAGGCAGTGCTCAAAACGGTGCTCAAGCGGAAATTTCGGCACAAAGCGGCAGAAAAATGACCGCCATACAGGTGCTTTCACTTGTTTATATCGGCGGCGCTGTACTGCTTGCACTGTATTTCGGGTTTAGCCATGCCGTTATGCTGCGCCGCTGCAACGGCTTTGAGCACGAGAAAGGCGCCGCCGCAAATGAAATTCTCCGCTGCTTTGATAAGCACGGCAAAATAGCGCTGCTCGTGAGCACGGATGCGTGTTCACCGTTCAGCATAGGCATTATCAAGCCGAAAATCGTGCTTCCGCCGGACTGCAAAGAGGAACAGCTCAGCTTCGTTTTGGCGCACGAATATGTGCATATCCGCGACCGCGATTCCGTAGCCAGATTATTGGGGCTTGCTGCGGTTTGTGCCGGGTGGTTTAATCCGTTTGTGTGGATTGCATTCAAGTATCTCGACAGAGATTTAGAACGATTTTGTGACGAGAGGGCACTGCGGCTTTTGGGCGCGGAGAATGCTCCGCGCTATGCGCTGACGCTTTTGGATTTTGCCGAAAGGCAAATGCAAAGCGCCGCCGTACAAAGCTTTGCCGCCGCGCCCCTTGAAGAAAGGGTGAATGATATTTTGAATATAAAAAAGAGGAAAACAAGTACGCTTGCAGAGGCTGTGCTGGTCGCGGCGGCGCTGCTTGCCATGACCGCCTGCGGCACGGCGGCGCTTGCGGCGGAGGTTCCACCGGACGCCGGAAAGACCTT
>OQWM01002272.1_pt1 | contig 13108 bp, 15 predicted proteins | sample 1691531 | NCBI WGS metagenome assembly OQWM01 (sample SAMN03418257, study PRJEB22391) | human gut metagenome | biome: human-gut; feature: organic feature; material: feces | host: Homo sapiens | place: Tanzania | collected 2013-01 | reverse complement strand
AATTAATTTTTAATTAATTGGTTCAAAGGTTTAATTATTTGAACCAATTAATTAAAAATTAATTGGGGTATACATCTATATACCCCAATTAATATTAACATTCAATAAAATACTTATTCACTCCATTTACTTTCTTAATTACTACCTTATCAATTAAATCTTCTTTAATTACCTCTTCTTTACTTACTTCCCTTAACTCCTTCTTTTTATTATATCCCATTCTTTTAACTAAATTTATATCTCTTTCACTTATTTCTTCCCCCTCAATAATCCTTATCATCAAAAATAATATATCATAATTCTTTCTTAACCCACAAACTACACTTCTTACACTTTTCATATTCTTATCATTATTACCTTCCCTTAACTCCTTCTCTTTCTCACAAATAACATTACTCACCTCTTCCAATACTTCATTACAAACCTTTAATAATTCTTTCATATCTTAACTCCTTAACTTCTTAACTCTCTACATTTATAATTCTACCATAAATTAATTTCTTCGTCAATAACTTTTTAAAATATTTTTCAATATTTTTAATTTATAACCCATTTATACTGTTTTCACTATACACCTGTACCCCTAACTTAATAGGTCATTGCACACTAAACCCTAAACCCTTGTTTTTAGCCCCTCCGCCGGAAATAAGGCTCCCTGTTTTTACAGGGCCATTGCCTTTGCCGTGTCTTGGCCTTTTCCTGCTGACTGCCTGTAAAATAAAACCGGCCCTGCTGTAAATGCCCCAACAGTTTACTTGTCCCCGGGTATACGCTATACTTTGTAGGATTATCTGAAAGGGGGAATATATGCGGGAAAGGGAACTTGAGAGCATAAAAGATACAATACAGAACGCCATGGCAAGCGGCATGTCCTACGCGGACGCCGTGCTTTTGTCAGGGGCAAGCGACCAGCAGATAGAAATGCTGGACAATGATGAGATATTTCAGAGGGAGTGCGGGCAGACACTGAAGGCTTTTGAGCATGAGCTTCTTAAGACATTGAAGGATACTGTGGAGATACAGGCCTCAAAGGGCAAGGACCATGCTGTGACTTGGCTCCTGTCCAAGCTGAATCCTTCACGCTGGGGAGGCGGAGAGGAGGACAGCGCGTCTAATGTAGGGTCTATTGTCATCAACACACAGCCTGTAGATTTCAGGGACCCGGAGAACGCCGTGGAGGTATACAATGGAGAAGAAGGACCTCAAGAATGAGCTCATTATTGAGCCGTTCTTGCACCAGCGTGCACTTTTACAGGCCATAGATGACTATAAGGACAGGAGCTATTTCTTCCTGCTTGGAGGGTATGGCGCTGGAAAGTCGTTTACCGGTGTGCTGACAATATTGAAATTTTACAGTATGTTCAAGGGTCATGAGGTCACTGTCGGCATAGGCGGGACAAGTCAGACACTTCTCCGCCTTACCTTGTTGTCTGACCTTTTCCGTGTTCTGAACAATGCACACATAAAGTATAAGCATAATAAGCAGGAACATGTTATTGACATAGGCACTGTGCACTTTGTCTATATAAACTGCTCGAACCCTGATGACATCTTCGCCTACAACTTCACAGCCTTTATATTTGATGAGCTTGATGAGCTCCCTCAGCAGACAGCTGTGGCTGCATTCAAGGCCGTGCAGGAGCGTAGCCGTGTTCTCTGCCCTGACGGGAGGAAGAGCATATTTGTAGGACTGACAACAGCTCAAGGATTAAAGGGCTGCTACCAGATTGTAAATATGCTGAAGGAGAAGCGTACACCATATGTTCTTGTCCGTGGGCTCACCAGGAACAACCTGACCCTTGACCCTGACTATGTAAAACGCCTCTACGACCTCTACGACAGGGAGGAGCGTGAGGCATTCCTTGAGGGCAAGTTTGTGAACCTTACCACAGGGCGTGTGTACAAGGACTTTGATGAAAGGACATGCGTTTACGACCCCTCGAAAATATTGTATAATAATGAGCCGGTCACAGTAGGCCAGGACCTCAACAGTGGGTTCTCGAAGGCCTGCGCCATATTCGAGAGGGACGGCATATACTATGTATGCAGGGACTTCTCATTCAATATTGTGGGTGACGCGCCGACAGAACTGCGCTCAGCGTTCCCGTTCAGCCAGATAGACTGGTGGCCTGACGCCTCATCCAAGGAGATTATGGCCGGCTACCAGCGTGAGATTTCTGACGCCGGCATTATTCTGCACCAGTCACCAGTAAACCCGAGTGTGAATGAGCGTATCATGGTTATCAACAAACTGTTCAAGACAGGCAGAATGCTGGTGTCAAAGGACTGCAAGGAGCTGGTCATGGCACTCAAGACCCGTCAGTTTGACATGAACGGCAAGCCTGAAAAGGGCAAGGGGCCCAAGGACCCTGACCATATCTGTGATGCACTTGAGTATGGAGTATGGAACAAGAGCAATATAAAGTCTATGCGTGAGGCCCTTGACAGGCTTTTCAGCTGATATTGGGGGAAAAATGTTTAATTTTGACACAGCGAAGGACAGTACAGACAGCAAACTGTTCAAGGAAGTATACGGTATTCTTGCCCGTGGCAGGAAGCAGGGACAGTTTACGGCTGACGGTATAGGCCGGCGGAGCCATACAATCAGTGATATTGATGAGGTAAAGGCTGTTACCTGGGACCATATCCTCGCGTCACGTGCCGCTGCCGGTGAGGAGACGGTTTCTGTTGATGAGGTACGTGACAGCCTGAGGATGACAAAGGACAGTTTTTACAACCCTATGTCAAAAATTGGTACACATGAGGACCCTACAACATTCTCATCAGCCACAATCCCTGTGGCTATAGGCCCTTTTGACGCTACAAGTATATACTCATCAGGTGGACTTGCTGAGATTATCATCAATAAGAAGTCAAAGGGTGTGCTCCTGAACGGCTATAAGTTTGAGAGCGGTAATAAAGATGTATGGCCTGAAGAGAAACTTGACATTATGAAGGAGAAGCTGGACCAGACAGGATTAATTGACAGGCTCGCGGACGCCATGCGCGACGGTTTTTTGTATGGTGGCGCAGTACTTTACCCTGTTTTCCAGAGGGACTCAGGTGAGTCATTCGCGTACAGTCCGGTCGAGCTCTTGAGGAAAGGCCTCCTGCATAAGGACTGCATATCACGCTGGGTTGAAGTAGACAGATGGAATACTGTCCTTGTCCCGGAGTACAACATTACAGCAGAGGACTATATGTCAGCCAAGTCTTATTATGTGCCTCTGTCTGGTATTGAGGTGAGCACAGGGCGCAGTGTCATACTGAAACCGAAGCGTCTGCCCTACTGGGGTGCTATACGTCAGCTGGGCTGGGGTGTATCAGACCTTGAGGGCTATATGCGCTCTATCTTCGGTTATGAGATGTCTATAGCCTCAATACCATTGATGGCCCAGCAGATGTCACTCTTGCTGTATGAGATGCCACTTGACACACTGTTCTCACAACTTGGTGTAGACGCTGTAAAGAAACTGATGAAAGAAAATACCGAGCAGATGAAAGACTGGAGTATGGCTAACCCTAAGGTCCTTAATGCTTTTGGTAAGGTCTATACCGTCAACAGGACATACACTGGGTACCCTGAGCTTATGCTCACAATGCGGCAGGATATAGCGGCACAGTCCGGGATTCCTGAGTCTGTGCTTTTCCATACGCAGCCTAAGGGGTTCAGTAATAACACTGAGGAGGTCCTCCTCAAGGAGTCACAGACTGTCAAACTTTCACAGCAGTCAGTGCTCCCTAGCCTTGAGTACATCGTGCCTTATGCTGTTATCAATGCATTCGGTCCTGACAGTGAGGAGGCACGGTTCATAAAGGATGTGCACTTCTCATTTGACACACCTGTTGTCGCTACAGACTCTGAGCGTGCAGACACAGCTGCAAGGTTCTCAGCTGCTGTCAACAGTCTACGGCAGGCAGATGTTCCATTGGCGGTGGCCATAAATATTGTACAGCAGTTCTTCAGGGACATGAAGATTTCCCAGGAGGATATGCAGCTTATAGAGACGGTACAGAAGAGCACAGCTACACAGAAAGAGCTGCTTAATGCGGAGGAGCTGCAGAAGCTCATAGGTAATATACAGGGGGAAAACAATGCCTAAGCTTATAACAGAAGACAGCAAGAGGGGGTATAAGCCCCTGAAGCTTGTGAAGCACGTTGCCATAGCCCATTCAGGCATATACACATATACCAGGAGGGAGCTTGCCACGCTGAACCTTAACAGCCAGGATGTGCCAGAGGAATACAAGGACTTTGAGCGGTTCAATGTGTACAGGCCTGTGTCACTGTTTGTAGGAACCGCTCATCTGTTCACAAATCTTCCTGTAACAGTTGAGCACCCGGATGTTCTTGTGGATGAATACAACTGCAGGGATTTGATGAAAGGGTTTACAGGAAATGAGTCGGAGATTATAATGGAAGATGGTGAGGCTTATGTCCATTCGACACTCACCCTTATTGATAAAGACGCGATTGACTATTATGATAATAAACATAGGGAGGTAAGCCCGGGGTATATCTCAAGGTGTATCTGGGAGTCCGGCGAACATAACGGTGTACCGTACCAGATTAAGATGGTGTCCATTGAGGATGTCAATCACCTTGCACTTACTGTGTGCGGACGTGGCGGCAGTACAGCCTGTGTCCGGGACAGTACAGAGCATAAGATAGGGCTGTTGTCCTGGGCTAAATTGACTATGGACAGTAAAAACATACGTGAGATGCTCAGCAAGGTTGCTGAGGACTCATCATTCATAGCTCCTATTATAGAGAGTATGTCTGATATACCTGACACAAACAGCAAGACACTGTTTATGTCTTGTCTTGATGATATGAAAAATGCCTCTACAATGGAACCAACTGTAATCAAGACTGCTGTTGACAAGCTGCTCCAGATTTATGACAAGCTTGTTGATGAATGCAGTGCTGAATATAATGTAGGAGGAAACATGGCTGCAGAAAAACCTGAAGAAAAAACAGAGACTGTAGACTACGCTCCGGGTGCAGTAGGCACTGCAGGAGCAGGCACACAGAAGCCAGTTGAAAATAAGACTGACAGTGAAAAACTGGCAGAGCTTAATGATGATAAACCTGCAGAAAGCAAAGACACAACTGTAGCGGAAAAGAAGGAAGAGCACATGTCTAAAGAAGAGACATTACTCTCAGAAATCCTTTCTGAGTTGCGTGCTATCCGTACAGCACTTGCTGACAAAGGTGTCTCTGATGCTTGTGACGGCAAAGAGGAAAAAACCACTGAAAAGGTGGAAGAAAAAGTAGAGGCCACAAAAGACTCTGCTGTTGTAGACAGCTCTACAGATACAGGAATTTCTGTAGAAGACTTCATGGCTGATATGAGGAGATAAAAAATGATTGCAAAGAACATGTCATTTAACCCTGTAAACTTTAAGGGTACAGGAGCAGTTGACGGGCTCCCTGTATTTGTCCACCAGTTCCCGCTTACAAAAGGCGGATATATTGACCTTGACGCTACAGCAGGCTCTGCAAAATTCGGGCGTATTGTCTGTGTAGAAGCCGCGGAAAAAGACGCATTCAAGGTAGGTAAAACTACAGATGGACATATTATCGGTATGCTTATCGCAGACCCGACAATTATGAAGAATGACCCGACAATGAATGACTATTACTTCGCAGGAAGACCTGCTACAGTATGTACATTCGGTCTTGTTCAGCTTGCTACTTATGATACAGAAATTACCGGTGGTGTTACACCTGCTCTTGGTGCTGTAGTAGCAGTAAACAATACAACAGGACAGATTGGCTTCTTGGCTGCTGGAACAGCTGCTGCACCAGCAGGGTATACACTTCTTCCAGGTGTTAAAGTTTATGATGTTGACGGACCAAACGGTGTTACATTGTTTGTGGACCTCATCTAAGGAGTAAGTAATGAACAGAAGAGTAAGTAAATCTTGCCGTGGCTTCAATAAAGTCTTGAGCTCTATTGAGAATGACCCGGCTTTCGCTAAAATCGGTGCAGGGCTTTCTGTAGAAATCGGGCCTGAATCTGAGGCTAACTTCGCGGTACCTGCACATGCACAGGATGCTTCTTTTGTCGGTGACTCTGCACATCTTCTTGACCCTATAGCAACAGCAGAAGTTGCAGCGCTTTACAAGAAGGACCCTTCAAAGGTCAACGTACATCCAGTATATAACCCGGATAAAAAGGCCTGGTCATACAAGTTCACAAAGGACTCACTTCTTGACGGACAGCAGTTCCTTCCTTGGAATGTGTCTTACTTCAAGAAAATCTTCCGTGAACCGTTGGCCTATACACATGCTTTTGACCTTGTTGCGCGTGATTCTGGCGACAACCCATGGGCTGAAATCATGTCTCTTGTAATGGAGCAGTATGCTGGCTGGGGAACAATCGGCTCTACTGGTGATATGCAGAACAAGATGACAAATGATGTCAATGTAATCAACGGCATGATGTCTGCATCTGTAATCAATATGATGGTTACATACACAATTACACAGGCAGAAAAAGAACGTGCTTCAGGAAAAGGCTCAAATCCTTTCGGTGAATCTTCAATCGCCACAAAACAGCGCTATGCCAACTATGTAATGAATATGCTTAAAGCATACATGATTTACTATGGCAATGAAGACACAGAAACAAAGGGCCTTTTGAATGTAAACCCTGTTACTGTTTATGCCGGTGACTCACTTGATGCAATCTCAAAAGATGCTGCTAATGTGACAAAAGGTAATACAGCATTCGCTGCGCTTGCAAAAATTGTAAATGACTTCTTGGATGCTTCAGACAACAAGTTTGACACAATCAAGATTGCGATGGCTCCTGCTGCATATAACTTGCTTACATCTATGCCTTACTCAGACAACTATAATCCTACGGCCGCGATGAAAATCTTCGCTGAGAATTATTTGTCTGGACGCGGACCGAATGGAAGTGACCCTAAAATCCAGTTTATCTCAGACCCTATGCTCAAAGCTAAGTCTGTGTTCAACCCGACTGACGCGGATTATATGGTTATCACTTCACCTTCTGTAGGTGCAGGACCGGATGACCAGAAACAGGACCTTGTCCTTTTCGGAAATCCTTTGGACCAGTATGTATTCCCGGCAATCCCAGGAATGTACAACACACAGTTTAAGACAATGAGCCGTGTTGCTGGTATCTTTGCACCTGTTCCTAACGCGGTAAAAGTTTACCAAGGTTTTGGTGTAAAATAAGCTGATTCCCGGTGTACAGTTACACCGGGATTTATTTGTTAAGGAGACAATAATGGCAGATAAATATATAATCGGCTATACAGGTGTAGAATATTTCATTGGAGATGTTCTTATACCTAAACGCAGTTACACAGAATTTGAACGCCAGCATGGTAAAAAACCTTATGCGGAAGTGTCTGAGGAACAGCTTGAGACCCTTAAAAAGAACAAGGTGTTTAACACACTCCTGCAGAACAAGATGATTCGTGTACTTGACCACATACCTAATTTCGCTTTGTCCGGTGAGGACCGTGCGAACAGGAGGCTTGCAGAAGCTGAGAAGCGGTATACTGATGAGGTTGAGAAGCTCAAGGCGGAGCTTGCCGAGGCGAAGGCGAAACTCGCGGAACTGCTGTAAAAGCATTTTCAGGGGTCCCTAAATACGCATTCTTAAAGACGTTTTTGGATATGACCGGGTAATTATACCCCGGGTAACCTTATTTTATAATGAGCAATGGAGTGTACTGTATGACAGTTGAGTCATTTATATTCAGGAATAAATTCAAAGACGGTCTTACTGATGAGGAGGTACAGCTTGCCATTAACAGTGTGGAGGCTGACTGGAGTGGTGTACCTACACTTTGGAAAGTGCTGCCGAAAAAGCAGCGTGACAATAAGATAAACCTTACAATGAATTATCTGGTGGCTTGGTGGCTGGCAGACTATGACCCTTCATTGGTTACAGGTGTGTTTGTCACAGGCGGTGTACCGCTGCTTGAGAAGGAAATCGGCGGGGGACGCCTTAAATTCAGGGACCAGGAAGTGCAGGACGGTTACAGCAAGCTTAAGTCCAACTATTTTGGCCTGCGTGCGCTTGACCTTCTTCTGTCAGCGCCAGAGAAATATCAGCTTTACTGAGGAGGCCCATAATGGTCTATGGTGACTTCCTTATACATTTCAGTGAGCTGTTTGTTGAGGTGGACTATTATAAAGATACCGCTAATACAGGCGCGGGTTTTACACGTGAATATTTAGGCAAGGTCAATATAATACTGCAGCCAGATAATGGTGAGCAGCTGTTGGGACCTTCTGGTCGTCTTGCAGGCAGAAGTAACTGGCGCGTCGCTGACTCCAGCGACACAGAATGTGTGTGGGTTGAAGAGAATTCACCCCTTGAGATAGGGCATACAATCCAGCACCCAGATAACCACATGTTCTATAAAGTCATAGAGTACTCTTCCTGGGGATTCTACGCTGGCTTCAAGGCCTTCAAGGCGCAGAAAATACAGGGCAATAACTGTAACAGTGATGACAGCATGGACATAAGCCAGGGGGTTTTCTAAATTGCCCGGATATACTAGAATCAATAATATAGAGGAGACTCTGATTGATACTGCCATAGACAGTAAAAATAAGCTGCTTATTACAATTGGAGACGGGATAAGCAAGAGTAAACTTGAAGGTTTTTTCTTCGGTAATATTGTACGTACTGCAAGCGGCAGTGAATACAAGATACCAGGACGTGATATATTCCGTCAGTATATTAATACAGATGAGGGCTATGCCTTTGTTGTAGATACGCTCCGGGAATCACTTAAATACCGTTTCAGGTATATGAATGTAAAGGAACAGCTTGAATTGGCAGGTAAACAGATATGCGCTGATATCACAAGGTTCGTGATGGAGGACAAAGTACGGCCAGAGAATGGCCCTGTGTATAAAAAACTCAAGGACAATAAGCCGGTAGGTGTATACTCCGGTGAACTTATTGAGTCCATGGAGGCAGTATATGTCAGAGAATCTTAGGATGGCAAGCCTGCGGCAGACACTGAACAATATACTCTTCTCCGGCAGGAAAGAAATGCTGCGCTATATCGTACCGTTACAGGGTAACTGGTACAACCCGACGTCAGAGAAAGACAGCAAAGGTACCTGGATTGGTTATTGTATAGATAATATTGAGTATACAAGTGCTGCCATAAACCGAGGTACTGAGATTATACGTCAGGGCAAGGCTCAGGTGCATCTTACCTTTATAGGCAGGGATGCTGAGGACATAGCAGCTGATGTAGTTTTCTGGCCATACAGGGCGGACGTAGTAAAGGAATTTGAGAGGTACAACGGTGTCCTAAACAATAAGGACATACGTATATACACTTCATTATATATGCAGGAAGGACTTGCGAGTACATTATGCTACAATGTTAATTTAACTGTATCTTATAATGAAAAGAAGCAAATAAGCTCTCCGTTATTGTCCAGGGTAGACATAACCGGTGAGATAATTGTTAAATAGGGGGAATACTATGGATGATTTTCTCGGCTCAGTAGCACAGGAAGATGTTGAATTCTCAACAGAAGTAATTGTTACAGCCAATCCAGGTGATAATTATGCCCATCTTGCAATTTACATTGAAAAAGAACGCTTCATAAAAGATGCGGATGCTTTTTCAGAAGTAAAGAAAGGTGGCGTTGTTGTCGCAGAACTCGCTGAAGTAACATCCAGCAATTATAATACTGTGACAAAAGGACAGCTTGCTACTTGGCTTGCTAAATATTTTGCTACAGGAACAAGCAACTCTGTATATCTTGTCACTTTCTGTGATAAGCTTGCAAATGCAGATGCATTCACAGCAGATGATTTGTCAGCAGCTTTTGCCGCTACACATCAGCTTGCTTATTTCAAGTCTATTCTTGTCTGTACGGATGATAAAGAGAATGAGCTCCTTTCATCAGCTGTTGTAGAACTCTGTAAGATAGCGGCAGCGGATACTCTTTTGTCTTCTTTGCCATTGCTTCCAAGCTATGCAGGTACAGAAGATACCCTGTATACCACTGTAAAGGCAGCGGGGTATGACGCATTCTTCTCTTACAAGAAGCTCGACACAGCAAACGGGGATGAGCTTTATAACCCGGCGCTTGTCACACTCGGCATCGCTCTTTCTGTTATCAATGGCACTGGCGTATACGCCGGAAACGCCTTTGATTTTGTCGGGAATACTGTAATGTCAGCAAGCGGGGAAAATGGTGAGGCGCTTTCTGTCACAGAACAGTCTGCATTGAAGAACATTAATATGCAGTACTGGAAATATGTAGGTGATACTACAGGGCAGACAGTAGCTTATGGAGCGAAATCAATAAATGGCTCACATATGTCAGCTCTTTGGCTTGTGGCTTATTGTAACTATATGTGCAAAGTGAGTACTGCTAATTACATGGCTGGACGTGGTGTACGCGTAACACTTGACTCTTACAATGCTATCATAGCGATGATGACGAATGTTGTGAGCTCTTTTGTAATTGCGGGGATTCTCGGTGATTTTGCTGTTACAGCTCCGGCTTATTCAGACCGTCCGGCCGCTGCCTCAGATGAGATTATTATCCCTAATGCTTGGCAGGCTACATACCAGGACAAGCTCCGTAAGGTAAAAGTAACAGGCCAGCTTACAATCTAAGGAGGTAAAGAATGGCTGCAGATTATATTGTACAGGCAACAGGTGAGTCAACAATCACTTATGCCTATCCAAAGGATTTGCCAATAGGCACAGCTACACTCGTGGCTAAGTCAGTTGTAACACTTACCGGGTTCAAATTGAACAGTCAGTTTGTTGATACAGCGCAGGCTCTGCAGAACTCTGTGCTTATTCCACTTTTAAATGGTGGAAGCATCCAGCTTACAAATGCCAATAAGGCAGGAAGTATTACATTCTCTGTTATCCGTGTAGGTGCAAACCTTGACTCTGCTAATAGTAAATGTGATATTACAGCAATCGCAGATGCACAGCGCTCTATAGGTGATTCTGTAGGGGCAACAATTACAGTGGCATGGAACTTTGATGGCAAGACATACTCAATTAAGTTTGAGAAATGTACTGTTGTTGATACACCACCACTTAAGCTTGCTGGTAATGATGCACCAGATTACAGTGTGACATTCAACTATGCAACATGGTCATGGGTTAACCGTGGATAATTAAACAGCCCGGGTATTACACCCGGGTTTATTCTGTTAAGGGGACAAATATGACAGAAAAATTACGTTTTGACAATACAGAGATGAACAAAATCTCTGAGGAATTTGTACAGACCCGCAAAGAGGTCAATGACCTTGCAGTTGAGGTTGACAAGATTAATGACATTGACCCGCTCATCATTATACGTGCTGTGAGTTCTGGCAAGACTCCAGATGTCACGGAGTTGTGCAGTATTGCAGAGCTTCTTTTTGACGGCTCTACAATCTCATTTATTAGCGGCAAAGATACTGTGAAATCGCTTATTTATGCACGTAACAACGGCCACAATAAGCTTACTCTGGCCATCCCGGAAAGCTACTTCCTTGACCGTCTGCTCGACGTGACATACGCGATATTATTAAAAAAATCAACGCCGCAGTAAAGAAGCTCAGCGATACTGTCGGCACAGACACAAAAACTAAGGGCAGCAGTAGCAATGACCCGCTGTCAGCCCTTAGGAAAATACTGAGTAAGAAGAAAACATTCAGTGAGAAGATTGATGAGCAGCTGGGCAGGCTGCTCTTTTTATATTACAGGTACCTGCATACTTTCCATAGGACACCTGTAGACTTTACAGACATAATTGACGGTATGATTTACCTGTCAATAATAGGAGAACCTGATGAGTAAAGAAGATGACCTTACACTGCAGATTGGATTCGCACCAGACCTTGCCTCACTAAAGAAGGCAGCAGAGGAGGGCGCGAAGGCCTACTCCGACAAGTTCACACAGCAACTCTCAGCACGCCTAAAACTGCCAAAAGGATATACATCTTCTTTTGAGCCGGGACACCACCTGCATAACGCACAGAAGCTTGCTGAGGATGACTTCATCAGGGACAGTGATGTGCAGCGGGTCACACGTGAGTTCAAAGAAGCTGCACTGTCAATGATTAAGGGCCTTACAAAAGGTGTCAAGGATATTCATAACTTTAACAGAGGCGTGATTATTGGGAAGCCTTATAGCAAAGAAGGTACTCTTGTAGGACAGCCTTATGGTCCGGAGTATGGTGATGTAAAGTCTGAATGGCGGAGACAGCATACACTGCTTATTCCAGAGAAAAGCTCTTTTGACCCAGATGAATATTTGCCTGAAATAAGTGAAATCTCTGATGATTTGAATGCTAATGCTGCTATTTGGCAACAAGCGTTCAGAGAAACAAAGGCAGAGCACCATAAGATAAACAGGCTACGTATGCAGGATATCGCGAATGCAGCACGTATTCATAAGCACTTTAATATGCCTGACAGTGCTTATTACAGCTCACAGAAACTGTCCGCAGCTAACTTCGGGGAAGAGGACCCGGCATACAGATTGCATGCGACACAGTTTATAAAGAACGAGGAATACCGCAGGAAATTTGTAGACATATTGAATGCATATGGAAAGCCTGAGGGGTTCTTTGAGGTACCTGCTGCATCAACCTGGAAGTACCATCCATTATTCGCGCACGGCAAAGGTGGACTTGTACGGCATACAGAGGCAGTGATGCAGGGTGTATTTCAAGATGCTGTAGCTGCCGGATTCTCTCCAGAAGATACTGATAAGCTCATGTTCGCTTCAGGACTTCATGATGCTATGAAATATCAGGGTGGACGGCCTAATGCAAGACATGCCCAAGATATGGCTTTTGTTTTGAGTCAGCTTGGCTATAAAGATGAGGCTGACTGGGTCAAGACACATATGGGCGAGGTCAAAAGTGGCTATGGCAAAGGAGCCGGTCCTGCTGAAGGAAATATGTACCAGAAGATTATTGCTGATACAGACTTTCTTGTATCTCGTCAGTATGCACAGGATTTTGTAGACTGGCGTAACGGCTCGATGACCCCAGACATGCAGAAGCTTCGAGAGGAAGCTGTGCGTCGCGGTATGACAGCAAGTAGTCCGGCAATATCACGTAGA
>OQWM01002269.1_pt1 | contig 13113 bp, 9 predicted proteins | sample 1691531 | NCBI WGS metagenome assembly OQWM01 (sample SAMN03418257, study PRJEB22391) | human gut metagenome | biome: human-gut; feature: organic feature; material: feces | host: Homo sapiens | place: Tanzania | collected 2013-01 | reverse complement strand
TCTTCTCCCACTCTGCTAAAACGTCATTGTTGGTCTTTGTCAAATTCAGACCATTATGCTCGGCAAATTTCTTAGCCATATTCTATCTATTTATTTTTATTGTTTTTACTTTTGGGCGCAAAGTTACTAAAAAAATATGTTTTACCCAAATATAACAACGATTTTTTACAAATTCTCTGCTTCTTGCAGCCAAATGGTAGAGGCGGCATCCGATGGCATGCGCCAGTCGCCACGAGGGCTCAGACTCACACTTCCCACCTTAGGGCCATCTGGCAAACAGCTGCGCTTGAACTGCTGATTGAAGAAACGACGGACAAAAGTCTTCAGCCATTTTTTGATGGTATCCTCATCATAACTATCTGGGTCGTTGTCGCTTATCTTAACTCGTTCAACCGTTGTATCAATGAATGCCTTCTTGGCAAGCATGTAGATCTTGGCAGGACGGAAACCGAAACGCAAGAAGTAATAGAGGAAGAAATCATGGAGTTCGTATGGCCCCACGAGGTCTTCGGTCTTCTGCTTGATGTTGCCATTCTCATCGGCTGGTATCAACTCAGGACTGATAGGCGTGTCGATGATGTCACGCAGGGTGATGCGGCTCTGCTCGTCCACTCCACTCTCTGCCACATAATTCACGAGATGGCGGATGAGAGTCTTTGGGATGCTGGCATTCACGCCATACATGCTCATGTGGTCACCATTATAGGTAGCCCAACCCAAAGCTAGCTCAGAGAGGTCGCCCGTACCGATGACCATACCGCCCATCTTGTTGGCGAGGTCCATCAATATCTGCGTGCGTTCACGAGCCTGTGAATTTTCGTAAGTAACATCATGGACGGAAGCATCATGACCGATGTCCTCAAAGTGCTGGGTCACAGCCTTGGCAATGCTAATCTCCTTGATGGTGATGCCGAGGCTCTGCATCAGCGAGATGGCATTATTATAGGTACGGTCGGTGGTGCCAAAACCTGGCATGGTGACGCCCACGATGCCCTTGCGATTCATCTTGAGCTTATCAAAAGCCTTGACGCAGACGAGCAAGGCAAGGGTGGAATCCAAGCCGCCACTGATGCCCACTACCACGGTCTTGGCATGGGTATGGACGATGCGCTTGGCAAGTCCCATGAGCTGGATATTGAATATCTCCTCGCACGATGCATTCATATCGCTGCTGGTAGGAATGAATGGATGTGGATTCACCTCACGCTCCAATACGAAGTCGCGCTCATTCTCCACGGGCGATGCATCGATGTTGCGAATGTCAAACTGTCCGCCAAGCTGCGAATACTTGATGTTGCGCTGGGCGTTGACATAAGTGGAATTGGTACGACGCTCCGAACGGAGTTTCTCCACATCCACCTGAGCCTCAACCATCTGAGGGTCCAATGAGAATCTCTCGCCCTCGGCTAGCAAGCCACCATTCTCATATATCAAGGCATTGCCGCCATACACCACGTCCTGGGTGCTCTCGCCAAAACCACAAGAGCTGTAGATATAGCCCGTCATGGTGCGCGCACTCTGCTGACTCACGAGGCTCTTCAGATACTGATGCTTGCCTATCAACTCATCGCTTGCCGAGAGATTGAAGATGAGGTCGGCGCCTGCCAAGGCAAGCTTATTGCTAGGAGGAGCGGGTGCCCATACGTCCTCGCAAATCTCCACGCCAAACTGCACCCCATCGTAGGTGCGGAATATCTGCACATCTGGGGTGAGCCTTACCTTGTGTCCGGCAAAGCGTATCTCGCAATTGCGAAGGTCTTGCGCTGAGGCAAACCATCGCTTCTCATAAAACTCGCTATAATTAGGAAGATAAGTCTTTGGCACGATGCCAAGAATCTGACCGTGCTGGATCACGATGCCACAGTTGAGCAGCAAGTCGCCTGCCACTACTGGTGCGCCCACGATGCTGATGATGTCGAGTTTTCTGGAGAAATCGAGCAGCATCATGATGGCTTGCTCAGATGTCTCCAAGAGCATCTGCTGGCGGAACAAGTCCTGACAGGAATAACCTGTGATGGACAACTCTGGGAAAGTGATGATCTCCACGCCCCTGCCCTCTGCCTGGGCTATCTGGTCTTCTATCTGCTGGGTATTGAAGATGACATCGCCCACCTTGACGGCAGGGATGGCACTCGCCACCTTAATAAATCCGTACTTCATATTACTTTGAACTTTGAGATTTGAACTTGGAACTTGGAACTTTGAACTTGGAACTTGGAACTTTGAACTTGGAACTTGGAACTTGGAACTTGGAACTTTATGATATGCTTAGCAAGTTATATCACTCAAAGTAATCATACAGTTCAAAGTTCAATGTTCAATGTTCAATGTTCAATGTTCAATGTTCAATGTTCAATGTTCAATGTTTACTTAATCGTTACCTGTGTGGCACCATAGCCATACTCCTGGAAGGAAGCATCCTGATAGGTGCAACTCTTGTAGCGATAATTGAGCTCATGGATGATGGTTTGGCGAAGCACTCCCTCACCCTTGCCGTGGATGAAGATAATCTTCTGTCCCTTCTTCTTACGGTTCTCATCCATTGTCTTCTTAAAGATATCCATCTGATAATGAAGTATATCTGCTGAGTTCATTCCTGCTGTGGTTTCAAGCACCTCATCGGCATGAAGGTCTACTACGAGCGTGCCATCATCCTTCTTGCTCTTCTTCTTGCTGGTGTTAGCCACCACCTTCTCCTCCTTGTACATCTGCTCCTTGAGGCGCTTGGCATCCACTACCAGTGGGCGAGCCACCTCATCATTCTCCACGATGGTATACATGAGCGCAGGTGTCTCGAAGAAATCATTCTCCTCAAAGAGATGCAACTTGTAGAACTTCACTGGGTCCAGACGGAACTGTACATCAGTAGCAGGCTTCAAGAGGAACGACTTGTCACGCTTGAAAGCTATCATCTGGATGGCTACGTGCTCCATCTCATTGAGTGCATCCCTGCCAAACTCCTCCACGAAGAGCTTGGTATTTGGCTCTATCTCGCCCTCTGCCTTCAGCGTCCAGGCATTGCCCTCGGCTGTGAGGTAGGTATAGTGGAGATAGTAGTTGCTATCATTCACTAGATAAGTCTCAAAGCGAGTGTTGGTCACATCCTTGATGTCGATAGGCACGAAGGCGAGATAGGCGCTGAGCTTGTTGCCGCCCTGGCGCTCCTGTGCCTGCGCACGATAAGTAATCTCACGGTCGGCAGCATCATATTCGTCCACGTTCATGTCCACATCGGCGTCATGCTCGTTGAGGATAGCCTTGATACTGCGGCTGTCGTTGTGAAGTTCGGTATCGGCATGTTCTGCCGCCTTCTTCTGCGCATCCATCTTAGCCGAGATCATCTTGCTCATGGCGTAGTCGTCCTGTTCTACCACTACCACCTCGTTGATAGGCATAGGAATCTCAAATCCATCCTCATCCTCTACCAACACAATATCTTTGCCCTGGAAGCCAGCAACCTTTCCGCCGCCCACTTCGCTCAGGAATCTTACTTTGTCACCCTTTTTCATATCATTATTATTTAAATAGGATGCAAAGATACAAAAGATATTCCTTATCTCCTTTCTTTTTTACCTTTTTTATAACAAATAAGGAGGATTCTATCCCAAAATTTTGTATCTTTGCATCATCAATTTTTAAACTACAAGAATATGATTACATTTCCTTGCGCCAAAATCAATCTTGGCTTAAACATAGTTAGCAAGCGAGAGGATGGTTACCACAACCTGGAGACCGTATTCTATCCAATACCTCTCACCGATGCCCTCGAGATTAAGCTCATGGGCGAAGAATTTCCTAGTGAAGTGGCATGCGACCTGAAGGTAACGGGCAATGCCGTGGACTGTGATGAGCAGAAAAACCTGGTAGTGAAAGCTTACAACCTGCTTGCCGCCGACTTCCAGATACCTCGCATCCATACCCACCTCGTAAAGCGCATTCCTTCACAGGCTGGTTTGGGTGGCGGTTCGGCTGACGCAGCCTATATGATTCGTCTGCTGGATGAGCGATTCCGCCTCAACATCGGCAATCCTGAGATGGAGCGATATGCAGCCAAGCTCGGTGCCGACTGCGCTTTCTTCATCTCTGCCAATCCAGAAGATGGCGACACTGCCTGCTATGCCGAGGGAATCGGCGAACAACTGATGCCAGTGAGCGGTCCTAACGACAACCTGCACGGCTATCACATCGTCATCGTGAAGCGTGACGACATCGCCGTGAGCACCAAGGAGGCTTACGCTGCCATCACCCCTAAGAAGCCAGCCAAGTGCTGCCGCGACATCGTGCGCCAACCTATCGACACTTGGAAGGACGAACTCATCAACGACTTCGAGGCTCCTATCTTTGCCATGCATCCCGAACTGGCAGAAATCAAGGAAAAGCTCTATCAGCTCGGAGCCAGCTATGCAGCCATGAGCGGAAGCGGAAGTGCCATCTTTGGCATCTTCAAGAACAAACCTGCCCATATCGAAGAGCAGTTTGAGGGTATGTTCTGCAAATCTTTGAAACTATAAAACATGTTCTGCACTACATTGAAAAAATAAAAACAGAATAATGAACGAACAGACACATCAGAAGTTAATGGAAATCAAGCGAAGCTTTCGCTTGTTGATGAACGGTCCCGGCTCGCAATCCATGCGCGACAAAGGACTGGGATATAAGATTAATTGGGGTGTTCCCTTTACCGAACTCAAAAAAATGGCTGAGGAATATGGCAAGGACTATGACCTGGCCATCGAGCTATGGAAGGAAGACATCCGTGAATGCAAGATTCTAGCCACATTGATAATGCCGGCAGACAAAATGCTGGCTGAGATTACCGATCTCTGGATGGAGCAGGTCAACAATCAAGAAATGGTTGAAATGCTGGTATTCAACTTGTTGCAAAACGTAGAGTATGCGCCCGTCATCGCCTATCAATGGATAGCCAGCGACAAGCCGCTCTACGAGATGGCAGGATTCCATCTGCTCTCCCGACTCTTCGCCAAGGGGCAAGAGCCTAACGAGCGTGGCATCAATGAGTTTCTGGACCAAGCTGCCACCGTGCTTCAGGGCGACAATATGGGTGTGAAGCATGCTGCTATCAATAGCGTGATGCGCTTCTGTGATTTCGGAGAAGACTTCGAGAAGATAGCTCGAGGTGCTCTCAAGGGTATCGTGGAGATATAAATATAAAAATCATCGGAACTTAGTCGGATTTTAAACGGAAGAATCATTTATGTTCCGATTTAATTCCGACTAAGTTCCGATGATAAATTTATGATGTTATACAAAGTACTTGCGATATTCATTTTCAAAATTAGGAGTGAAGACGTCCTTGCCCATATTGTCAAGGATTTCTTGCTTAGACCAGAACCTGCCTCCAGCAAGTTCTTCCTCGCTCGGCTTCACCTCTCCATCGTATACACAACGATGCACATACACCAACTCTTTCTCTCGCTTGCTCTCAAAGACGTAATGTCCCAGAGACTCGGGCTCAAAGTCGGTGATGCCCAGTTCTTCTCTCACCTCTCGGTGCAGGGCTTGGTCCACACTCTCGCCTAGGTCCACATGCCCTCCACATGCCGTGTCCCATTTATCGGGCTGAATATCCTTCCAGGCTGGGCGATGCTGCAGATACAAATCTCCCTTGCTATTGAATACATGCAAGTGAACCACTGGATGCAATATCTTGCTCCCATCGTGGGCATGACCTCGGGTGATGGCACCCAAGATATTGCCCATTTCGTCCACGACAGGAAACTCTTCGTTCTTATTATCTATCATAACTTAAAACTCCTAACTCCTAACTTCTAACTCCTAACTCCTAACTTACAATGTTCCGTATTCCTCAGAGTAGCGCAGCATTTGCTCTGCGTAACCCTCTTCATAACTTACCACTACGTCCTTCACATCATGCTGCTCATCGAATACCAAGTCCATCTTTGGATTGATGAATCCCTTGTATGGAGCCAGATTCAGTTTCTTGTAGCGAGCCAGGATTTCACGATGCAAGTCAGGGTCGATGTTGACGGCATACTTCTCCACCAACTGGCGGGCAGCCTCGTAATCGCCCTCGCTCTTGATGCGCTGTATCTCGGCCAGCAACTTGCCAAAGAGACAGCGGAGCGCCTGATAGTCATTGACCTTGACATAAGTCTTGGCATCAGAAGAGCCATCAAGAGAAGCATCAGAAGAGCCATCAGCCGATTTCTTCACCAACTCCACGGCTCCCTCGGCATGATCCAAGGTCCACCAAGCTATCAAGGCTCTATTGCGCATGTGAGCCTCCTCTATCTTGTCGCCCTCCTTGATGCGGATGGTCTGGGTGAGCAAACCATTCATCAGGTAGGTGTAATATTGAGCCTTATATGCCTCGTCGTTAGGGGTAAGACCGAGCTCCACGAGTTTGTGGTCAGCTACATAATAGAGACCAAAGAGGTCGGCACGAGCTTCCTCTATGGTATTGCCGTATGCTTTGAGTGCATCTGGGTCGGTGCCAGGCAAGAGTTGTCCGCTGCCATGTCCCAAGCATTCGTGTAGGTCGGTGTGCAGGTCGTCGGTGAGGTCGCCATACTGGTTGATGAGGTCGATGGTAGGCTGGTCGATGACAAATTCATCTCTGAATCCATTGCCCTGCGCCGCCTTATTGTAAGCATCGGTCAGATTGCCGATGGTAACGCTCTTCGAGCCATGTTCCTGTCTGATCCAGTTGGCATTAGGCAGGTTGATGCCGATGGCAGAGGCTGGATATTCCTCACCACCCAGCATGGCAGCACAGATGACATTGGCCGTAACGCCCTTCACCTCAGGCTTGCGGAAGCGTGGGTCTACTGGCGAATGATCCTCAAACCACTGCGCATTCCGGCTGATGGTCTGGGTGCGCTTGGTAGCCTCCAAGTCCTTGTATTCCACGATACCTTCCCAAGTACCCTTCAGTCCCAATGGGTCGCCATACACTTCTATAAATCCATTGATGAAATCCACCAGTCCTTCGTGCTGCTGTACCCAAGCGATGCTGTATCTGTCGAAGTCGGCAAGATTGCCCGTGCGATAGTATTTCACCAAGAGGTCGATGATATGCTTCTGTCCCTCGTTCTCCGCAAACTTCTGCGCACGGAGTAACCAAGCCACAATCTCCTTGATGGCTGCACCATAGAGTCCATCTTCCTTCCAGGTCAGCTCCACCATCTCGCCATTGCGCTTGGTGAGTTTGGAGTTCAAGCCGTAGGAAGGAGGCGTAGGGTCGTCGGCATCTTTCATCTTGGCATAGAAGCGTTCCACCTCTTCCTGCGTCACATCCTCATAGAAGTTGCAGGCAGATGTCAGAACCAAGTCCTCGCCATCGGTCTGGTTCACACGCTTAGGCTGAATGGTTGGGTCGAAGATGACGGGTACAAGCTCATCGAGCAAGTCTTCCTTGCTCTCCCCTTTCTTCAGCGGCAACTTATCGTCGGCGATGCCTTCTACCAAATGATAGAAATATTCCTCGGAGAATCCAGGTACAAACTTCTCGCAGCCATAGTGGTGATGGATGCCGCTGGCAAACCACACACGCTTCAGATAGACTACAAAAGCCTGAAACTCCTCACTCTCTCGGTTACCCAGATAATGCTGGAAGATAGCCTCCAGAGTCTTTCGAATGCGCAGATTGTACTTGCCCTGCTGATCGAACGTGATGTCGCGTCCCATCAGGGTAGCTTTCGAAAGACAGTAAATATACATTTTCTGGTTGAGCGACAAGTCCTCAAATCCCTTCAACTCATAGCGGAGCATCTGGATGTCGGCAAATCGCTCATGGGTGTTCACATTACATTTTGCCATTTTCTAAACCTTTATTTCTAGCGCAAAAGTAATACAAATATTTCAATCTACAAACTTTTTCGTCCACTTTTCGTACTTTTACTCACGCTAACGTACATTTCTCACCATTTTTTATTACCTTTGCAATAATAATAAAAGAAAAAACGATGCAAATCAACGAAATATTAAAGAGTTATTTTGGCTATGACAGCTTCCGTCCCAACCAAGAAAACATCATCAGAGAGGTGATGCAGGGACACGACTGCCTGGTGCTGATGCCTACGGGTGGCGGCAAGAGCCTTTGCTATCAGGTGCCAGCACTGGCGATGGAGGGTACGGCTGTGGTCATATCCCCACTCATCAGCCTGATGCACGACCAGGTGGAGGCTCTCAAGGCGAATGGCATTCCTGCCGAGGCACTCAATAGCAACAATGATGCCACCGACGAACTCATCATCCGTCGTCGCTGCGAGGCAGGCGAACTGAAGCTACTCTACGTTTCGCCAGAGAAACTACTGAGCGAGATACCCTATCTATTCAGCAACATCAAGATTTCGCTTTTTGCCGTGGACGAGGCTCACTGCATCAGCCAGTGGGGACATGACTTCCGTCCGGAGTATTCGCAACTGGGTTTGCTCCACGAGAAGTTCAGGGGCGTGCCCGTGATGGCACTGACCGCCACAGCCGACAAGATAACCCGACAGGACATCATCCAGCAATTGCATCTCCAGGGGCAAACCTTCATCAGCAGTTTCGACCGTCCCAACCTGAGCCTCTCCGTGCGCCGAGAGAGCACCAAGAAGGAGAAGCTGAAGTTCGTCTACCGCTTCATCATGAGCCATCCCGACGATGCAGGCATCATCTACTGCCTATCACGCAAGAACACAGAGATGGTGGCTGAGGAGCTCAAGGAACATGGCATCAATGCCGAAGCCTATCATGCCGGACTCTCTGCCACGCAAAGAGCCTCGGTGCAGGAGCGTTTCAAGATGGACCAAGTGCAGGTAGTTTGCGCCACCATCGCCTTCGGCATGGGCATAGACAAGGGCAATGTGAGATGGGTTATCCATTACAATATGCCCAAGAGCATAGAGAGTTTCTATCAGGAGATAGGACGTGCGGGACGTGATGGAGCCCCAGCCGACACCATCCTCTTCTATTCGATGGGCGACATCATCACGCTGCGCTCCTTCTGCGAGGAGAGCGGACAGCGAGAGGTGAACCTGGAGAAACTGCGCCGTATGGAGGAATATGCCGAGTCCAGAGTATGCCGTCGCCGAATCCTGCTCAATTACTTTGGCGAAACCACTGACTGCCAATGCGGAAACTGCGATGTTTGCAAGAATCCGCCTCGCACCTTCGATGGCACCATCCTCACGCAGAAGGCGCTGAGTGCCATGGTAAGAGCCGAAGAGAAGATACACGTGGGCACCTGCGTGGAGATACTCAGAGGTATGCAGACACCTGCCGTGGTGCGCAATCACTACAATGAGTTGAAAACTTTCGGTGCAGGCAGGGATACCAGCGTGCGCGATTGGCAAGCCTATCTCCTGCAAATGCTACAGATGGGATTCTTTGAGATAGCCTATAATGCGCACAACGAGATGAAAGTTACGCCATTGGGATGGCAAGTGCTGAAGGGAAATCACCATGTTTCGCTAGCCTATATAGAGCGAGATGAGCAACAGCTCAAGGGCAAAGGCAAGACTCGCCGCGGTCAAAGCGTCACGGCTGAAGGTGGTGTGCCAAGAGTGCATGCCACACGCATCCACTTTGCTGGCGAAGAAGAGATGGCAGCAGATGTACATACAACTGGCAAGGAGGCACAAAACAAGGAGGATAAGACGCTCTTCGAAACCTTGCGCAAACTGCGTAAGCGCCTGGCCGACGAACAGGGTTACCCTCCTTATATCGTACTTTCCGACAAGAGCCTTCACGAGCTAGCCGCCATGCGACCTACTACGCTCGAGGCATTCGGATTGATCCATGGCATCGGCGACTTCAAGGTAAAGAAATACGGTGAAACCTTTATCCGAGCCATCAAACGTTACTTGGAGCAATAGCTCTCAGATGAATGAGAAGCATTACTTTGTTCAGTAACTCATAGATGTGAACAAGAACTCTACAAACATAGAGATGAACACAATCCAAACGAATTTGATTTTCTTTTTTGTGTTATTCATGATCTGATAATAAATAAAAAGGTTTATAATATAATCATTTAAAAAGTGTTCATAGTATAATATGAAGGCGAGACGTATCTCCTCTAACGAGCTACATCTCGCCTTTTATAGTCTTCTGAAAGGAAGCGATAAATAACAATCAAGAACAAATCATTAATTATTAATTATTAATTCTTAATTATTAATTATTTACGCTTCCTCCCACGATATCGAGCAATTCATTTGTAATGGCCTGTTGACGACTCTTGTTGTACTGCAAGTTGAGCGTACGCAAGAGTTCATCGGCATTATCCGTAGCAGTCTGCATGGCAACCATACGGGCTGCGTGCTCACTAGCCTGGCTATCGAGCAAGGCTGTATAGAGCATCAGATGCAACTGCTTAGGAATCAAGACGCCAAGAACCGTCTCCAAGTCTGGCTCCACGATGAAGTCATCATTCAGCGGCTTAGCCTCCGAACTCTGGCGCTCATCTTCTGCCTCCTGCTTCTTGCGCAAGTATTCCTGCGCCTTGGCAGTAGCCACATTCGAAGTCAGGTCGCGGTCATTGTCCTCGCCGATGGCCTCAGTGCTGAGGTCGATAGGCAAGAATGTCTTGCGTGTGAGAATCTGAGAACCGGCACTCTTGAAGTGGTGATAGATCATCTCCACCTTGTCCAGCTCGCCTGCAGCATACTGCTTAGCCAGGTTGCGGGCGATGTCGGCGCAGTCAGAAGAGTTTGGCTTGTCGGCAAGCTCGGTGAAGTCACCAGCCACCTTCAAGCCCAACTTCTGAGCCTTCTCAGCTACCTTTCTTCCTATCGGATATACCGTGATGTCGTCAATGCCTTGAGCCTTGTACTCGTCCACCGTCTGCATCATCATCTTGATGACATTCGAGTTGAATCCACCACACAACGAGCTGTTGGAGCTATATACCACGAGCGCCACGCGCTTGGTTTCAGGATGCTCCACCTCCAGTTCACACTGGATGGAAGGAGTGCTCACCAAGAAACTCTTGAGGATATGCTCCAGCATGTTCCCATAAGGCAGCATATTCTGGATAGCTACCTGAGCATGATGCAACTTGCTCGAAGCCACCATCTTCATGGCACTCGTAATCTTGCGGGTGCTGTTGACGCTGGCGATGCGAGTCTTAATCTCTTTCAACGACGGCATAGGCTATTACGCTTTATATTGTCCTGCTACATTTGCCATGGTAGCCTCGACAGCCTTGATGGCGTCGTCGCGCTTGCTGCGCACGGTATCACCATAGTACTTTACGCCCAGCTGGTCGCCGTACATAAAGGTCATGATGGTGCCGGTCAGATCGTCATAGCTGTAGTCACCGTTTCTGACAGCATCAACCGTAACGCCAGCCAGAACCAGCATCTCGCCCAAAACGCCGAGACCGTCTTCGCCCTTGTCATTGTACTGCATGTAGAACGGAAGCTGTGCACCCAGTACATCTGCGTTTGCCTTCCAGTTGTTCTGATAATTCTGGAACATACCCAGAACCTGCTCCTGCTGTTCTGCGGTCAGCTTTTTCTTTTCTTCGGTACCGTCTGCCTTGGTAGACTTTACTCGAATGTTTTTCAGTTCCTTCTTTACGGACTTGACGGCCGGATCAGATGTATCAACGGTTGTATCCTCGGAATTATCCGCAACCATTGCTGCATTGATGTCAGACTCGTCCATGCTGAACGGAACCTGCTCGTCTCCTACGGTAATCGAACCGCTCGCAGAGATTTTCTGCTTGGCAGCAGTTTTGTTCGTCTCTGTGCTTGTTTCAGCGGTCTGTGATGTTGTGGAGGACTGGTCTGCCGCCTGCTCCGGGGCTGCATATGCCGGCAATGCCGACATGCCCATGAGTAAAGACAGGAACAGACTCAAAATTCGTTTGAATTTTTGATTCATAATCTTTTCTCCATCTTTGTCCAAATTTGTGAACGTGCCCTTCCCTTATCATACATTTCCCTTGCGTTGGTTGGCTGGTTTTCCTTGGGAAAACGCGCCAATGTAACACCCCTTTTCTTGTTTTTAAAGTATTCCCAGTGATGGGGCAATATGCAGCGCGCTGCGCCGCACACTGCCCTTTTGCTGTTCATCATATGCTTTTGACCGAATGTATGCGGTCTAAGAGCCAATTATAAGTCGGAACGAATCAGTTCCTGCGTCAAACCAATGCGGTTTGTCTTAAAGTGGAAGAACGGACGCTCCGGAAGCTGGAAAATGTCCATCGGCTTCATATAGTCATCCAGACAGGCATCCACATCATCCTTAATATCGTCAAGCGTGTAGCCGTCTTCCAGCACGACGTACAGATACGGCAGGAAATGATGGTTGTGTTCGGTATCCGGAATGATAACAAAGAATTCGTCCTTGATGCCTTCGATTTCTGCGTCTGCCAGACGGTTTTCCATCGGAAGCGTTGCCAGCTCCTTGCCCGGGAAGCCAAAGCGCGGTGCACTGCCGCGTGTCAGCGCGTACACAACGCCGTCTTCATTCATATATCCAATATCGCCGGTGTGCAGCCAGATGCGGCCGTCATCGTGCTTCTGCAGCGCGCGAGCCGTTGCTCTTGCTGTGTCGTAACCGATCATGTTGCCCGGTCCGGTCACACAGATCTCGCCCATTTCATTGTATCCCAGCTCTTCATGCGTGCCCGGTCGGAAAACCGACATCACAGAAAGCGGCATCGGAATACCAACATTGCCGTTGCCAAGCGGATAGGAGGACATCGGCAGTGTCAGATTGGAGCCTGCCTCACTGCATCCGTAACCACTGGTGAACTGCGCCTTGCAATTGTGGTCATACAGGAACTTCTGTGCGCGCTTCATCTGGTTGTTGTTAAATGCCTCGCAACCTGCGCCGGTCGAGAACAGATGAGACATGTCGTAGTCATCCGGCACACGGCCGTTGCGCATGATGGTCTCGATAAACATCGGAATCAGCGGCCAGCAATTCGGACGATACCGCATCATTTCCAGATCGACATCTTCCGGTGCACAGAACGGATCCAGAATCAACAGCTTGTTGGAAGCCAGCGGCAGCAGCATCATGGCTACAACAACGGCAACCAAGCTAGGAGGCAACTGTGTCAGCAGCCATGTCGGGCGGAATTCGTCCGATGCACCATAGAAATTCATCTGATGCAGATTGCCAATCATGGTG
>OQWM01002268.1_pt1 | contig 13113 bp, 8 predicted proteins | sample 1691531 | NCBI WGS metagenome assembly OQWM01 (sample SAMN03418257, study PRJEB22391) | human gut metagenome | biome: human-gut; feature: organic feature; material: feces | host: Homo sapiens | place: Tanzania | collected 2013-01 | reverse complement strand
TCATGATGGTAGTAGTGTTGAAGCCTATCGATGACTTAAGCCATATCAAGAAGATCCATATCTCTTCTTATCAGAGTGCTTCAGGTGCTGGTGCTGCTGCCATGGCTGAACTTGAGCAGCAGTATAAGGATATCATCGAGACTGGTAAGACTGAGCATATCAATAAGTTCCCTCATCAGTTGGCATACAATGTCATCCCACAGATTGACAAGATGACTCCTAACGATTACACCAAGGAGGAGATGAAGATGTATAACGAGACCCGCAAGATTATGCACTCTGATGTTCGCACCAGTGCTACCTGCGTTCGCGTTTCTTCACTCCGTTCTCACTCAGAGAGTGTTTGGTTCGAGACAGAGAAGCCATTGGCAGTAGAGGACATCCGCAAGGCTTTGGAGGCTGCTCCAGGCGTAACCGTAAAGGATGATGCCCAGAACTACGTTTATCCAATGCCATTGGAGAGTGCCGGTAAGGACGATGTATATGTAGGTCGTATCCGCAAGGATTTGGCTGATGACAATGGTAACACATTGTGGTTGACTGGCGACCAGATTCGTAAGGGTGCTGCCCTGAACGCAGTTCAGATTGCTGAGTACTTGATTAAGGTGGGCAACGTAAAGTAAGCCATACCTTATTTATATAAAAGAATATGAGGAAGTTAAGGGATAATGAATTTTATCTCTTAACTTCTTTTCGTCTTTATACGATTCTGAATAGAAAAGTAAGAATATGCTTGAAAGATTCAAACAATTACTCGGTGAGATGAACCGAGGCATCTATGAGAAAGAGACAGAAATATCGCTCTCGCTACTTGCCGCTTTGGCAGGCGAGAGCATTATCCTTTTGGGCCCTCCGGGTGTGGCTAAGAGTATGGTAGCTCGTCAGTTGAAGAACGCCTTTCGAGATGCTCACAGTTTTGAGTATCTTATGTCGCGCTTCTCCACGCCGGATGAGATCTTTGGTCCTGTGAGTATTCAGAAGTTGAAGTCTTCGGATACTTACGAACGTGCGGTGGATGGGTATCTGCCTACAGCCGATGTGGTCTTCCTCGATGAGATTTGGAAGGCGGGACCAGCTATCCAGAATACGCTCCTCACCGTCATCAATGAAAAGATATTCCGCAATGGTAATCGGGAGATGCACCTTCCGTTGAAACTCCTCGTGGCGGCAAGTAATGAGTTGCCTGCCAAGGGCGAGGGATTGGAGGCACTATGGGATCGATTCGTGATTCGCATCGAGAGCCGACCGATCAAGATGGAGAAGAACTTTAGAGCCATGCTGCTGGGGGATAATTCTGAAAATGTAAAATCAGTGAATGCTGCTGACGACTTGAAGATTTCTTCCGAGGAATATGCGGAATGGAGTCTGGCTATTGACAAAATCGGTGTGAAGGAGGAAGTACTCGATGCTATTTCAAGCATCCGCAAGTCGCTCCGTGCCGTGAATGTGGATGAGGCTGCCGAGCGCAGGAACATCTATGTGAGCGACCGTCGATGGAAGAACATTGTTCGCTTGCTCCGTACTTCGGCTTTCATGCAGGATAGGAAAGAGGTAGCGGTATGCGACTTGTTGCCTATCTACCACTGTCTGTGGCAGGAACCAGAGGAGAGGGATGCCATTCGACAAATTGTGATTCGTGCGCTCTTTACTCCTTTTGCTGAACAGCTTGTGGAGATGAAGAAGGCTCTTGCCGAGGACATCCAGTATCATCGTGTTCGCAAGAATCCTGATGATGGACGGGATTATGAGGGAGAGATAGAGGCGCTGTCTGATGGCTTGACTTCGCTTGAACGCCAGTTGGGCGATAATCTCTTTGTTTCGGCGGATGACAAGACAGAAATCTCTGCTTATCTCAGAGACTTCTATAAAGAGCTTGCCTTCACCCGACAGGATACAATGAAACTGTATGAAAGTTAGGAGTTAGAAGTTTTCTCTATGAAATATCAGACGAATAAGGACTTGGCTGAAGCCCAGTACTATCTCAAGATGCTGGACGACTTCTGTAAGACGGGGCAGGTGGTGATACCTGAACCGTCTTCTAACGTCATGCCTTGGTATCTGAAGGACGACCCACTGATGGATTATCTGGTGCACCTCTTTACCTTGGAGGTTACGCTCTGTACGGGTGAGAAGGTGAGGAAGTTTGAGAAGCAGGTGGTGAATAGTAAGATCAAGAGCAAGGTGTTTTATGACAGTGTGGGCAAGTTTATCGTGGAATGCGTGCATCATATCCGATTCCAACGTCAGCGTGCCTGGACAGAAAATCATCGTGCCGAGGATGTGCTCGACTGGACCAACTTCAAGCGAATGGATGAGAATGTGTGGCATCCCTTACTCGACCAATTGGCTGTAGAGCATGAGGATGATGGCTTCGACAAGCCTTTCTTTATCCGACTGTTTGCTGGCGATGGAGCTACCAAGAATGAGAATTGGGAGCGACTGGTAAGAGATTGGAAGGCTTGCATCGAGCGACAGACCCTGAGTAAACTGAAGAACTTTATTTCCATCCGTCAGAATAATTTCGAGACGGGATTGGTCAGATTGATGGACCAAGTAACTCGCAACATCAAGACGAAAGGTATCTCTGAGCAAAGAGCCGTGCAAGCTTGGGAGCTGATGACGAACGGCTGGACGGAGACGGAGTTCGAACGCCGACTGAACCAAATGAAGGTGCAAGACCGCTATCCCGAAATCAAGGAGATTGTGGCGAAGATGGGACGTGTGGCAGATGCCAATGGCAAGGACCGTCTCACCATTGCTTCGGGTGTGGATATGAAGATGGAGCATTCTGCTGGAAGCGACATAGAGGGTATCACCGTGGGCGATGACCTCAACTCCTTGCTTCCTCTCGAACTTGCCCAGTATAGTGACGAGGATATGGAGGGACTCTTTATATATAAGTATCGTACGCGTAGGCTCCAGACTTTCCGCTATAAGAGTGAGATGGCGAAGCCTTCTCGCAAGCTTGGTTTTACCCATGCCTCTCGCAAGGGGCCGATGATAGTATGTCTCGATACTTCAGCAAGTATGTATGGTACGCCGGAACGCATCTCCTCTACCTTAATAGCTTTGCTCGAAGAGACTGCGGAGGAATTGGAGCGAGATTGCTTCCTCATCGACTTCTCGGTGAGTACCAGGGCTATTGACTTGATGGAGAAGAGGAAGGCGCAGCGATTGAGAAAGCTGGGGCTTACGATTTCGGAAGAACAACCCTCGACTACTCATTTGCCATTTATTGGCGGTGGTACTTCGGCAAAGAAGATGATGAAGCAGATGTTCGAGTTGTTGGATAATGACGGCTTGCATTATGTGAATGCGGATGTGTTGTGGATTACCGACTTCTTGATTCCCGATCCACCTCAGTCGATGCTCGCTCGCTTCAAGGAATATCGAGATACGGGCACTCGCTTTTATGGTATCCGCATTGTGAGAGATGATGATAAGGAACCGAATACCTGGAAGGATTATTTCAACCAGATATATACCATCAAGTATCGCCCATTGAGGAGGTACTAAAAAGTGCAACAGCGTGTTGCACTTTTTTAGTATCTCATAATTTACTTGATAACAATCTCCTTGATGAATGGTTGGACGAAGCCTTCCACATATACTTTGACACGAGCGGTGCCTGGCTTTGTGGTGGATTGTAATCTGATCAATCCCTCACCGAAATAAGTAGGTAGCTCGGTAGTGCGCCATGACTCCATTCTTCTCATATCGCCAGTCTCTACGCCCAGCAGGCGGATAGGACCTTCCACCTCTACGCGGAATTTCTTGGGCTGCATCTGCTGAATGAGACCATCCTTGTCCACTAGCGTGAGGCGAATGTGAGAAACCGTACTCGTTGGCAAAACGCCATTTCTGTTTTTGATTCCAATATTCTTCTGCATGGCATTACTTATCTCTGGAATGATCGTGTAATCGCCCTTTGATACAGCCAATGTGGTGTAATCTGCATCCAGTCTTACATCTGCCACTGGTCCATGATTAATCAATGAATCTCTCATCACTTCCTTTCCGTCCTTGTATCCCACAGCCAGTATCTTGCCTTGGCGGGCTGGCAACTGGATGGTGATGCAGTGGTCGGGATAATCCTTGGTGATGCGAGGCTTCAGCGGCAACTGAGGATTGGTCCACATCGGGAAGAAGAACTGTACGGAATCGCATGTGGTGTAGCATCTTACCTCCACACATCGAGAGTCGGTGTAGGGAAGATCCCAGGTATCTGCCATCGGTGGATACTGCCAGTGGTCGGTACCGATGGCTTGGTCGAAACAGTTGTCACGCACCATCAGCTTGAGATAGTTCTCCTCTGGTTTCCATGCCGGATGATAGAAGGCTGCCTGTGGGCGCTCCTTCAGTGTCATATCAAAAGGACAAGAGCACCACCCCTTGGCTGGCCATGGCGAAGATTCTCCGAGATAATCCACGCCTGCCCAAACATACGAGCCGGCGATGAATGGATTCTCTTCTACGAAATGCCATGGATTCTCTTCTACAAAGTCGCGCACTACGTTCTCCCTCAGGCCAGAGTAATAGACGAATGCTTCGCTCACAAACATCTTTCTCTCTGGATGGCGCTTGTGGTCATTGATCATACGAGGCTCCAAGTAGTTGTAGCCCACAAGGTCGGTCACTTCGCCTATCTTGTCCTCAAATCCCTGTTGGCAGGCTATCATGGTTGGGCGAGATGGGTCCAGGCTCTTCACGATGGCGTTCAGTTCCTTGGCTCTCTCCACGCCCGTATTGTCTTTGCTCCATGCCTCTTGCACCTCATTGCCTATGCTCCAAACAATAACCGATGGATGATTGCGGTCTCTCAACACCATATCGGCGATGTCTTGATGGGCATTCTCATCATAGAAGGGGGCGTAATAGCCCGACTTCCATTTGTCGAAAGCTTCGTCCAGGACTAAGAGTCCGAGCGAATCGCAGATGTTCAAGAATTCTGGTGAAGGAGGATTATGGGAGCAGCGGATGGAATTACAACCAATATTCTTCAGTGCTTTCAGTCGGCGGAGCCATACTTCCTCGGGCACGGCTACGCCCAGGCTTCCTGCGTCTTGGTGCAGGCACATACCCTTTAGTTTCATGTTCTTACCGTTGAGATAGAATCCCGTATTGGCATCAAACTTGATTTCTCTAAATCCGAAAGGAGTTTCTACTTCATCCACGAGTTTGCCTTTACTGTCAGTTACTTGCGTCAGGAGGGTATACAGATACGGATGGTCTGTGCTCCAGAGCAGAGGGTTCTTGACAAGGAGTTTGCTGACAGATGCAGAGTTGGTAGAAGCAGATGCTGCTGAGGCAATCTTCTTGCCATATCTGTCGATGATGGAATGGCTAAGCTTGCAGTTGCCATCGCCCACCACCTCGGTCTGTACATTCACGCTGCCATCATTCTTTGTGGTCACGAAGATGCCGTGCTCCTTGACATGCACCTTGTTAGTGGCTTGCAGCCAAACATGGCGATAGATGCCCGAACCTGTATACCATCTGGATTGCTCCTCGCGGTCTACGTGGACCACCAGTCGATTCTTGCCCTCCTTATATAAATAAGGTGTGAGATTGAAACCGAATCCTGTGTAGCCATACATGTGATGTCCCAGGCGATGACCATTGAGCCATACCGTGGCACGATGGTATACGCCATCGAAGTGGATGGTGATTTCTTCGCCTTTGTTTAGCCGGTTTCTCCATTCGGTAGGGAGAGTAAACTCCTTGCTGTAGATGCCTTGTCCGCCAGGCAGATAACCTGCCGAACCTCCTACTTGCGGGTCGAAGGGTAATTCGATGCTCCAGTCGTGGGGAATGGTAACAGGGCGGAATGCCTTGTCGCTATATTGGAGCGACGCTTGGGATGTGGTGATTTCGCTTGCGGTTACTTGAGCCTGTTCGGGCTCGGTATCATCTGTTACTTTGTTCTTTTGTGTGGTTGCTGCCTGAGTGGTTAAGCCGGGATTGGCTATACCTAGGCTTTTGATGACTTCCGAGGCATCGGCATGCGTCTTGCAGAGACGGAAAGTCCATCCTTGGTCGAAGGTGGCACGCAGGCGATGCTTGGCTGCGGCAGTCATTGTGCCGCAATACATCATCAGTGCTAGGGAAAGGATGATTAGTTTTTGTTTCATGATTTCTTGGAGTTTTCTTTTAGAAGTTATTTCTAGGAGCTTTTTTAGGAGTTTTTATAAGGTAAGCCTCGTTGATGAGGCTTACCTTATTATATATATAGTTGTTTATTCTTCCATCAACTTGCGATATCTGCCCTTCTTGATCTCGGTATCGCCCAAGCGGCGAGCCTTGTTGATTTCATACTCAGAGTAGCTGCCCTCGAAGAAAAATACTTCGCCATTGCCCTCGAAGGCAAGGATGTGGGTACAGATACGGTCCAGGAACCAACGGTCGTGGCTGATGACTACGGCGCAACCAGCAAATGCCTCCAAACCTTCCTCCAAGGCACGGAGTGTATTCACGTCGATATCGTTGGTAGGCTCATCGAGCAGCAACACGTTGCCCTCCTGTTTCAGAGCCAGAGCCAACTGCAGGCGGTTGCGCTCACCACCAGAGAGCACGCTACAGAGCTTGCTTTGGTCAGTGCCCGAGAAGTTGAAGCGAGAGATGTAAGCACGTGCGTTCACATCTCTGCCGCCCATGCGGATGGTCTCATTGCCCTGGGAGATAACCTCGTATACCGTCTTCTGAGGATCGATGTCCTTGTGCTGCTGGTCTACATAGGCTAGCTTTACGGTTTCGCCCACCTCAAAGGTACCAGCGTCTGCCTGCTCCAAGCCCATGATGAGGCGGAAGAGGGTAGTCTTGCCCGCACCATTAGGACCGATAACGCCCACGATGCCGTTAGGAGGCAACATGAAGTTGAGATCGTTGAAGAGTACCTTTTCGCCGAAAGCCTTCTTCACGTGCTGCGCCTCTATCACCTTGTTGCCCAAGCGAGGACCATTCGGGATGAAAATCTCCAACTTGTCCTCACGTTCCTTCTGCTCTTGGTTGAGCATCTGCTCGTATGAGTTCAGACGAGCCTTACCCTTAGCCTGACGAGCCTTAGGAGCCATGCGCACCCATTCCAGCTCTCGCTCCAAGGTCTTGCGTCGCTTGGATGCTGATTTCTCCTCCTGCTCCATGCGCTTGGTCTTCTGGTCGAGCCAAGAAGAGTAGTTGCCCTTCCATGGGATGCCCTCGCCACGATCCAATTCGAGAATCCACTCGCTCACGTCGTCGAGGAAGTAGCGGTCGTGGGTAACGGCGATAACCGTTCCCTCATATTGCTGCAAGTGCTGCTCCAACCAGTCGATGCTCTCAGCGTCCAAGTGGTTGGTAGGCTCATCGAGCAAGAGCACATCAGGCTTCTGGAGGAGCAGACGGCAAAGAGCCACACGGCGACGCTCGCCACCTGATAGATTGGTTACAGGCCAATCGCCAGGAGGACAACGCAGCGCACCCATCGCACGCTCCAGCTTAGAGTCGATGTTCCAAGCGTCGGTAGCATCGATGATGTCTTGTACCTCAGCCTGTCGCTGCATCAGCTTGTCCATCTTGTCTGGGTCGCCATAATATTCCTCCAAACCAAACTTCTGGTTGATTTCCTCGTATTCAGCCAGTGCGTCATATACTTTCTGCACACCCTCCATCACGTTTTCCTTCACGGTCTTGTTCTCATCGAGTGGAGGGTCCTGAGGCAAGTAGCCCACAGAGTAACCTGGGCTCCATACCACCTCACCCTGGGTAGGTTGCTCAAGTCCTGCGATGATTTTCATCAACGTAGATTTACCGGCACCGTTCAAACCGATGATACCGATTTTTGCTCCGTAGAAGAACGATAGGTAGATGTTCTTCAGAATCTGTTTCTGGTTTTGTGGGATAATCTTAGATACGCCCACCATTGAGAAGATAATCTTCTTGTCGTCAACTGTTGCCATTCTTATATTCTAATATTGTATATGAATTTAATGTTTATGTATCTTGATAGTACTTATTTGTAGCTATCTTGTGCAAAGATACATTATTTTTTTGTATAATTGTCTTCTTTTCAAAGAAAAGTTGTATTTTTGCAGCAAGAATGTGAATATATTAATAAAAAAGAGACAAATTATGATGGATGCTTCTTATATAGATTTGACCATTCGCCTCTCGCTGGCCTTGGTATTGGGCGGTGCGATAGGCATTGAGCGAGAATATCGTGCCAAGGAGGCGGGTTTTCGCACCCACTTCTTGGTGGCGTTGGGCAGTGCCCTCTTCTGCGTGGTTTCGCAGTATGGATTTGGCATCGACCTGAAGGATTCATCCCGTGTGGCAGCCCAGGTGGTGTCGGGCATCGGATTCTTGGGTGCAGGTACCATCATCTTTCAGAAGAATGTGGTGCGCGGACTTACCACGGCAGCTGGCTTGTGGGTAACGGCTGCCATCGGTTTGGCTTGCGGTACGGGCATGTATATAGCGGCTGCCATCACCACGGTAATGGTGTTGCTGGGCTTGGAGGTGCTCAATGCCTTTATTCCTCAGCTTGGCACCACGACCATCGAACTTTCTTTCTCCGCTCCCTCTCGTGACAGCGTCAAGGAATTGGTAAAGCGCATCAAGCAGGATGGCATGGAGGTGCATTCATACGAGCTGAAGGATCGCCGCACCTCGAATGGTGAATTTCTTGAAGCCAATATCGAGGTGAAGGCGAAGCGAGGCAATCATACGCTCAAACTGCTGGACTATATGAATGGGTTTTCGGATGTCACGATCTCAACGATAGAGTGATCTTTCTAAAAGCAGAGTGCGTATGAAAAAATGGCATTTATGGTTGGCGGCATCCATTGGATTGGTGGTTATCGCCGGAATGATGATTCGGGAGTTTGACGTGGCGGCATTGCATCAGCTCTCGCTCTCACCCTTGTTCTTCCTGGGTGTGGGGATAGCCGTGCTCCTCTTTGCCGTGCAAAACCTGATGCTTACGCTTCGCTTTCATCATCTGGTGAGGCATAAGCTAACCCTGGGACAGAGTTTCCGCATCAATGTACTTTGCGAGTTTACCTCAGCCGTTACGCCTTCAGCCGTGGGTGGCAGCGGTTTGGCTTTCATTTATCTCAATAGGGAGGGCGTGTCGATGGGCAGAAGCATTTTTACCATGTTTGCGGCTCTGCTTGCCGATGAGGCTTTCCTCGCCATCAGCAGTTTCCTGCTTTATCTTTTTGTTCCCTCCCATCTGCTCTTTAGTATGGTGGAGGATGGGATGGCTGCATCGGCTGCCGATTCAGCCAACGAGCTGATCAAGGGCGGCATTCAGGTTATCTTCCTGGGCAGTACGGCGGTAGTGGCGATATGGACATTGATACTCTATGTCTTGCTGCTGCATAAGCCTGAGAGTTTTGGCTGGGTGCTGAAGTGTTGTTGCAAGATACCTTTCCTGCGCCGTTTCCTGCCCAAGGCTGAGAAATTTTCCGAGGAGATGACCATGGCTTCGAAGGAGGCTAAGCAGGAGGGCAAGCGCTTCTGGGGGCAACTCATGGGCTATACCTCCTTGGCTTGGCTCTCTAGGTTTGCCATCGTGGTGGCTATCCTCCTGGCATTTCATGCGGATGGCAACTTGCTTGTGGCATGGTGCCGACAGTGGGTGATGTGGATGATTTCCATCCTGAGTCCTACGCCGGGCGGCAGTGGAGTGGCAGAGCTGATGTTTCGCCTGTATTATTCCGACTTCTTGCCCGATGCCTCCCTCGCCATCCTTGCCGCCATGCTGTGGCGACTCATCTTCTATTATCCATTCTTGGTGATGGGCATGCTGGTGCTGCCTAAGTGGATGGGACGCTCGAAGGAAGTAATTGATGGTAAATGAAATGATAAAAAAAGAAATAATAGAATAGGAGATAACTAATATGAAGAATTTGAAGACTTTGAAGACTTTGATGGTTTGCGGCTTGATGCTGTTGCCATCGCTCAGTAATGCGCAGAGTTGCTGTCAAGGGAAAAAGGAAGTGAAGAAATGTGCTAAGCAAGAGCAAGTTTCTTCTTGTGGTAAGACTTCTTGTTGTGAGAAAACAGTAGCACCTACAGCTGCTTGTTGTCAGATGAACAATGAGGTAATCCAGACGATTATGGCTCGTCGCTCCATCCGCAAGTATCAAGACAAGCCTGTGGAGCATGAGAAGTTGGCGTTGATAGCCAAGTGCGGCATTCATGCGCCAAGTGCCATGAACCAGCAGACTTGGGCAGTAAGGGTAGTGGAGAACCCTGACTTCATCAAGGGCACCACAGAGATATTCAAGAAAGAGAATCCTGAGCAGGTGAAGCGTGATGCCAACTTCAAGAATATGTATCGCAACGCCCCTAACATCATCATCGTGGCTTGTCCGAAGGATGATCATTATGCCACACTGAATGTCGGTTTGATGGGTGAGAACATGATGCTTGCCGCCCAGTCATTAGGACTTGGCACTTGTTGCTTGGGCAGTGCCGCCATGTTCCTTCAGCGCAGCAAGGCATACAAGCCTTACATCGCTCAGCTCAATCTCCCAGCTGATTATGAGATTTGCTATATCCTCGCCGTTGGTTATCCTGATGAGGCTCCCGCGGCTAAGCCAAGGGATGAGAGCAAGATTGAGTTTATTAAGTAATTCATCTCATTGTGGCATTCACCAAGAAAATGTAATTTTCTCTTCACTCTTCACCGATAGGACTAAAGTCGCTGTATATCAATATATTATATAGGTGAAGAGACGTTTCGCCTCTTCACCCACTCTTCACCACCCTTCACCCTCAGGGGGTATGGGCAGCAAAAGGTGAAGAGAGGGTGAAGAGAGGGTGAAGAGCTGAGACCACTCTTCACCTCTCGGAATGCCTATAAACACAGGGGATTCGAGAGGAAAGGTGAAGAGTGAAGGGAAAAACGTAAATTGAATCAATAAAACTAAGGAATGTGCTCCCACCAACGCTGTCAAGATACTAACCGCCCCTGACAGTCCACTGTAATCTATGCCGCCAGTGTACTGTCCCAGTACTGCAAGCCACTGTCCAAGCCCAGACCGAAGGCAGTAACTAGTTAATTGCACTCCGTTAAAGCCTAGCTCATCTTCAATTAAGCGTTAATAGCTGTTCGTCTAAGCTTAGCCCGTCCATAATTAGCCCCATGCGGAAGTCTGGCAAACAGAATGATTGTCATCGAAAACCTTCTTTTCTTCTTTCTTTTCTAACAGCCTTAATTTCTGCATTTATTTCTTCTTTATTAAATATTAGATGGCAATATGCCCTCTATTCGATTGCAAATATAATACTTTTTGTCGTAAGTTATTTCTTTAGTTAGTGTTATTTAGAGTTTATTCAATAAAAAAGGAGAGAAATGGTAAGCTAATTGCTTCCTCTCTCCTTTTTCTATTCAGGATTAGCTTCATACATTTTTATTGTCTATATCGGGTAAAATAAAAGAGTATGCTATAGGTCTTATAGCATACTCTCTTTATTATATACTTCTCTCGTAGAAATACAAGTTTTCAGTATTATCTGCGAGAGAAAAAGTCCTTTATGCCTTGAAGCTCTCCAAGTCCTCAGCCTCGAAGTTCTGGATATATGCGGAATGACCGAGAACTTCTTCCTCTGCCATGCGAACATATACGTTGGCACTCTTCTGGAACATCTCTGGTGCCTTAGTAGCATCGTCGAGGATGAGAAGAGACATTACGATATCGCCAGTCATGTTGTAGAGACGGCGAGCCAAGAAGTCGTGAACTGCCTGGTCGTTAGCCTCCTTCACCTTGTTGATGGCAGCCTCATAAAGCTCAACGAGCTTGCCTACACGCTCCTTCAATGCCTTCAAGTCGTCGCTTACCTCGCTCTCCATCATCTCCTTGATGATGCCAAGGTATGTACCGTTGGTGATGTAACGGATGGCAGCTACTACCTGCAACTGGGTGGTACCCTCATAGATAGAGAAGATTCGAGCATCGCGGAACAAACGCTGGCTCTTGTACTCCATGATGAAACCTGAACCACCGTGGATGCTGATGGCATCGTAAGCATTCTGGTTGGCATACTCAGAGTTCATACCCTTAGCCAATGGAGTGAACGCATCGGCAAGACGAGTGTACTTCTTCATCTCCTGACGCTCCTCTGGAGTCAACTTGGTATCGCGGGCGATGTCTTCCAAAGCCTTGTAGATATCTACGTAGCGAGCGCAGCAGTAGAGGAGTGAACGACCAGCATCCAACTTAGCCTTCATTCTTGAAAGCATATCGTAAACAGCTGGGAAGTTGATGATCTTCTCACCAAATTGTGCACGCTCCTTAGCGTATGCCAAGCCCTCGTTGTAAGCTTCCTGCTCCACACCGACACTCTGAGCGGCGATACCCAGACGGGCACCGTTCATCAATGCCATCACGTACTTGATCAAACCGAGACGAGTGCTACCGCAAAGCTCTGCCTTGGCATTCTTGTAAACCAACTCGCAAGTAGGAGAACCATGGATACCGAGCTTGTTCTCAATGTGACGAACAGTTACGCCGCCATCACGCTTGTCGTAGATGAACATAGAAAGACCACGACCGTCCTTGGTGCCTTCCTCAGAACGAGCCAAAACCAAGTGGATGTCTGAGTCACCATTGGTGATGAATCGCTTTACACCATTCAAACGCCATGTGCCATCGGCATCTTGTGTAGCCTTGAGCATCACACGCTGCAAGTCAGAACCTGCATCAGGCTCTGTCAAGTCCATACTCATGGTCTCGCCAGCGCAAATGCGAGGGATGTACTTCTGGCGCTGCTCCTCTGAACCAAACTCATAAAGAGTGTCGATACAGCTCTGGAGTGACCAGATGTTCTGGAAACCAGCATCGGCAGCAGAGATAATCTCTGAAGCCATAGAGAACACTGCGTTAGGCAAGTTCAAGCCACCATAACGGCGAGGCATTGACAAGCCCCAGAGACCAGCCTTGCGGGTAGCCTCCAAGTTCTCGAAAGTCTTGCTAGCATAAATCATGCGGCCATTCTCCAAGTGAGGACCTTCCTGGTCTACGCTCTCAGAGTTAGGCTCGATGATGTTACCAGCTACATCGCCAGTAATATCAAGCAATCGCTTGTAGTTCTCGATGGCATCCTCGTAGTTGACAGGAGCATCTTCAA
>OQWM01002267.1_pt1 | contig 13114 bp, 7 predicted proteins | sample 1691531 | NCBI WGS metagenome assembly OQWM01 (sample SAMN03418257, study PRJEB22391) | human gut metagenome | biome: human-gut; feature: organic feature; material: feces | host: Homo sapiens | place: Tanzania | collected 2013-01 | reverse complement strand
AGTTATATAAATCTAAATATCAGATAGTTACAAATTATTCAGTGAACACTAATTAGCAGTCGCACCCTGTATGGGTGCGTGGATTGAAACTATTTGCTGGTTTTGTGCTGAATAATGCGCCCAAGTCGCACCCTGTATGGGTGCGTGGATTGAAACATAGCATAGCAGAGAGAAGCCACGCGACCGCAGGTCGCACCCTGTATGGGTGCGTGGATTGAAACTTACGTATGCCGCCGCTCAGATACCCGCCCACAAGTCGCACCCTGTATGGGTGCGTGGATTGAAACACCTTTGGTGAGTGTAACAGAACCAGTAACACCGGTCGCACCCTGTATGGGTGCGTGGATTGAAACTTGTATGTGCCGCTTACGGCAGTAATATCAGTAAGTCGCACCCTGTATGGGTGCGTGGATTGAAACATAATTAAACTTAGTATGTTCAGACTCCCATTTTGTCGCACCCTGTATGGGTGCGTGGATTGAAACTTGCTAATGAGCTTAATCCTACAGTTCGTAAGTGGTCGCACCCTGTATGGGTGCGTGGATTGAAACATACCAAATGCGTGAGCATGAACTTTGCCATGATGTCGCACCCTGTATGGGTGCGTGGATTGAAACCATTTGTCATTTGAACGTGTCCATGTGAAATACCGTCGCACCCTGTATGGGTGCGTGGATTGAAACTGGTCAAAAGCACGTGGAAAGCTCGGTGATGTCGGTCGCACCCTGTATGGGTGCGTGGATTGAAACTGTATAAAGATGATAAGTCATATCCAACATGAACGTCGCACCCTGTATGGGTGCGTGGATTGAAACCCCAAAGTCGTTGTCTTTAAAAAATTCGTGGACGTCGCACCCTGTATGAGTGCGTGGATTGAAACACCCTCGTAAAATTGTTAATAAGAATGGTCTATGTCGCACCCTGTATGTATAAGATTAAAATCAATTACTGAGACGGTATTCCATCATTTGTCTCGCTATCAGGAAAAATGTTTTTCAGGTTCTTCGTCAATTTAGGTGGTAAAAAGATCTACCTATTTATGGTTTAAATATTTGATTATCAGCACGTTAATAAGTGTAATAAAAGTTGCAGATGTTCGTATTTTTTAGTATCTTTGTGTGTGAAAAAAGAAAAGAAAACACTCCCATCTGCAGGGCACAAAGTTATAAAGAAATCCGGACTTCAGCAAGTTGCGGACCATATAAAATCATTGACAAGTGAAAAATGTCATAATTTGGGCATTGTCCTTGACTACTCGGAAGAATTGTTGCAGAGAGGCGGTAGCCTGACATTGCATGCACATACAAAAGGGAAGTGGGCAAAATGTCCATACTGTGGCAGGCGCACGAAAACCGTCCACCGCTATGTCCCTCGCAAGCTGCAATGTACAGAACTGCTCGGTCACAATGTGGTGCTGATACTTAAGAGCCGTCACATGAGATGCAGCAATCCGGAATGTGAAAGACGCATTTTTGCAGAACCGCTGCAGTTTGCCCGTCCCTATGCGCGTCACACAGACCGTGTGGAGGGAGAAATACGTCACGAGGCTTTAGGGCAGACGGCCCGCAAAGCCTCCCGGACCCTGTCCCGGCACGGTATAAGAATCAGCACGTCGTCCGTAACACGCCGGCTTCGCAAGCTTGGAAAGGAAAATCCGGTTGTGCGTACCAGCGGACATGTAGGGCTGGACGATTTTGCGAAGAAGAAGGGCCACAGGTATATGTGCGTCATTGCAGACCATTATACCCGGCGTCCCCTTGCAGTCTTTGATTCCCGCTACGGACACGAGATAACGGACTGGCTGAAGGCGCATCCGGAAATAAGGACTGTGACGCGTGACGGAAGCCTGATCTATGGATCCATCATCAGCGAGGCCTCGGAACAGATCGTGCAGGTATCCGACCGTTTCCACCTGATGCAGGCCTTGAAGAAGAATGCCGTGGAGCCGATCAAGGTCATGCTGGGACAGAAGAAGGAACAGCGTCAGTATCCGTATCCGTCAGAGGACGAAGCCTACAGATATATCATGAAGGACATATACGAAATGGGAGATGCCAGGCATCGTGACCGCGTAAGATTCTATTATGAAGTGCGACGCCTGAAGGATGAGGGGAACGGCATCGCCGAAACCGCAAGGATACTGGGCGTGAAGGCACAGAAGGTTTACAGTGCGGCCAATACCGACATTTCCAGAATCCTCAGTGCAGAACAGAGATGTGCCGTCAAGGCGGCAAGGGACATAGCAAGGGTTGTCGGTTCCGGTGTCATAACAAAAAGTGCCGTCATGAAAAGGCTGAAAGTGAGCATTGTCCCACGTACGCTGTGCAGATGTCTGAAGTCCGTAACGGAACACTACAAGCCGCTTCGTGATGAAGTCCGCAAACACAACAAGACGCTGAAGGAGGGCGGGAAAAAGCCGAAGGTAAAAGCGGACACCATCTGGCACTACATCGTACACGGAAAGACCGGTTCAAGGAAGCTGCAGAAAATACATGAGACACACCCGGAAGTAAACCATGTCATGAAGATATGCATGGATTTCCGGAAAATGATACATGGCGAAGAAAATGCGCAAACGATGGACGAATGGCTGAAAGAGGCGGAAGCCTGTCCGTTGAAAGAGATAAGGGGCTTTGCAAAATATATAAGGAAAGACCGCAATGCTGTAGAACAGGCCTGCCGTACTGCTTTCAACAATGGATTGTTGGAGGGGACAGTAAACAAGGTCAAGGCGTTTAAGAGAAACATGTTCAACAAGGCCGGACCAGCTGTCTTAAGGGCAAAACTACTTTATGCCGACTGAGATGGAAGAGATGTTACCACCTAAATTGACGAAGAACCGTTTTTCAGAAAAAAATCTGTCATTCTGTCATACCGTTTTAATAACATGCAATATATCAATAAAATACAGAAGCTGACAAAAGCTTATGTTTAAGCTTTATTTGTCAGTTTCTGTCATTCCGGGATTTGGGCATCAAGAACGTCTAACTACCAGATACTCAGTACCATTGGATGAATGACGGTGTATTATACCATCAATATTCTTCAGCTTGCGACCAAAGGAAATGAGGCTATTTCCGACCAAAGTAGCACCATATTTTGACTTTAATTCCTTATAAATGGCGGCAACTGACATATATTGACCCTCTGTTTCGTCTTTGGCAACGGTAAAGCTGTCGAAGAAACATTGCACTATAGGTTGCTGTACCTGATACCTGCTGTTCCAAGTAATGATCTTCGCCGTTGTGGCAGCATCGAAATACGGCTTGTCGCCACGCTCCAGAGCAGCAAGTGCCTGGGCGTAAAGTTGTCTGTAGTTCGGACGCTCGCTGACATCGATAGGACCAGTAAGTTCCACACCAAGGAAACGGCGGTTGCCTGTCGGGTCAAAAAGCACATCGTCCATATTGCTCGTGGCGATAAACGATGCCAGACGCGGAAAATCCTCCACATGTCCGCCATACGGCCGTTTCACCTTTACCGACGGCAGCTGCACGAGATTCTTGAGGAATCCTTGCTGTACCTTTGCCGGAATCTGGTTGAACTCATCAAGGTTTATCAGCAGAAACTGCGACATGGCCTGCAGCACCTGACGCTTTTCGGAGAGCACAAGGTTGTCGTTGTAGCCCCATTGCATGTCGGCAGGAATAAGTCGACGGCAGAAGGTGCTCTTGTTGAAGCCCTGCCGCGAAATCAGAAGGGGCACAATACTGTTGCCGTAGGTACGGCTGTCGTAACCGCGCCACTGGTCGACCATGGCAAGAAACCAGGTGTAGAACCAGTCCTCCCAATACGGATTGTCGGTAGGCACGGTGCGCGCCAAGCGGCGTATATGGTCTTTGCCATCCCACTTGCCGTCACACTCTAGGAGGTAGTCGTCAACGGGATAATAATTGCTTATCATGTTTGACTCCAAGTAGTTGCGCACATCCTTTATTGAAACCCTTATGTCGGCGAGCTGCACCTCAAGGGTCATCTGCTTCTGCATGCGGGGGTCTACAGGACGGAACATCTGCCAGCCGTCGTGCTGCATATATTCCGTATATTTCATGATGGTATTATAGCGGAACGAATACTCGTCGTTCAGAAACTTTATCATCCTCTGAATGGTCTCCTTCACGCCTTCCTTCTTCTTCTTGTCGTCATCGTCATCCGCCTCATCGCCATCCGGCATGACATCGGCGCCGACTTGCTGCTTTTCAAGAATCTCCCTTTTCAACATACCGCTGACTTTCAACGGCGAAGCCTTGCCGTTGAAGAACGGGGCTTTGTCGAAGGTCATCAGAAACTCGTCCTGCAGAGTTGGCGAAGACGCCACGAGCGTACCCCTGACCACGGCTTGATAGACTGACGATGCCACGGCGAAGGCGTTGCGATAGAGCTGTTCCGCGGCAGACTCTTCTTCGGCAAGATTTCCGTCATCATCGGTATATCTTACGAGGACATGAACGCCCAATCCATCGGCACTCTCCACGACAGCAAAGGTTGAAGGCAGAAATGCCGCCGAACGCTTCGCCTCCTCTACCCCATCGGCATCCGCAAAATTCGAGAACGAGAGGAGCAGCAGTCCGTTGCTCTTCTGGAAAAGGAGATTTCCATTGCCGTCCTTCGCATATTCTGCTGCCGGATAGACGTGGGTCCAGGTGTCCATGCCCTTATAATGGCTATACCCATCATACAGTTGGGACACCGCCTCACGAAATGCCTCCACCCTATTTCCGGTCTTCTCGTCAGCCATCTGCTGCAACAGCTGTTCGAAGGTTTTCAACGACAAACGCAAATCGTTCTTCTTTGTAGTTCTTGCTAATGTAATTTTCATATTTTCTTATATATTAACAGTAAAGTTTTTTTCTTGCAACGCCTAAAACAATGACAGAACAGCCGGGCCGGAAACAGCAGATTCTTGTGCCATACCCTTACGACCCATAACCCATATACTTACGGCATGAAAGTCATATACTTACGACTCAAAAGTACCATCGTTACGTTTCTAAGTACCATAGATAGAATCCTAAGTGCCATCGTTACGATTCTAAATGCCATAGATAGAATCCTAAGTGCCATCGTTACGAGTCGAAAGTGCCATCCTTTTTGACTGTAAAAGCCATGTTTCAGACCTGTCTTATTATGCTGTAAAGATACTAATTTTTTAGCCGAAATGCAAGAAAAACGAGCAATAATTTCCATTTTCAACGTAAAATAAAGAGAAAATTATACTGAAATATAATTTTAATGGAGCAAAACATCGTTTTTTACATGATTATTACGCGAAAATCTTTCATTCTTAATGATAAATTAAACGTTTCGTTTACGTTTTATGACAGATAAATGACATATATTGTAAATATTTACAAATCTGTCAGCATGTTATTTTGTTTTATATCAGAGCTTTACATAATAAAATGACAGAATGACAAATAAAAATAAAAAAATAATTTCACGCGCGAAAGAATTATTCATAGTATTAATCTCCCGCAGATTACGCAGATGAACACAGATGATTTTCTGTGAGGACATGGAGATAAATATTCTGCACACGGATGTTATTTTTGAACACGAATAAATCGAATCGAACGAATTTTCCATCCGGATCATTGGATTATTCCATCCGCAGAAATTAAACGGATTCCAAACAGGATGTTCATGGACTATCAAGAGACGGACAAGCCAATCTTCAACGCCTGACATATACATTTTAATCTCGGATTTCAAGCTTCCGCTTTTAAACAAACGCAGAAAACGCCACTATTATTTAAAAGAAAATGATACTGCTAAATATCTATAAAACAGACACTTGATAAATAATCCACCCGTTTTGTCTATTAGTAAACCATGGGAAAAACAAAAACAAATAACTTTGCAGCGAAAATAATTCAAACTTATGAAAAAGCAAAACCAATGAAAAAAAACAATCTAATGAAAAAGCTGTTTGTGCTTTCAATTGCGCTGACTTTATTCTGTACCGGCAATACATTTGCCATGGACATCAGAAAGAGTTCCGGAAATCTGGAGTGTGCATATGTGGAATGGCAGACCGTAAGTGGTGCCGCACGCTATAATGTATATTATGAACAGACGGGCGGAGAGAAAACAAAGATTGACGACAAACTCATACGCAGATACCCCGACTATATGCGTGCCGACGCACTGGGACTGAAGGCTGGTGTATACCGCCTCACCATAGAGGCGCTGGATGAAAGCGGCAAGACCATTGACTCTGCCACGACGGACTGTCTGGACGTGAAAGCAAACGTACGTGAAGGATTTGCCTTTACCGACGGAAATGTTCCAGGGGCATACAAGATGGACGGAACGCCTAAAGACGGAGCACGCATTCTATATGTAACGGAAAATGACATAAACAAGATTACATGTGAGGTGAAAGACAAGAAGGGAAAAGCCACGACGTACACAGGACTCGGGGATATCCTGACAGCCTACAGCAAGGGCTACGACAAGACTCCTCTTATCATAAGAGTGGTGGGCACTATAACCGATACCGGATATGCGGGAATCAAGGACGGCAACTATCTGAATCTTGCAGGGTTCAACAACAAGGACCGCAGTCTTGAGAATGTAACAATAGAGGGAGTAGGCAATGACGCTACGCTCTACGGCTTCGGCATTACGTTGAAAAGGACAAAGAACATGGAAATCAAGAACCTTGGCATAATGCTCTTTGGCGACGACGCCGTATCGCTGGACACGGACAACAAACATATATGGATACACAACACGGACTTCTTTTACGGCAAACCGGGAAAGGATGCCGACCAGGTGAAAGGCGACGGATCTATTGACATCAAATACCGCTCTACGGACATCACCATCTCGTTTAACCATTTCTTTGACAACGGAAAGGTCATGGGATGCGGAGGAGCTACGGGCGAAGATGAAAACCTGCGCATCACTTACCACCACAACTGGTTTGACCATACTGACTCGCGCTGTCCGCGACTGCATTTCGTCACAGCACACATCTATAATAATTACTACGACGGAGTGTCTGTCTATGGCATAGGAAACACAAGCAGTTCGGCAGCTTTCGTGGAACGCAATTACTTCCGCGAAGTAAAACGCCCCATGATGATTTCAGGACAGGGCACAGACAAATATGACGAGAAGACAGGCACTTATACGCTGAAAGGCACCTTCTCCGGACAAGACGGCGGCATGACGAAAGCTTTCGACAACATCTTTGTCAATGAAAAGACAAAACTCAAGCTCGTATACCAGACTGACAACGCTACACAGTTTGACGCATACAAGGTGGAAAGCCGTGAGGAAAAGATTCCCGAAGACGTGAAATCCGTCACAGGAGGATGTGCCTATTCAAACTTCGACACCGCTGCCGACATGTACGAATCGCAACCTGACGCAGCTACCGATGTACCGGAAACAGTCTGCATGTATGCTGGCCGCACCGAGGGAGGTGACCTGAAATGGACGTTCAACAACGATACCGACGACGAAGACCACAATGTAAATGCGGAGCTGAAAACAGCAATAGTAAACTACAAGCCGCAACTCATAGGCTACCAGGATTCCCCGACCACTTCGATAAACGCCACAGCAATTGAAGGTACGGGCATACAAAAATACTACGACCTGACAGGTAGAAAGATTCTACCCAACACCAAAGGTATTATAATTGTAGACAACAACAAAAGAAGATACAAAATACTAAAATAAAGACAATTATACTAACAACAATCAAGAAGAAGAGGAAAAGGCAAGCAAAGCACCCAAAAAAAAGATAATTCACCCAAAGAGCCTTTCCTCTTCTTTGCTTATATTCACTTTTTATCTTTCTCATTCAAATACGCAGATGGCGACATGCCCATCTCGGCCTTGAAACAGCGCGAGAAATATTTAGGATCGTTGAAGCCGGTCTTGTAAGCAACCTCCGTAATTGATGTCTCGCCGTCATCCATAAGCCGTAAAGCTTTCTTTATGCGTATCTGACGAATAAACTCTATTGGGGAAAGCCCTGTCAACTCTTTCATCCTATTATAATATGCCGTACGGCTCATTCCAAGATGGCGGGCAAAATTCTCCACCGTCAGCCCATCTTTCGAGATGTTGTCCTCAAGATAACGGATATTGGCTTCAAGAAAGCCTTTATCCTCTTCCTCCTTCAGGGCTATCTTCTCCTCACGTTTTATGTCGGCAGTAAGTTCATCCACAGTCATAAGCAAGCTGTACTTACGCTGCAAGGATTTTCTGATGCGGCTTAAATACACCACGGCATAAATCAGCGCAACAACAAAACCCAAGATGACGACAGCCACAAAAAGGCGGAAATAGAGAGTTTCCACAAACCGTGGAGTCACCACAACGGGTATTACCCTGCGCGCCACGCCCCAAATGCCATCCATGTCCGTGGTTTCCACAATAAGGCGGTATTTGCCAGGAGGCAGATTATTGTAGTTTACCGAATGCTGGTTCTCGCCAGTATAGTTCCATCCCTCACCATACCCCTCAAGCCGATAACGGAACCGCATCGGTTTTATGCCTCCATAGTCGAGAGCAGACACATATAACGAGAAGCTTCTTCTGTCCGGCGAGACAAAAAGGGTGTCGACATCATTGAGCGGACGGATTTCCATATCGTTGGTATATTGAATTCCTGTAAATACAAGTTTATGAGGATTTATGAGTCCGCAGCTTATACTACTGCTGAACATCATAATGCCCGTCCGTGTGCCAACAATGATGTACCCGTCTTTCACCACGGGAGAAGCCTCTGAAAAACTTACTGCCTCCGTAAAGAAAGAACGGTCAAAGGTCATCAGCGACTTGTTGCGGACATTGAATTTCGTAATACTCTGGTCTGATACAACCCAGATGTAATGTCCCACACACACCGCCGACTTAACCTGGTCTGCAATGACGTCAGGCGACAGAGGATAGGTGGTGAAGTGCAGATTGGAAGAAAGGAAACTCCTACCAGCCACCTCACTTATTCCACTACCGAAAACACATAAATAAACCTTGCCGTCACACTCCACAATGCTCATAACGTCATTACCCTTCAAACCCCATGATTCCTTGCGAAAAGAATTGTTGAACACTCTCACTCTCTCCATATCGCTGACATCAGCCGATAAAAGTCCGTTTGTAGTTCCAACAAGAAGCACGTCACGCTGCGGTTCACAGAAGCACCTCACCTTTATATCGCCACCAAAGCACTTCACCCTCTCAAAAGTCCATTTCCCGTTTTTCTCCCTTGCCATAAGCACTCCCGAGCCATACGTACCCAGCCATATCCTCTTTCTTTTGTCCTGGAAAATGGCATATATGGAGTCGCTGCAAAGACTGCTCTTGTCCATTTTGTCGTGCAGAAAATGTGCCACGCTGTATCCGCTACCACTATTCCCTCTTTCCAGAACATACAGTCCGTCGCCCTTTGTACCGACCCATATCCTGCCCTTACTATCCGTCATGAACGAATATGCCGGCTGCCGGAAGAAACCTACGGGCGATGCCCCTGTCCGTCCCATATGCAACAGAAATCTCTCTACACCATTCCAGGAAGTCTGGTAGAGGGAGAGCGAACGATCAGATGCCCATACATTTCCCCATGCGTCAAGTCCCAACATTCTACATTCCTGTTGGCTGGGATTATTGTAAAAGAGAAAGTTGTCGGGATGGAATGAAACGCAAAAGGCCTGATGCTTCTGAAAGACCCACAGATTTTTGTTATGGTCAACAAGATATTTGGTTATATCGCCGGGATGAAAATCTATGGGGGTAGTGTCTGAGGCGTAATAACGGCAGGGGCGTAGTACACTTGCCTGCTCATCATAAAAGGACAGTTCGCCCTGCTGCGGCTTGACGATAATCTGCCCATACGCATTCTCATATATAAGCTGAGGATTCTTCATCTTATTCCGGCTCGTCTGCTTTACGGAAGCAAGGGACGACATTTTACCACTTCTGCCATCAAAAACCTCTACGCTGTTGGAGTTCGGAAAAGACCAGACCCTACCCTTGGAGTCTCTGTAAAGATAGTCTGACGGAGTGCTGCTCAAGGCGTATCGTCTGCTACTTGAGCCATTCATAAAGTATACACCCTTGCTCGTGGCAAAATACAGTTTTCCCTCTGCATATACCACACTATTCACATTGCCATCAATATCGTTTCCTGCCGACAACACCTTATATCTGTTCCCCTGAACAAGCACCGTACGGCCGTTTTCAGCCACGAGCCACGTATAGTTTCTGTGGCTGACAACATACTTGTATTTTCCACCTATACGGTTCCTGCCTTTATACTGAAATGCCGCCTTGTCTGTCAGTATCCACTCCCGACCTATACTATCTTGAACCACACCGTATATCTCTTTGCTCACTCCAAGCATACGGCTCCCGGCATTCATGGATATGCTGCCGTGGAAAGGAGAGCTGTCGACAAGACGTAAACAGCTGTTATCTTTGAACACTATCCATGTGACACCCTTTTTCAAAGGAATAAGTTTCTTCACCTTTTTCACCTTTATGGCAGGAAGCTTTGCATGCATGTTTATAAAGGAACTCTCTTTTGCGTCAAACAGATACAGATTGTTGTCGGATGACAAGCACCACAAGTTGCCGTTACGAGTCTTCTTTATGTTGAAGATTCTGTTTGAGGATATAGTGCCGCATGAATTCTGCACCGGTTTGAAAGTATTATAGTTATATCCGTCGTAACGCACGAGTCCGTTCCATGTGGCAAACCACATGAACCCGTCCTCGTCTTGCACAGCATTAGACATATGGGCCTCGAGCAGTCCGTTAGCTGAAGCGAAGTCGTGTATACGGCAGAAAAAGCCTGTTGCCGCTGACCTGAATGCTACAAGGAACAGAAACGACAACAGTACAGCGAATTTATATTTTTTAAACATAATATGACTCTATTGTATTCAGATGATTTCCCAACTGATTTCCGCAACACTATTATACCTTATTATATTATATAAGCTACACAGAACAGGAAAAGTTGTCCATACGTTGCCTTGCCGAGAGATTCACTCAACTCTGTGTTGCAATAAACTCAAACAAATCTTCAACCGACATGGCAAAGTTACAAATAAAACAAGAGAATTTTATCCGTCGGGAAGATTATTTTCAATATTGCTCCTTTTGATGTCTATCGTACAAGAAGAAATGTTTGGGTACGATACGGTTCTCCCCTCTTCAGAGATAGATAGAGAGACAATCGGCAGCCAAGAAAAGATTATCGACATTTCTTTTGACGAATCGGAATAAAAGCACTACCTTTACACCGTGATTACAATATGAAAACCATTTAACCCAAAACGGTCATCAGGTCGTTTGATGCGATTTTTACAACTAATGACCGATTGAGGGTTAAACCGAAAAAACAGAACTATCATGGATAATAACGACAACTATTTTTACCAAAAGAGAAACAAAGGAACGGATACAAAGAAACTGGTACTTATCATAGCAGGAGTTATCATCGGAGCGGTGCTTGTATTCCTGTCAGGATGCTTCTTCATGATGATGATGGACAGAGACAAGGCACAGGACAACGACCGCCTCACGGCTTGCGACTCTGTACGCAGCGAAGAACGATTCGTGGCAAACAATGGGGCGCAGGATGAGAACGCCGAGGCTGCTGAAGAACAGCAGCAGACAATGGCGGACGACGAAGCAGAGGAGGTGCGCCGCACGCTTGCCGAAGCATCTTACGTGAAATACGAGAACGGACGATTCGGATATTCGGCATCCTACCCCAGCTGCTTCAGGATGGAGATGGAGTCGGAAAACGGCGACGGCATGAGGCTCTCAATGGGACACGGCATCAGCATGAACATCTACGGATTCTACAACGTGAACGAGAGAACGATAAGGGATTTGTTTGAGGAGGACAGAGGCAACGCCACCTACTCGGTACAGAGGAAGAACTGGTATGTGGTGAGTGGCTTCCTGCACGACGACATGATATACTGGAAGAAAGTGGTACTGATGAACAACTTTGAGGACATGGAGGTGTTCGTCACGCTCAACATCACCTGTCCGAGAAGACTGAAGGATGCCGTCAACAGCCTCATAGAGTATGAAAACAAGCACTTTACCCAAATCGGTCATTAGGGCTTGCTTGTATTTTGATTTTAAATAAACGTGGAGGACAAAAGTAGTTTCTGCTACATAAATGTTCGACCTTCTTTATATATAATAAGGAAAGAGAAATGGAGTGGACTATGATGCCACTCCATTTCTCTTATTGGATAATTAATTCCTGTCACCCCGAAAGGGGACGGGATACGTTAATTGTTTACTGAACCTCCGACGATGTCAAGCAGCTCATTGGTGATGGCCTGCTGACGACTCTTGTTGTACTGCAGATTGAGCACGCGGAGCAGTTCGTCGGCATTGTCGGTCGCCGTCTGCATGGCTACCATTCTGGCGGCATGCTCGGAAGCATTGCTGTCGAGAAGCGCCGTGTAGAGCATCAGATGGGCAAGCTTGGGGATGAGGGTCTTGAGCACGGTGTCCATGTCAGGCTCCACGATGAAATTATCGTTGAGCGGCTTCGACTCCACCTTCTTCTTCTCCTCTTCCTTGGCATTCTTCCTCAGATATTCCTGCATCTCGGGAGTGACGGTCTTGTGGCTGAGGTCACGGTCGTTGTCCTGACCGATGACTTCGTTTACGTCGATAGGCAGGAAGGTCTTGCGCTGCAAGATCTGCGAGCCTGCACTCTTGAAATGGTGGTAGATAAGCTCTATGCGGTCTATCTCACCTTTCAGGAACTTCTCGCCGAGTTCACGGGCTATGTCGATGCATTGCGCCACATTGGGCTTGTCGGCAAGCTCCATGAAGTCGCCGGCACTTTTCAGTCCCATCTTCTGTACCTGCTCAGCAATTTTTCTGCCCACTGGATAAACAAGGATGTTCTCCTTGCCGAGCGCAGAATATTCTTCCACTGCGGCATGGAGCATCTTCGTCACGTTGGCGTTGAAGCCGCCGCAGAGGCTGCTGTTAGAGGAATAGACAACGAATGCCACATGCTTTACAGGACGAACCTCACTGAAAACGGTGTGAGCATCAGCCTCGCTTGCAAGGAATGAACGGAGGATACGCTCCAGCATGTTTTCATACGGAA
>OQWM01002263.1_pt1 | contig 13129 bp, 10 predicted proteins | sample 1691531 | NCBI WGS metagenome assembly OQWM01 (sample SAMN03418257, study PRJEB22391) | human gut metagenome | biome: human-gut; feature: organic feature; material: feces | host: Homo sapiens | place: Tanzania | collected 2013-01 | reverse complement strand
GGGAGCGAGGTTATGTTTTGGGAACCCCAAAACGCCTCGCTCCACCATGAGGGCGAAGAAATTTTGCTCCCAACGGTTGCAGAAAGTGAGTGTACCAACTGTAGGCAGTGCATAGAAATATGTAAATAGATTTGTCAGGTGTAGTTTATTCTTCCTTTATTTGCACAAAAGTATGTTTTGAGTGTTATAAAAAATAAAAAAATGCACTATTACGTTGATACTTTTGTATTTTTGCACTCAGTTATCTTGGACAGCAGAATTTGAAACACTGAAAATCCGTAATCTGTCTATATGTAAAATCTTTAAATTTGGATTATTATGACTAAGAAGTTTTGGTTAATAGCACTCATCGTAGCTTGCACTGTTGTATTTGGCAGTTGCGATAAGTCTGAGGAATTGAGTGTTGAGCAATGTAAGTTGGATATGAATCTATTCAACCAAACCTATACTGTTAATGATGAGGGGTGCTGTGTGCTAAAAGGGAGAAAGCCAATAGCAGCAGAAGAAATACAGAGTAAGGTCAAGGGCTATGGTTGGGAGAGTATTGCCACTTATGAGGTACAGGAAAACGGAAAGTTGAGCAAGGAGGAATTTTGGAAAGACAGATTTGGTGGCAGCCCTACACACTTTTGGTTTGAGACATCACAGCAAGCTTTTAGTTATTTTTATAGTGATGCCTTGCCAGCCTTTTGTTTCAGTCGTGTATCATGGACTTATGACATGGACAAAGGCTTCATACTGTTTGGCAGCAACAAGCAGACAACAGACAGCAGATACATGCAGATTCTTAAGCTTGACGAGTCGAATGGCAAGACCTTAATGTACACCATACAAAAATTGGGAGCGACGAGTGATGGCAGCAATGGTTACAAGTCTATATATGGCATGATTGTATATAAACGCATGACCGAAACCGATTTGGAAATGATGAAGAAAAGTTACACGTATGATACGGATATTGACCGTTCTGTTCCCGACAACTGCAAGTTTAAGATTAAGGCATACTATGCAGAAGACGACAAAGACAACACAGACCCTGTGTTTCAGACCTTCTGCCTTGTAACATTTGAGCTTACCGATGAATATGGTTTCAACTCTTCAGATAATGCCTATTACAACTACTACGATTCAATTACTTGGACGAGTGATTGTCGTGATATGCCAGATAGCTTTGGAATCATGGAACGTAAGACAAACTGTTTGAATACTTCCTATTGGTGGAGCACATACTTCTTCACGCCTCATGACAATACTATTGTCTATGCCAATGGCTATAAAGATGGCCGTATTGTCTATCAAGCCCGAAAGAGGCTCTATTTGGTGAATGATGGATTCTTTGGTTACGATTGGGATAACGTAAGGTATAATTCCAAGAACCCCGAACTAACAGAATATTGCTTGCTGGACAAGAGCCGTGAGTTTATCCTAACTCCACCTACTGCCTACAAAGAAGACATTACAAAACCGTATGCAGAGTTACGTATTGTACTGAAAGGAGCAAAAGACAAAAACGACAAGGAATATATGTTAGGCGTGCTTGAACGTGAAAGAGAAGGTCTGTTGAAGATTATGGACCAGTACTATGAAGCACATAGTACTATAAAAGAAACAGAAAAGGCTTCGCTGTGTAAAACGTTTAAGGCACTACCCGAAGATGCTGATATTAAAGCATATTGGCGTACAAAACATTCTCGCATGGTACTGATACTTAAAACTGACGGGGAAGACCCTATAAACAGTGAATACTATGTGCATGCGGAACCAATTAAATGATAAATAAGTTTAATGTGGACAACAATAGTCATAAGGCGAAGTTAATCTTTGTTTTATGACTATTGTTTTTTTGCACCAACATAGTGTGGTTTCATTTTTATTTTGTATTTTTGCAACTGTAAAGAGTTGTTAGGCAAAGCAAACATATGCATATTGCAGAAGTTGTGACTATTGCCAAATCATTACCTCTATTGAGGTTGAACACTTATAAATCGCTCATTTTAAGCTATTCAGCAGATTATAGAAGAATTTTTCGGAAAAATTCCAGCAAAGAAAGCTTGAATTATTTTCTGCATACACTAAAGAAAGAACTTGCGAAATAGAAAACATAGACGATTATAAAGAGCTAGCAAGTGGAAAATCGGCAATGGCTAAGATAGCTATTGACGCATTATGGGCATTAGGATATATTGATAGTACTACTTATGATAGATGCTTGTATTTACACAAACTATTCTATGTGGCTTTTCAAACCTTAGATGACATTAGTGACATGAGAGAAGATTTGAATAAAAGCCAATTTAATGTTGCTAATTGGGAACTCTCCCAGTTCTTAGGAAGAGATATACAAAGTGAAGATATCTCTATATTCTATACTAGCGCTTGTTATGAGAAACTTTATTCATTGGTATTCGACACTCTAGATATGGCTTGTAGTATCGCCCAACAAGAAGAGTTAAAATGGTTTTTAATCGAAGCTTCAAAGTTATGGAATACAGCCTTAGTTCAAAAGCAAAACATAAAATCATACCTCTATGAATTGTCTATAGATTTATCGTCAACTTATAGTAAATCCACAGATTTAGATTCTAGTATACACTTGGCAGTAACTTTTGTTGAAAAGCAACAAAATAAAGATGGAGAATGGATTGATTTTTGCAATAATGCGGGTTACTCTAACATTTGGAGTACAGCCTTTATCACTATGATATTGCAAGAAAGTGGCATTGCAAACTCTCACATTGACAAGGCTAAAGAATTTCTAAAACAATACTCTATTGACCAAATAGGGTATTCAGACATTTGGATAGCAGATAATGATAGTATTACTATGTACAGTTTAGCAACTGGTGATTACTCAATAATACCAGTTATATTAAGTACTCAAAATTCAGATGGTGGTTTTTCCACATATTTTAATAAGCAAGAATTGGTTTGTTCTTTATCTAATGTTAAGGAACAAAAAGATGTGGAAGCATGGGTACAATCACACCCTTGCGTATCTTCTGCAATATTATATTTATGTACCAAGGCTAACGCATATAACAAGAAAGTGCAAAAATGCGTAGATTATTTTAAAAATTTATTTACTTTGAACAGACCACTATGTTATTGGTGGATTGATGACATCTATACTGTCTTTTTTATATCTAAGGCTAATAAATATATAAAAGATAGAGAATTGGATACTATAATTAGAAGAAAAGTTCAAGAAAAATTACATGGAAAAATAGAATATGAGTCGAACGTCTTTTATCTATCCATACTATTAGAACTATGCTGTGAATATTCTTTTGTAGAAGAAGCTCAAAAGTTAATGCACAATATAATTCTATTGCAGTATTCTGATGGTTCTTGGGCAGCATCTGATTTCTTATGTGTGCCTGGGGCAAACAATAATAATCCTACTCATCCTGAAAAATGGAAAATAGGAACTCATGGAGTAAACATCAGAATATCAGAATTTCACAGATTGTTTACCACATCAATGGCTATATTGTCCTTGACACATTATAAGAAGATAAATGAAAAAGCTAGATTATAACTTAATACCCAAGCTGTCCACTTATGTAGAAATTCAAAAAAGTAATAATGATGAATACATATGTGTGCAAAGAGAATTTAGTCACATAATAAGAGTTAACAGCTTTACATATAATTTGTTAAACTTGTTAGATGGTAAAAGGAATCTTGTTCAAATCACTGCAGACTTTAATTCTCAGGTCCAATGTGACTGTTCTATTGATGAAGTTTACACGCTTATAGATGGAAAATTAAAAGAACTCGGCTTTGTTGATTTGGGGACAGAATATAGGGTAAAGAAAACTTCTCCAAATTATCTTCATCTCAGAATGGATGTGATAAAGTGTCAATATTCTTCGAAAATAACAAAATATATTTACTGGATGTTTAACCCTAAGTATTTTTTTATATCATTTGCTTTGTTAGGTATTTTGACCTATATTTTATTTATATTTTTACTAATGGAAAATTTAGAATTCTTGAATAATATAACTATTTCAGACATAATATGCGTATTCTTTCTTATGGGAATAGCATTAATATTTCATGAATTAGGACATATTGCAGCATGTGATAGATTTGGCATAAAGCATGGAAATATTGGTTTTGGCTTTTATCTATTATGTCCAGTTATGTATGCAGATATAACAGAAGTATGGAGATTATCTAAAAAGGATAGAATAATAGTTAATTTGGCGGGAATCTATCTTGGTAATATTTTTTCTCTAATATTTATTAGTTTATTTGTGATATTCAATAAAGACGTGTTTTTGTATGCATTTTATCTTCAATGCTTAGAAGGATTATTCAACCTCAATCCTTTGATAAAATATGATGGGTATTGGGTGCTTGCTGACATTCTTGAATCTTATAATCTTAGCAGTGAGTCGTTCAAAACACTTCGGGCTATATCACGAAATCGAGTACAAAATTATAGCAAAAGGGATTGGTTCTTGATTATTTATAGTTTAGTGAGTTCTGTCTTTATAATAGCGTTTTTGTGTTATGTTCTATTCGTTTCAGAAAACTCATTGTTAGATATACCATATAAAGTATGGGAATATATTCGTAACATATATATGGGCATAAACACTATCAATCTATTGGACATAATTGGATGTATACCTGGTATATTTTTTTATATTATGGCATTTAGATTTTTAAAAAGTAAATTGTTTGACAAGTAGAAAGTCATTATAATGTTTATAGAATGTGATGAGGAGTGAAGTATAATGCCAACATCAGCATCGGATTTGACAGGTATGAGGAGCAAGTGGGATATGAGGAAATCTAAGTAACAATCACCATAACATTGTATAAGCACTAAAAAAAGGAGAAGAGCCAGCTAGCTCTTCTCCTTTTATTTATTTGGTTAAATTATTAAGACTTCCCGCTTTTATCAAACCCTCAAATTGGATAGGGACAAGGTAATTATTAACATCACATTCTATGGATTCCTGAGAATCTAGCTGGAAACGAACTTTCCGAGGCATATTCTTACCCTTATAAGAAAGGAATACGCAATAGTAATGGCAGCCATCAGCCAACTTTGGACAAAAAGTTATACTCGTACCTAATCCTTGCAGAGTATCTGGTACATTAGTTAAACTATCCAGAGGAAAACTCTTCAAATAGCGACTAGACGATTTACCCTCTGCAAAACCAAGTTGCTTGTATGGAATATTCTCAAAATGACGAATTCCATAAAACTGACTAACTAAATTATTTGCCTGGTTGTCAAGCACTTCTATCTTTTTTACCTTATGTTCTATTCCTCCAAAATAAGGCTTAAATCCGATAATTGAAGTGTTGATTTTGGCATCTTGTAACTTTACTATCATGACGTAACAAGACACTTCGTTCTCCTGCAAACTATCTCCTTCTCCCAATCCTGGTGACGAAATCTTCTGCATTTCCACTCCAGCAACCCTATACGTCCATGGCGATGTCTGTCTATGAGTAAACAGATATATCCCCAATGCTATCACTAGTAAAATAGCAATTAGGGCTATTAATTTAATGATTATCAAAAATATTTTGCGCATCTCCATATCATTCATTAATTTATATGAAACGAAGCTCCCTTGATAGTTAATCCATTAACAGATAACCTTATGGGAGCATTTTTTACTTTAAAATTCACCTTCCCCTTTCCTAAATGTAAAGTTCCATTTTGAGGAATATCAGCTTTATTGCAAGCCAGCAGCACACTATAGTGGTGCATTTTTTGACCGCTCTTTTCCGACAGATGATTAATAATTTCTGGAACATATTGCAAAGCCTCCGTAGCCGTACATCTGTAATAGGAATCAAAGGATACTTTTGCATAAGAAAATCCATTGATAATTTGCACGCATCGCAGTTGTTCGTTCATATTATGTCCTTGCTTATCCAGTATATCTAAAGATTTTACTGGATCTGCGATTCCTTCATCATATGGTTGACAATCGGAAATAGTCTTCTTTATTTTGGCATTGTCTAGCACAATACTCAATATATAATAGTTGGTAAGAGAAGAGTCTTTTGATTTTTCTCCATAGCTATCCTCGATTTCTACACGCTGCATTTCAACATGAGAAATGCAGTATTGAGAAGGATATTCCTTTATGCTTCCGATTATCATAAAACAGACCATCAGAGTCACAAAGAATCCAATTGTAATAAAATACAGTTTCTTCATTCGATTATCGTTTTATTTTTAAAGATTCCTTTACATTATTGCGAATTTTACATTTAATCCTATGTTTTTCTAACGTCATTATCATTTCGTTAGGAATAAGCGTATTTGGAAGAGTATAGATAATGCAAATTTGACGCATACCATTAACTTTGTCAAACTCTTGTAAATCTGTATTTAAGGAATTTAATACTGTCCTCAAGTCTGAAATTGTCTCCCAATTGTGCCTACTACAATAGTTCAAATCCGAAGGCTCATCCCAATATCTCCAGTTGACCATTGCGCAATCAAATGCCCCAGATATATCTTTTCCATTAATATCCTTAACTGCAACTGATACCACAGAGTCTTTAATTCCATTCATATAATGAAGTAAAGGGTAATGCTTTGACTGAACGTCTTCATCACTCAATCTTATTTTCATTAGATACTTTTTGAGAGTCATTGAGTCTTGCCCAAAAGTAACTCTTTCCATCTCAATACTTTCAATTTTGTATTTGAATGGTATATCCGTAGTTTTAAAGAAGCTATTGTACACAAATAATATCATGTAACTTCCCACTGCTAGCACTATAGCAAGCAAAAATATATTCCTTATTTTTAAAATTTTATTAACTTTCATCATTTTAATTTATTTATTTTAGAGCAAAAATAGCAAATAAATTAGAATAAACCAAATGTTTTTCTATATATTATGGTCCAATGTAACTTGGCGCAAAGTATTTGTTACATACGACAAAATACATTGTGAAACTATGAGGAAATCTCATAGGAACGTGTAAAAAAATATAATTTTTCTTCTCATATAATAGATGTAAAAGAGCTTTTTATTACTTTTGTGGGTGATAAACAACCAGAAAGTTTAAAAACCGATATTAAAAGAAATAGATTATGCGTGTAATTATCGAAAAAGATTATGATAAGATGTCCAAGTGGGCAGCTAATCATGTAGTAGAGACTATCAACAAGTTTCAGCCATCTGCCGAGCGCCCATTCGTATTGGGATTGCCTACGGGTTCTTCACCTCAGGGCATGTATGCCGAGCTGGTGAAGGCAGTGAAGGAGGGACGTGTGTCATTCAAGCACGTCTTGACATTCAATATGGACGAATACGTGGGCTTGCCAGAGGAGCATCCGGAGAGCTACCATTCGTTTATGGCCACCAACTTGTTCAATCATATCGACTGCCCTAAGGAGAATATTCATATCCTGAATGGCAATGCAGAGAATCTGGAAGAGGAATGCCGCCACTATGAGCAGATGATAGCAGATGCGGGGGGCATAGACCTCTTCATCGGAGGCATAGGTCCGGATGGCCACATCGCCTTCAATGAGCCATTCTCTTCGCTCACCTCTCGCACCCGTGTGAAGACGCTCACCACCGATACTCGCATAGCCAACTCTCGCTTCTTCGACAACGACCCTGAGCAGGTGCCAAGCCTTGCCCTCACCGTGGGCGTGGGCACCGTGATGGATGCCAAGGAGGTGATGATACTCTGCAATGGCCACAACAAGGCTCGCGCCCTGCAGGCTGCCATCGAGGGTCCTGTGACCCAGGCTTGGACCATCAGCGCCCTGCAACTGCACAAGCATGGCATCATCGTATGTGATGAAATGGCTACCGACGAGCTGAAGGTGGGCACTTATCGCTACTTCAAGGATATAGAGAAACTATAATCAAAAAAATAAAGTTCATAAGTTAGTGAGACCACTAACTTATGAACTTTATTATATTATTTTGTATATCAGCTACTTAGCTGTATATTTTCACTACTTATTTCACGATAGAAGAGACAGGATTTCTGACTCCCTTCATGCCTACCAGGAATGCCTTGGCTGAACCAAACTTGAGGAACATATCCAGACGCACTGGCACATGGTTGTCATCATCTGTAACATAGAAATCTACTATCTTCTTGTATTTTCCATCCTCATACTCCTGATAAGCCAGGCGCAGACAGCGGTATTTCACACCATTATCTGCCTTGATGGTTACCTTGCCGGCAAACTTGATCTGGGCAGGAGTGCGATTCTTGCCATCGGCTATTGGGAACTTAACCACGTAGCCCTTCTTCCAGTTGGATGGGTCGAAACTACGGGCACGGAGGAAGATATTCATCATGTCAAACACACAGTCGTCATAAGACACCTTCTTCCAGGCATGCTTGCCATCACTCCGCAAGCGATGCTGGCGCAGATGACACTTGCCCCCAGAGTAGCTATAGAATACCTCATCCACCGTATAGCGCTTGCCCTCACGAGCTCCCTTGCGGAAGTAGAGAGGCGCCAAGTCGGTACCACTATAGCAAAGCAAGGTATCGCGAAGCACAAAGAAATCGTCTACCTTCTTATTGCCACGAGTTACGAGCGAACCACGATAGGCAGGCTTTCCCTTATGCGTGCTCTGCACGATAGACATGCTGGCATTACCAGCTTTGACCCATACAAACTTCCAGTTGTAATACAGATTGTAGGTGAGAAACTCGCCCGACTTGAACGCTGTATTGCGGAAAGTACACTGAGCCTGCACCGAGGTGCTGACCAAGAGTAGCAATGCTGCTATCCATAATGTCTTAATTGTCTTCATATCTCATTACATTTTAGGAATGTACTCTATGCCAAGCTTCTTGGCACGCTGTGCATTCTGGTTCTTAATCTTCTTTTCCTTCTCTGGCTTCTGCTTGGTGATGGCACTAGGCTTCTGCTTGGAGAGTTCGCGAGCCTCGGGGTCCCAGCTCTCCGTCAAGTCCCACTTGGCCTTGCATTCTATCTGCTCGGGATAGTAATATACCTCCTCGGCTTGCTCATCCTTGTCATAGCAGCCCGTATCCCACTTGCCATTGTTGTTGCGGTCCACTATCAGGCGCATATAATACTTCTCTGGCTTGAGATAATAGAATTCAGCCACGCCATTGGATGCCTTCACCGTCTTCACCACCTGGTCTTGGGCATTGAGCAGCTGCACCAGCAGTGGCTGGTCATTGAGGCTGGTGATGTTGACAAGCAATGTGCCATAAGTATCGAGCGAATTGACCTTAAATCCCTGCTTGATAGGCTTGGATGCCAATCCATAAATATCCTGGAATGCAGCCGAATCTACCTCCAAGCTATACTCGATGTCTGGGCGCCACTCCCCTCGCAGCTCATACCGGCGATTACCTATCTCATTAAATTCGAATGGAGCCCTATACCAGAGCGTATCATGCTTGGCGTAGAGATGGATGCCCGATGTATCTACCTTCTCCAATGGAGTATCAAAACTGAAGGAGATGTTCTTGTCTGGATCTAGCTGAGATGACACACTGACCTGAACATCAAGCGGTTTCACTGCCATCACGCTATCGTATGGCTGCCCTTTCTTCTTCAGTTTCTCCTGCTTCTTGGTCCAGTCGGCAACTTCCTTCTCCTTAGCTTTCAGTCGCTTGGCGTATGGTTCCTTCGACAGGATATCGAGGGTATCTATCTGCTCATGCAGCACGCCCGTGCTATCCGACATGCGGTAAGTGAGCTGTATGCTCAGCGTATCTTGATTGACCAGCGCCGTATCGCGAAGCCAGTAAGTCAGGGTATCATTGCGCAGGGATGGCTCTAGGATAAAGGCATTCTGCTCATTGAAATTGAGTCCCTTGATCTGAGGCAAGATAGAGTCGCCATAACTATAGAAGAGGGTAAAGTTATTTGCCTTCTTGCGCTCTGCCTTCAAGAAATATCTATCAGTCAATGGCTCGGTAAAAGCTCTCAGCACGATATCATCTGGCAAGAAATGAGTATAGTTTACCTGAGCTATCGACTTGATGTGGAGCGAATCGAGCCAAGTAGTATCCTGGCGCACATCGGGTTTGCTGGATGGGACTATCAAATCATGAGAGAAAGCTATCTTCTCGCTCTTCTGATTGAACATATAGTTGCCATCCATATCCTGCAAGGCATAGATGCGATAAGTGCCTGGCGCCACACCCTTGATGACAAATCGACCACGGCTATCCGTGCGGCTCACACGCAGCATCGGCTTGGTCTTGAAAGCTGAGTCGGCGAGGTCCTGATACAGACCCACCAAGATGCCCTTGATAGGCTCCAGATTCTCTGACTCAAGCACATAGCCCGATACCTCCATGGTATCGATGACTTCGCTCGTAGAGAAACTATAAGTGTAATTGCCCAGTGGATTGCCCTCATTATTGTCGCTAATGGCATCGGAGAAGTCGATGGTATACGTGGTGTTAGGCTTCAGGGAGTCGACCAATGAAACCTGTATGCGCTTGCCCGTGCCCTTGATTTCAGGGGCTTCGAGCTGCGGTGGCGATACCACCACCTTCTCGGTAGGATTGTCTACCTTGATAAACTCGTCAAAGTAGATGTTCACCTTCTTCTCCCTGACATTGACAGCACCATCGGCAGGTGAGGCACCTATCACATGAGGCGGTGTCTCATCAAACCATCCGCCATCGGGCTGCCCCATCTTGGCGCAGGAAGCCAATAGCAGGAAGGCTATCACGTAGAAAGGCAGAAACAAGGAGTTGCCCTTCAACTTACTCTGGATATCATGAAAGTTGATCATTCTTATCTATCTTAATCATTACTTATTCATCATGAGCATCTCGTCGATGTTCTTACGACTATTGCTCAGACGAGGAATCTTGTGCTGTCCGCCCAGCTTGCCCTTGCTCTTGAGCCAGTCATTGAAGAGTCCTGGCTTAGCCTTCACTATCTCCAGATGCTGGAGGGTGACGTCGTGGAATCGCTTGGCCTCATAATCGCTATTGATTTCCTGCAACTTATGGTCTAGGAGGCTAGCAAATTCGTCCAGATTCTCTGGCTCCTGAGAGAACTCTATCAACCACTGATGGCGACACTTGGCATTGCTATCCATATACACCGGAGCTGCCGTATATTCAGCCACCTGGGCTCCCGTCTTCTCGCAGGCATAGGCAAGTCCCTTCTCGGCATTGTCCATGATGAGCTCCTCGCCAAAGGCATTGATGAAGTACTTGGTGCGGCCCGTGATGACAAACTTATAAGGATTCTTGCTGGTAAACTGCACGGTATCTCCTATCATATATCGCCACAATCCGCAAGATGTGGTAATCACCATGGCATAATTCTTGCCTACTTCCACATCCCACAGAGGCACTACCGAAGGATTGTCGGTGCCAAATTCATCCATCGGGATAAACTCATAGAACACATCATAATCTATCATCAATGACATGGCTGGGTCAGTAGGATCATCTTGCAAACCGAAGAATCCCTCGCTGGCATTATAAGTCTCCATATAATGCATATTAGGAGATGTGATGAGCTGCTCATATTGCTTGCGATAAGGAGTGAAGGCGATGCCACCATGGAAGAATACCTCCAAGTTAGGCCATACCTCCTCCAAATGCTGCTTGCCCGAAAGCTCCATGACACGTACCAATACACTGAGCATCCAGCTAGGCACACCCGAGATATTGGTTACGTTCTTGTTCATCGTTTCGCGAGCTATCTGGTCGCGCTTCACCTCAAAGTCGCTCAAGAGCGCAGTTTGCTTCTTTGGAACGCGCACCATATTGGCAAGCGGATTGATATTCTCGATGAGAATGGCACTCAAATCGCCCACCAAACTGCCAGATACATTATAATTAGGTGAATGACTGCCACCCAATATCAGGCTCTTTCCATCAAAGATCTTGCTATTAGGATTGTTGCGCAAGTAGAGAGCCACTGCGTCAAAACCACCACGATAATGGATATTGTGCAATCCATCGTGGGATACAGGGATAAACTTACTCTTATCATTCGTGGTGCCTGATGACTTGGCATACCACTTCACAGTGCCTGGCCATAGGATATCCTTCTCGCCATGGCGCATACGGTCGATGTCGCCCTTCAACTCCTCGTAGGTATTGACAGGCACATTCTTGACAAATTTTTCGTAATTATTGGTAGTGTTTAGTAGATGCTTTACACCATATTCAGTATTTTTACCTTTTTCCAAAAGGCGCATCAGTACTTCATGCTGCAGGGATTCTGCATCATTAACATACTTCTCCAAGCTCTTCTGACGAGGCTTGAATACATTACTTACTATAGTTGTTAAACTCATATCTAGATATATATATCATTTAAGTAGATGCAAAATTAATTTAAACTTTCGATATAGAGAAAGTTTTTACTATTTTTTAATACAAAAGGGAAATATAAGCGAATAACAAGAAAAGATAAAACACTTATTTAGAAACAAAAAAGGCTCTCATGAGTCTCACCTACCCTCTTTTTGGGAAAGATGACTACTGATGAGAGCCTTCTTCTAAATAATAGTTTGACCGGAAGTCAAAGGACATTCCTTTCTTCCTTATGCTTCCTCAGCAAAGGCAGCTGCCTCGGCAGCTGCAATAATATCCTCCTTGGACTTCTCCTTAGGTTGGGCGGAGATGTCGCTCAAGTCAAACTCATCTGTCTCGGCAGCCACTTCCTCCTGAGCAGCTACTATTTCCTTCTGTTCATCATCAGCCATAGACGACTTTTCTGAATAAACTTCCTCCTTAAACACATTGACGTGCTTCTCTTCTACTAAAGTTTCATCAGAAGTCTGGGTGATGATGAAATCATCCTGTACCTCAGTGCTTGGCACATTCTCTACAGGTTCTTCTTCCATCTTTGTACGATTAGCCTTGGCTGTAAACACAGCGTCGATAAACTGAGGTTCCTTGCGCAGACGTTCCAGGGTAAGCTTAGAAGCCGCTTGCTGGCTCTCCTTCTTGGAATATCCATTGCCTGCTCCACCTTCTACGCCCTCCATCACAGCCTGATAAGTAAATACAGGGCTGCCATTGTTATCCTTCTGCTGGTTGAGCATGACGAAGTCAAGTTTCACGCGGTTTTTCTGGCTCCATTCGATCAGTTTGCTCTTGAAGTTAACCTCCTTGTAAGCCACCTTGTCGATGTTTATCATTT
>OQWM01002253.1_pt1 | contig 13182 bp, 8 predicted proteins | sample 1691531 | NCBI WGS metagenome assembly OQWM01 (sample SAMN03418257, study PRJEB22391) | human gut metagenome | biome: human-gut; feature: organic feature; material: feces | host: Homo sapiens | place: Tanzania | collected 2013-01 | reverse complement strand
TCGCCGGGGGATGCAGTGAAAATTTACTTTTCCAGTTCGGTCCAGTCGCGGGTCTCGCGCAGCTCGGTCCACTTCTCGGACTTGTTCTCCTTGGCCTTGTAGTAGTGGCTGTTGGTAGCCTCCTGTACCGCCAGATAGAACCACTGAGAAGCGTCAGAGTTGTCGCTCCACTTGATCATATCGTCGTGCAGATCCTCTTCGGTCTCGGGGAGACGCTTGAGGACGCGGTTGACGAGCGTCATTGCCTCGGCACGGGTGATCTGGTTATCAGGACGGAAGGTGCCGTCGGGATAACCGTTGATCCAGCCGTTGTTGGAGGCGGCGCTGATCTCGTTCTTTGCCCAGTGGGACGCGATGTCGCTGAAATCAGCAGTCGTCGTGTTGGCCTTGTCGTCAAAACGGGCTGCGATAGCCGCGAACTCAGCGCGGGTGATCGGCGCATTCGGATTGAATTTGCCGTCGCTGTCGCCCTTCACGATGCCCATAGCGCTCAGCGTAGAAACCGCATGGTTGTACCATGCACCGGCTGCTACGTCGGAGTAGCTGTTGGACTTGGTGGAGTTAGCGTCGCGGGTCTCGTCGGTCAGCAGACGGAAGAAGATGGTCGCGACCTCAGCACGGGTGATGCCGTTCTGCGGGCGGACGGTCTTGTCCGGGTAGCCGACGATGTACGCATAGTGATCGTTACCGTTCAGACCGGTCGGAACCTTGTCCGGGATGGTAACGGTAGGTCTGCGGTGGTGGCCGCCGGAGCTGCCGCCGCTGCTGTCCTTCGCGTAGGTGTAGGTGAATACGGTGTCCTTCTGAACCTTGTAATTATCGTAAGGGGACGTATCCCATGCGCCCGCATGATAACCGGAGTTCGGCTTGTCGCCAACGGCCGGGATACGGGTGACCGGAACCACAACGGCTTCGTCTTTGAACGCTTCGCCGGTTTTCTGGTCCTTGAACTGAACGTAAGTTACGAAGTCAGCGTTGCCGCCGTTGGTCCACTCGCCGTTTACAACCTTGAATGTAAGACGGTGCTCCCAGGCGTCCGGGATGTCGTTGCCACCCTCGACGTTAAGGTAGTAGTGCAGGTCGATGGTAACGTCCTCGGTCAGCGTTCCGTCTTTCGGGGTGGTCAGACCCGGAACGTAAACGTAGGTCTTGCCGCTTACGGTCTGGTTTACAGCATCATTCTTGTACAGGTCAGCAATCAGAGCGTTTTCTGCGCCGGGAGCAGTTGCGGTGGATGCCAGCTCGGCAATCTCTACGCCCTTCTCGTCGTAGAAGTGCTTTTTGATGGTGTACTGATGCGTGTTCTGGCGGTAAGAGCCGTGGATTTCAACGTTGTGCGCAGGCATATCGAAGTTCTCAGCCTTTACGTTATCACGGGTCCAGCCGGAGAAGGTGAAGCCGTCCTTCGCGAGGTCACCCCTGATGGTGACTTTCGCGCCGGTCTTGTGCAGTTCGGATGCGTAGGGAATGCCGTCAACGTAGTAGGCAACGTAGAAGCTGTTCGCGTCAAAGGTGCCGCGAATAACAACGTTGTTCGCCGGCATCTGGAAGCCGGTGCCGGTGGTGTTGAAGGAAACGCCCTCGGGAAGCCAACCATTGAAGTTGAAGCCGTCACGGGTCGGCTTTGCAGCCAGAATAACGGGGTCGCCGTAGAGGTAGGTCTGCTCTGCGCCGTACTTCTCGCCGTCAACGTAATAGGTAACGGTGTACTTGTTTTTCTCGAACTCAGCGTCAAAGCGGACATCCTGCTCAGGCATGGTGAACGTGCCGTTTATAACAGTTACGTTAGTCGTCTTCCAGCCCTTAAAGGTATAGCCTTCCTTCGTGGGAACCGTAGAACTTACGTTTACATTATCGCCGACAGCGTGCTTCTCAGTTGCGTCGACCTGCTTCTTACCGTCAACGTAATAGGTTACGTCGAACTTATTCTGAACCCACTTTGCATACAGATTCAGTTCGGTCATCAGAACAGTAGTCGTATCCGTAAATTCAAATTCGTCGGTGCATGCTTGGTTGGTATACCAGCCGCCAAAGGAGTAACCCTCCGGAGCTTCGAACATCCCATCGTCATGAATGTCACGAATAGTATAGGAGTCGCCACTCGTCTGGTGATCTACGAAAGTGGTATCGACCTGGCCAGGGATTCCATTATTGGCATAGTTGGAATAATAAGTGACATTAACCGGAACGCCCTTAAGATAGCCGTCAACATGGATATCCTCTACCCAACGCCCATACTCCCATTTGCTCTGGTCCTTAATGGTATACCATACAATAGTAACATTATTCGGATTGAACTTGAAAGTCGTGGTATCAAGCAGAGCCTTTCTTGCATCCTCACCGGTATTGGTGTTAATGCTCGGGTTGTAGACAGTGCCATCAGAATTCCAGTTGCCCGGAGTGAAGAAACCGAGATCGTCCGGGATATCCAGATACTCAGCAGGAACGCCATCTTCGATGTTAGTGATCGAGCGATCCCGTGTCTGTTTCAATGCCTGCATACCTGCTTTGGTCACAAAACCTTTGTAACCAGTAGACGCATCCAGACCCTTTACGCCACCGTCGCTGCCGACGATATTTTTTTTGGAATCATTGCTGCTCGGCAGGTAGTTTTCCTGGTTCTGGTCACGGTTGTCATCCGGCTTACCACGCTTCGGCAGAAGCACGAAATACTTGGCTTTCTTCCTCCCATACTCTGGGAGGCTGATTTGAAGCGCCTGCGTGCTGATTTCATTTTCCGGAGAGTTGCTTACTACATCATTATTCTGAGAATTGTTTTCCGAACCTTCGGAAACGGTGGGATTAGTGCTATTGCCAGTCTCCGTGCTGTCCGTACCGCCGTTTGCTTCGTCGTCAGACGGAGCCGGTGCGGTATTCTGATTCTCGGCAGGCTTTGCCTCGGTTTCAGAAGGAGTGGGAACAGCGGGAGTTTTGGTGGTGTCTGCTTCAACGGGAGCGGAATCTACCACGGGACGGTTTTCGTCCACGAGTGGCAGAGGTGTTGCGATGTCCTCATCGTCGGCCAGCGCCCAGCTCGGGCACATGGTCAGCATCATGACAGTCGCAAGAGCTCCTGCGAGCAGACGTTTGCGCGTATTCTTTTTAAACATATGGAATGCCTCCTTAGTCAGCGTGCATGCTGATTGAGAGGAATTGCAGATGTATTTCTGGCAACCGGCTGCCATGCGGAAGGAAACCTTCCGTTTAGGCCCCTGGCTTTGCGAGATCGGCTTTCACCGATGGTGCCTTTGTCTGTACAACTTGCTCCTCAACGAGCCGCACAGATCATGTGTGTTTGGGTTTGCGATAATCTCAGAATGCAATGCAGTTTCAACCTCCAAATAAAATACCCCCTTTACAGCGCGCATAGCTCTGCGAAGGAGGTACATGGTATCACTGGCAACCGGCTGCCGTGCGGAGAAAAGAGCTCCGTTTAGGCCCCTGGCTTTGCGAGACCGGCTTTCGCCGATGGTGCTTTTGTCTGTACCGGTATCCGTTCGCGGGAGTCATGCACAGATTTCGTTGGTCGCTGTCTGCCGGTAAGGCAGTATGCGGAAAACATACTGAGTCCTTTTGCACGGCCGGACAGAATGCTGCGGATCAAAATTTTCAGTATACTATAATTATCCGTAAACGACAAGTAAATAATGTAAACTGAATAAAATTTTGATTCGCGGCGTATTTATACAAAATGACCGCTGATTAAGTGAAGAAAAAGGTGAAGTCGGCGTCATCTGTATACAAATTGGAAGAGCAGAAAGCGTTAAGCGGCTTCTGCGGCAAGCGTATCACTGGTGTTCGTATAGGTCAGCGGAGATACGCAGTCATGCAGGGTCTTTGCGTTCCTGACATTGCGGGTAACGGCGTAGGTCAGGTCAATCTGGTACCAGCTGCCGTTCAGGTTGACCTTGTTCCATGCGTGATAGCTGGAACCGGCGTAGCCCTTGGTCAGTGCGCACGGGATGCCCTCGCTGCGGCACATTGCCGCGAACAGGGAAGAGAAATCGTAGCACATGCCGGTGGTGCCGTTCAGGGTAGCGGCGGTATCCGGGATGTACTTGGTGATCTTGCCGCTGGTGATCTCATTTGCCAGCTCGTAATCATAGGAATAACGGTCTGCCATGTAGTTGTAGATGGCGACGACCTTTTCCTCGTCGGTCTTTGCGTTCTTGCAGAGCTCAGCAGCCTTGGCGGAAACAGCGTCACCCTTGGAGAACTGAATGTCCGAGGTGGAGACGAGGTAGGGAGCGAAGCGGTCCTTGACGGTAACGTTCATGGACCTGGACGCTACCTCCTCATAAGAGGAGCCGGAAACGTTGCGGTACAGGGTTACGGTGTACTTGCCGTCGCCCTGGTCGAGCGAGAACGAAGCATCCTTGCCGCTCGGGCAGTCGCGGTAAACCGTCTTGCCGCCGTTGTACTGGATGCCGACCTTGAGCTTGGCGCTCGAGGTGTAGTTAACGGTTACATAACCGTGGGACGTGTTGCTCATGTCAACAATGTCATTCGCTGCCGCTGCGGTGAAACCCATCGAGAGGACAGCTGCTGCAAAAACTGTGCATGCAAAACGAAAAAGCCGCTTCATATCCGGCGATCTCCTTTCGGTAACTGGCTGCCAGCCCTCTCAGAGGGGTAAGGCCCTATAGCTTTGCGTCGCCATCTTTCGATGGTTTTGCTATTATCGTTTGAGATGCGGTCGAAGCGACTGCATCATCTTTTTTTAGTGACTACAGTATAAACCCATACAGCGAGCTTTGTCAACAGAATTCCTGCAAAAAAATCAAAATTCGACAGAAAAATCTCATGCGCACAAATCGCAATGAAAAAAGTATGTAAAATCGCTTTTCCCGTGCGGCATAATATCCTATAATGGAGAGAAGAAAACCGCAGGGAGACCGGCGGGGGAAGGATGATGAATATGAAAATCGGAATGCTTACGAGCGGCGGCGACTGTCAGGGACTGAATGCGGCGCTCCGAGGTGTCGCAAAGACACTGTATAACGAGATGGGCAAAGGCGTGACGCTGTACGGTATCCGCGACGGCTACCGCGGCCTGATCGAGGGAGACTACCATGAGATGAAGCCGGACGACTTTTCGGACATTCTGACGCTCGGCGGCACCATCCTCGGCACCTCGCGTCAGCCGTTCAAGCAGATGCAGCGCCCCGAGGAGGACAGCGAGCAGACAAAGCTGGATAAAATGCTGAAAACGGTGAAAAAGGCCGGATTTGACTGCCTGGTCATTCTCGGCGGCAACGGTACGCACAAGACTGCGAACCTGCTGCGCGAGAACGGCGTGAACGTCGTCACGCTGCCCAAGACCATCGACAACGACCTGTGGGGGACGGAGCTGACCTTCGGCTTCCAGTCGGCGGTGAACATCGCCTCGGAGGTCATCGACTCCATCCATTCGACCGCTTTTTCCCACTCGCGCGTGTTCATCGTCGAGATCATGGGCCACAAGGCCGGCTGGCTGACGCTGCACGCGGGCATCGCCTCGGGCGCGGACGTCATCGTCATCCCGGAGATCCCGTATTCCGCGAAAAAGATTGCGCAGGCCATCGAAAAGCGTGCGAAGGACGGCAAGCGCTTCTCGATCATCGCGGTCGCGGAGGGCGCGGTCAGCCGCGAGGAGGCGGCCATGAGCAAAAAGGAATTCAAGGCGGCACGCGAGGCCATGCCGTACCCGTCGGTATCCTACCGGCTTGCGGCGGAGCTGAAGGAGCTGACCGGGCAGGAGATCCGCGTGACCATCCCCGGCCATTTTCAGCGCGGCGGCGCACCCTGTGCGGCAGACCGCGTGCTCTCGAGCCGCTTCGGCGCGGCGGCCGCCGAGCTCATCCGCGAGGGAAAGTTCGGAAATATGGTCGCGCTGCGCGATGATAGGATCGTGGCCGTGCCGCTCTCCGAGGTGGCGGGCAAGCTGAAGACCGTGCCGCCCGACTGCGAGATCGTCGCGCAGGCGCGTGCGCTCGGCCTGTCCATGGGAGACTAATAAAAAAGCACCTCCGATATGCCATTCCGGCTGTCGGAGGTGCTTTTTGTGCGGGTTTAACCGAGCTTTACGCGCTCGCGCAGAGAACCGGTGACCGAAAGCTGAACTGCCTGGGTCTTGTAGCCGGTGCAGGCCACCTGCGCTACATAGCTGCCGCGCTTGACGCTGAAGGAAGCGGTGCCGTCCGCGCCGGTGGTGATGGTCTTGCCGCCGATGGATACCGCCGCGCCGGAAAGCGGAGCGCCGTATTCGTTGGTGACGACGAGCTGGACCGTCTCGAGAATCTCGCCGGTCATCTTGACCGTGCGGCCGGAGGAGACGCTCGTGGTCTGCGTGATGGCCGAGGTGAAGCGCTCGTGCGTCGCCGTCAGCGTGTAGCTGCCGCGCTTGACGTAAACGGTCGCCTTGCCGTCCGAGTCGGTGACGAGGGTCTGTGCAGCGGTGCCGCTCTCGGCATCGTTCGGGGTGAAGGTGACGGTCGCGCCCGAGATGGGCAGACCGAGGTCGTCGACCACGTTCGCGGTCAGCGCGTAGGTCGTGACGTAGTTGACGCGCAGCGTCGGGCTCTGGCCCTTGCTCATGACGAAGGTGAAGTCGGCGTAGGTCGCGCCGTCCTTGCCGAACTGGGCGACAGCGGTCTTGCTGAGGGTGACGGTCGAGCCGTCTACCTTGTACTGCCAGTTCTCCTCGAGCGTCTTGCCGCCTGCGCGGATGTTCTTGAGGGTCGCGCCGTCCGCCGGGTTGAGGGTGACGGAGACGTCCTGATAGCCGCCGGACGAGGTGTTCGCGTCGAAATCGACCGAGGAGGGAGCGACTTCATTGACCGGCGCGGAATCCGTGACGGTCAGCGAGCAGCTCGACGAGGAGCCGCGCGTGGGGACGAAGGTGATGGTGTAGCTGCCCTTGCTCTTTTTAGCGAGCGTCTCGCGCAGGAAGGTGACCGTACCCGAGGTTGCGTTGTAGTTGTAGTCCTTGCCGCGCTCGAGCACCGAGCTGCCGAGCTTGACCGTATCGAGCAGGGTGCCGGACGGCAGGCTGAGCGTTACGGTGACGTCGGCGTAGTTTGCCGAGCCCTCATATTTGTCGAACGTGACCTGCGAGGGGCTGACCGCGCTGAGCGAGGAGTTGCTGACGACGATGCCGATGGCGGCCTTGGTGCCGTCCTCAAAGCTCAGCTCTGCGGTGTAGGTGCCGACAGACAGAGTGGACAGATAGGTCTTGTAGATGCGGATGCCGTTCTTGTCGGAGAGAATGTTGTAATCCGTGCCCTGACGCAGGTTCTTGCCGCCGACGGTGACGCGGGTCAGGTCGTTCTTGTCCGCATTGAACAGAAATTCGTAGGAAAAGGCGATGTTGTCCTTGTTGTTGATGTCGATGGACAGGGTGGACGGGGAGACCGAAACGCTCGTCGAGGAGGCGGCGGACTTGCCCGCGATGGTGGCGGTGACGCCGCTGGCGAGCTGTACCTCAGCCGGCTGCATGACAAGCTCGCAGCCGCTCGCGTTCAGCTTTGCGGTCTGCACCGAGCCGTTGCCGGTGACGGTGGTCTTTGCGTCCGCGGTCAGCTCGCTGATGAGCGTGCTGCCGGTGGTGACGATGGTGGAAGCGGCCTTGGTGTCCAGATCCCAGACCGAAGCATCGAGCGAAAGGCTCGCGCCCTCGCCGGTCACGGTGACATCGGAGAAGCCGCCTGCATTTGCGGAAAGACCGCTCTCAGAGAGCGAGGCGGAGGACTGCACCTCTGCGGTGCCGATATTGGTCGAGCCGGTCGCGATCACGGTCGGCTTGATGCCCATCGGGTTGGAGACGATGAGGTTCATCGCGGTCACGCCGTCGAGCGTGACGTTGCCGCCGCCGACGATGATATCGCCCTTGACGGTGACGTTGTTCAGGTTGACGTTGCCGGAGAGCACGCCCTCTGTGATGTAGAGATTGCCCTCGATGGTCGCGTCGGACAGCGTGCAGGCCGCCGAGATGGTGACGTTCTTCGTGTCGCCGTTGAAGGCGGCGGCGGTGTACTGTTTGCCGGACTCGCTGAGCGACGAGCCGAGGTAGAAGTACAGGATCTTGGCGATCTCGCCGCGCTTGAGGTTGCCCTGCGGCTTGAAGGTGCCGTCAGTGTAGCCGTTGATGTAGCCCTGAGAGACCGCCTCGGCGACGTAGCTCGTCGCGTAGGAGGAAATCTTGGACTTGTCGGTGAACACATCGAGCTTGGACGCGGACGCGGTCGGCGCGTACTTGTGCAGGCGGCCGAGGATAGTCGCGGCCTGCTCGCGGGTCAGCGTGCCCTCGGGGTCCATCTTGTTGTTGCCCGTGCCGTTGATGTAGCCGTGCTTGACGGCGATCTGGATGGTCTCATAGTAGGTATCCGAGCTTTTGACATCGGAAAAGCTGATGGATGCCTTTTCGGTGAAGTCAAACGCGCGGTTGATGTAGCGCATGAATTCCCAGCGCGTGACCGAGGCCTCGGGGGTATAGTTGCCGGTCGAGGCGGAGGGGTTGATGATGCCGAGCTCGTGGAGCGAGGTCACATAGGGCTTCGACCAGTGCGAGTCGATGTCGGCCGCGAGCGCTGCCGGGACAGTGCCGGCGAGCAGGGCCGCCGCCAGAAAGGCGGAGAAAAATCGTTTCAGTTTCAAAAGTAATCACCTCTTATTATAATAATAATACCACGTTTCAACAGGCCTGTGTGTTACACTTGTGTGTCATTATCCGTTGTGCGACAGACGCTCCTGCATATAGCGGTGGGCGTTCAGCTCGAGCGTGTCGTCGAGGGGCGCGAGCGGCTCGGCGCCGTCATAGCGGTGGTTGAGCGCGGTCTGAAGGATAAAATCGCACAGGACCGGGTTTTTCGGGAGCAGTGAGCCGTGCGAATACGTGCCGAACACGTTCTTGTAGCGCGCACCCTCGGTCTTGTCCTCGCCGTTGTTGCCGTTTCCGGAGAGCATCATGCCGAGCGGGGCGACCTGCTCGCTGAGATAGGTCTTGCCGGAGTGGTTCTCGAAGCCGACGACGACCGTGTCACCGCTCTCCGGGGTGGTCCTGAACATATAGTTGCCGATCATGCGCTCCTTTGCGCCGATGGTGTGCACGCCGATGGCGCCGATGAAGTCGAGCTGCACGCCGTCCCAGGTCTTGTAGTATTCGCCGAGCATCTGATAGCCGCCGCAGATGGCGAGAAAGGTCTTTTCCTCCTCGACCGCGGTGCGGATGTCCTGCGCCTTGCCGGAGGAAAGGTCGCGCAGCAGCACCTCCTGCTCGAAATCCTGACCGCCGCCGATGAAGAAGATGTCGTATTTGTCCGCGTTCAGCGGCTGGCCAATCGAGCATTCGTCGATATTGACCTTGATGCCGCGGCTCTCGAGGCGGCGCTTCATGGTGATGATGTTGCCGCGGTCGCCGTACAGATTAAGGATGTCCGGGTACAGATGGCAGATATTGAGTTCCATTTTTCCGTTCCTCCTTATTCGTAGAACGCCTTGACGTCGGTATGTCTGCCGATCTCGCCGCGCAGGTCGAACATGGCGGTGTAGGTCGGCATGATGAAGGCCGGAGCCGCGTCCGCGCCGATCTCGCCGAGCAGCTTTTCGTAGTCGCGGATAAGCTCGATGCGCTCGGCCGGGAAGCCTGCGTACTTGAGGCGGAGCGCCATGTCGTCCGCGCGCACGCCCGAGACGAAGATGCGCGCAAAGCGGCTCTGCTGCGCGGCGAGCGCCTCGAAATCGACGTCCCAGATCCAGCTGATGTCCGTGCCGTCTGCGAAGCGGTCGTTGAGCAGGAAGGCGAGCTTGCAGCTGCCGACGTCGTGCGAGATGAGGTTGATGACCTGATTGTAGCCGGCCGGGTTCTTGACGAGCATCATGCGCGCCTGCGCCTGTCCCAGACGGAACTGCTCGGCGCGGCCGAAGCCGCATTCGAACTGGCCGAGGGCGCTGACCGTGGTCTTTTCGTCGATGCCGACCACATGCGCGGCGGCAGCGGCAGCCGCGGCGTTATAGATGTTGTAGCCGCCCGGCAGGTTGACATGCACCTCGTGAGCGTGTCCGAAAATATCGAGCACGATGTCCGAGGCGTCCGCGCCGGTCGAAATGACCTGTGTGACCGCGACCTCGGGGGCGATGCGGTGGTAGCCGCACTTCGGGCAGCGGAAGCCGCCGAGATGGCCGTAGGTGCGGTAGTCATACTCGTACTGCGTCTTGCAGTGGATGCAGTAGACCGCATCGGACAGCTCGTGCGCGGTCTCCGAATAGATGGGGACGTTGACGCCGAAGCGGATGACAGGGTTCGGGATGCCGTCCTCGGCGAGCGAGGCGGTCAGCGAGCAGTCCGCGTTCAGACACAGCGTCGCGTTCGGGACATGGGTGATGCCCTCGCGGATGGCGTTCAGCGTATGCGTGATCTCGCCGTAGCGGTCGAGCTGGTCGCGGAAGATGTTGTTGACGACAAGGCACTCGACGGGAAGATATTCGCTCGTCCGGCGGAATGCGGCCTCGTCGCACTCGATGAGCGCGTGGGTGTAGGGGCATTTGCCCGACAGGGTGGCGTGCTGGGCGAACACGGCGATGATGCCGGTCAGCAGGTTCGCGCCCGACTTGTTGGAGAAATACCTGAGTCCTGCGTCAGCAAACGCCTGCTCGATCATGCGGGAGGTGGTGGTCTTGCCGTTCGTGCCGGTCACGACCGTGACCTTGACGCCGCGCGACAGCTCGCCGAGAATGTTTTTGTCGATCTTGAGCGCAAGTTTGCCCGGCAGGTTGGTGCCGCCGCGGCCGAGCTTTCGCAGAACCGCACCCGATGCCTTGCACACCAGGACGGCCAGTCTGGTTCTAAGTCTCATATCCGGACCTCGTTTTCGTTAAAATTCATAGATATAACAAGTATACCGCATTTTCGGATATAGCACAAGGAGACTGTCGAAAAACTTCAGACACAAGGTCACCGGCGAAACATCAGTTTCGCGGCAGTCCTTAGATCGGGTGCTTCCGGAACAGGCCGGGGGCGATGCCGACGTTGCTGCGGAAGCTGTGGATGAAGTTTTCCTCGCTGTTGTAGCCGGTGGCATAGGCGATCTCCTTGACCGAGAGCTGGGTCGAGGTAAGCAGATACTTCGCCTTGTCGATGCGGCGGAGGATGATGTATTCATAGGGAGAATAGCCGGTTTTGGCCTTGAACTGGCGCGAAAAGTGCGAAGGACTCAGAGAGATCGAGGCGGCGACCTCCTGCACGCTCAGCTCCTCGAACAGATGGCGGTTCATGTAGCGGATGGCCTCTGCGATGCGGTCGCTGCCGGCGTGAGCCGGGGAGGTGTCGTTGAGCAGCAGCAGGCCGAGTATGCGGTGGAGCATCTGCGAGAGCTGTGCCTCGCCGGGGCGCTCGTCGGCGGCGCAGCCGGTGAAGATGCTGTCGAGCAGCTGCGCGATCTCGCTGACGCCCGAGGGCATAAAGACCTGTCGGCCGCCGTGCGCCTGAAGGATACGGCGGTAAAACGCGTGCGTGTTCAGTCCGTTGAACAGCAGCCACGAGAATTCGAGGCCGTCCGAGGCGGCGTAGCGGTAGGGCTCGCGGCAGTCGAACAGCACGACCTGTCCGGAGGCGGCGAGCGCTCTGACGCTGCCGAGCGTCAGCTCCATCGCGCCGCTGTGGATATAGAACAGCATGATGTTCTGGTTGTGATCGCCCTGCATGGCGATCTCCGAGCGGTGGTCGAAGGAATACAGGCTGCTGCAAAAGTAATGGCCGCCGCGCGTGGGGTAATAAAAAAGCTCGCGTGCAAGCGAGGACGGGGTGAAGAAATACCGTTCCGAGGTTTGATGCACGCCTTTCTCCGGGATCAGCATAAAGCGTCACGCTCCTTTCCTGCATCATAGCAGAATTTACCCTTCTGCGCAAGAGTGAAAGCGCGTCCAGAAAAGAAAAAGCAGGAATTTATACGAAATAACGAATAAAATACGCAGACGTTCAGCATTTGCGCAAAATATAATCAGAAGTGCACAAACGCGGGAAAACAGCAGGATATCGCAGTTATACGGCGAAATGTATCATTGGCAGAGCGGATAAAGCGCCGTATAATAGAGCCATCGAAAGGGAAGCCGCCCTGGAAACGGCACAAAGAGACAAGGAGGAAAATATTTATGAAAATCGCATTTGACGTTGACGTTCTGGCTAAGCAGATGTCCATCAATGATTACGTACACAAGGTCGCAGACTGGGGCTACAAGTACATCGAGCAGTCCCCGCATCCGCGCATCAACCCGTTCTACAAGCATCCGCTGTTCTCCAAGGAGTGCCAGCAGGAGTATAAGCAGGCTCTCAAGGAGACCGGCGTAGAGATCTCGTCCTTCATCGTTGTTTACCGCTGGTCCGGCCCGACCGAGGAGCAGCGCCAGCACGCAGTTGCCAACTGGAAGCGCATGATCGAGATCGCGGTTGACATGGGCGTACCGGTCATCAACACCGAGTTCTCCGGCGACCCGAACCAGCAGGAGATCTGCAACGGCATGTTCTTCAAGTCCATGGAGGAGCTGCTCCCGATCATCGAGCGCGAGGGCATCCGTGTAGAGTGCCAGTCTCACCCGTATGACTTCGTAGAGCTGAACGACGAGGCCTGCGACATCGTCAAGTCCTTCCGCTCCAAGAACCTCGGCTACGTTTACTCCGCTTCCCACGGCTTCTTCTACGACCAGGGCAAGGGCGACGTCCGCCATATGCTCAAGTACGCCGGCGACGAGCTGACCCACGTTCTTCTGGCCGACACCTGGAACCAGACCAAGGACTGCCGCTACATCGTCAATCCGCCCTGGCTCAACCAGCGCGGCCGCGCAGACTACACCATCCATCAGCACACCGCCATGGGCGAGGGTGAGGTCGATTTCGACGGCATCTTCGAGACCCTGCGCGACATGGACTTCGCAAACAAGCAGCTCAAGCCGGACGCACCCAAGGTCGGCGGCGACAACATCATCTGCGTATCCTACTTCGGCTTCCCGGAGAAGATGGAGCAGCAGGCTCCCGAGGCGCTCGAGCGCATCAAGCGCGAGCTGCTGTAAGCAGAAAAAATCAGTAAATCTCTCTCTCTTTTCAATAACCCAAAGCGCAAAAGCGCTCCCGTCCGGATGGATGGGAGCGTTTTTGCGTTTGAGACTGTCGAAAAACTTCGTTTTTCCGACAATCTGTGTTTTGACTTCGCA
>OQWM01002252.1_pt1 | contig 13186 bp, 10 predicted proteins | sample 1691531 | NCBI WGS metagenome assembly OQWM01 (sample SAMN03418257, study PRJEB22391) | human gut metagenome | biome: human-gut; feature: organic feature; material: feces | host: Homo sapiens | place: Tanzania | collected 2013-01 | reverse complement strand
AGGTACGAGTCGGGTCCGCATACGAGGTTGGCGTGATGGTTGTTGGCAAGGTCGTTCACGGCGTTGGCATATTGAGTCTGCATGCCCTTCAACGCATTCTCGTAGGAAATCTTGGCGTTGTCGATATCCACCTGAGCCTTTCTTATCTTAGAGCGTTTCTCAAAGCCATCGAACACGGGTATGCGCAAAGAAATACCAATGCCGTTGGACTTATACCAATGATTCGACTCGCCCGAATGAAACCAGTTTTTGAAATTGTCGGTAAAGGCAGTATACGTCCAGTTGCCTGTGAGAGCCAATGTGGGCAGATAGCCGTCCTTGACAAGTTTCTGTTGCTGTTCGGCGAGAGTCTGCTGCTTTCTGAGCAACTGTAGCTCGTATAGGTTCTCGTTGAGACCAGTAAGAGCGGCTTGGTCCATATCGTCGATGTTTGCCTTTTCCACCATTATGTCCTTGTCGGCAGGATAGTCGATGACATACTTCAGCATGTTGTATTGCTGTGTGAGCATAGCCTTAGCGTTGTCGTACTGCACTCGGAGATTTTCGAGGTTCACGTCGACACGCTTCACATCAACACTAAGAGCCATGTCGTTGTCGTGGAAAGCCTTGGTGATATTGCCCAATTCCTCCAGTCGCTTGATGTTGTCCTTGATAAGAGCTATCTGCTCCTCGGTGTTTTGCGCGAGATAATACATCTTGCCAATCTGCACAATAAGGTCGTCCTTAGCCTTACCATACGAAAGGGTGTTGAGTTGGTCGAGAGTCTTGGCTATCTCCACAGCCGTGAGAGCCGTCTGGCTATACAATGGCATCTGTAGCTGAAGACTTGCCGACGAGTTGTATTGCAACGTCTTGGTGACGTTGTAAGGCTTGCCATAGGCAGAACCGTCGGTGACAGACACAGGAGGGGTGAAGTTGTCGTTGAGACCAGCTCCAATATTAATCTGTGGCAACAAACGCGAGCGATTCTCGCTGATATTGTGCTTACCCTTAAGCACGTTACCCTCATAAGTCTTCAACGAAAGATTTCTTTCAATGCCCATTTGCAGGCATTGTGCCAATGACAGGGTCTCTTGCGCCATGGAATAATGAGCAAGAAGCGTCAAGGCAAATGTGAACAATGTTTTTTTCATACCTATATTATTATTTCGGCTGCAAAGTTACGGATTTATAGCTATATAGGCATATTCATAAAATATCAAGAGTTGTTCATATTTTCCCTTTTAAAGAACTGCATACTAAAAAACACATAAAAAAACAAAGCCAACCCGTAATCTTATAAAACGAGTTGGCTTTGTTTTCACAGTTCATTTTTCCACGTAGGCCTCAGTTTTATCTTTTCCCCGTAAGCCTCAGTTCTTCTATGTCTATATCGCCCGAACCAGCCTTGCTCCTTGTCAACGAGCCGAGGGAGCCTTTAAGTTCAATGTCGCCCGAACCGTGCAGACGACAATCGGCTGTTCCACAATTGTCGAACGTCACGTCCATATCGCCCGAACCATTGACACTAAGCAGCGTATTTGCCACACCACGCAGGGTGGCGTCAACATCGCCCGAGCCCATAACCGAAAGCTCGGCAGCATCCGACTTCAAGCATCCTATCTCGGCATCGCCGCTACCATGAATTTCAACCGAAGCCGAGCGGCAGTCTATCGTCTGAGCCTTGATGTCGCCCGAGCCTCGCACGCCAATTTTGAAATTGTCGCACACCACATTGCGCAACGTTATGTCGGCAGAACCATTCGACGACAAAGTGAACACATCGCTATCGATGTCGGTATGAGCCATGAAGTCGCCCGAACCGCCAATCACCACTTCGGTGAGGTCGGGCGAAGTGACATAGACCGTAAGCTGGCGACGCACACCATTGTCAAACGAAAAGTTGACAACATTGCCCATTCTACGGCGCGATTTCAATACAAGTTTCTCGCCATTGCGTTCCACAACCAGGTTGTCAACCAAATCCTTGTTACCCACAATGCGCACCTTAGAACTTTTGCCCTGTTCATAAACAATGTCGGCTGATGTCGTAGACTCTATACGCGAGAAATAGCCCACATTGCGGTCTACCTCTATCATCTTCGTGTTCTCCTGCTTAACGTCCTTGCTCGCATAACAAGCCATGCAAGTGGCACATAAACCAATGACAAAAGCGGCCATCAATCCCAATTTACCTGTTTTTCCCATATACTTTTTATTATTAAAATGTTTAACTTTCATTTATCTGACGCAAAGCCGTAAAAAAAAGTTGCAAAAACGTAAAAAAGTTGGTCATGCAACACATTATTACTACCTTTGCACTCCCAATCCTAACCATTGAGTAATAATATAGACATGAATATAGAATTATTATCAGAGCAAGAAATTGCAACCCTAAGAGAATCAATCAGCAATTCAAACAAAATAGTCATATGCTGCCACAAGTCGCCCGACGGCGATGCCATCGGCTCGTCGCTCGCATGGGCTGAATATCTGCGCACACTTGGCAAAGAACCCACCATTGTGGCACCCGATGCCTATCCCGACTTTCTTCAATGGTTGCCTGGAACGGAGCGCATTGTGCGCTACGACAAACATGCCGACAAGCTAAACCCGATATTGAATGAAGCCGAACTGATATTCTGCCTCGACTTCAACAGCGCCGACCGTGTCGACGAAATGCGCGAATCACTGGAGCAGTCGCCAGCCCAAAAGATAATGATCGACCACCACCTCAACCCGAGTATGTCAACCGTGCTCACCGTGTCGCACCCACACATGTCAAGCACATCGGAAATGGTGTTCAGAATAATATGGCAATTGGGAGGATTCCAAGAAATGTCGAACAAGTGTGCTGTGTGTATCTATTGCGGCATGATGACCGATACAGGTGGATTTGTATACAACTCAAACCAACCCGAGATTTTCTTCATTGTCAGCCAACTGCTCACCAAGGGCATCGACAAGGACAAAATCTACCGCAACGTGTTCAACAACTACAGCCCTTGGGCAATACGTCTGCGCGGCTATCTGATGAGCCAAAAGCTCAACGTGTTCAACGACCTGCACGCATCCTACTTCACTATCTCGCGCCGCGACATGCGCGACTTCCACTTCATTAAGGGCGACGCCGAGGGACTTGTTAACGAGCCGCTGAGAATTAAGGGCATGCGATTGTCGGTGTCGCTACGCGAGGACGACCGACGCGACAACACCATATGGGTGTCGCTACGCTCGGTAGACGACTTCCCCTGCAACAAGGTGGCAGCCGAATTCTTCAATGGTGGAGGCCATCGCAACGCCAGCGGTGGACGTCTGTATTGCTCACTCGACGAGGCTGAGCGTGTTGTGCGACGCGCATTCGCCCACTACGAAGACTTGCTCACAAAATAAAGGTTAAAATAAGGCAAGTTGACTACACATTATATATATATTACACATAAAAGTAGTAAATTTGCACATTACATAATATAAATATAACAGAAAACGCAAGAAATGAAGAAATTGAGACTACTGATTTGCGTAGCGCTCGCAGCCATCACATTTGCAGCATGCAGCAACTCGGAGACCTACGCCGACCAGAAGAAGAAAGAACGCTCGGCTATCAACCATTACATAGCAAAACACAATGTAAAGGTTATCAGCGAGGCACAATTTGAAGCCCAGAACAATACCACCGACACCACAAAAAACGAATTTGTGCTGTTCGAAAACACCGGTGTATACATGCAGATACAGCGCGAGGGATGCGGCGAGAAACTAAAGGAAGGCGAGACAGCCACCGTGCTATGCCGATTCAACGAGTACAACCTCATAAAGTCGGACTCAACACTCACCCTCTCGAACATATATGCCTACACATGGCTTGTGGAGAAAATGATTGTGAAAAACACATCGGGCACTTACTCGGGCACTTTCGACACAAAAAGCAGCCTCATGTACTCACAGTATAAATCGGCTGCCATACCTTCGGGATGGCTTGTGCCTCTGTCATACATCAAACTGGGACGACTCACCAGTGCCAACGAACAGATAGCAAAGGTGAAACTCATCGTGCCACACTCGCAAGGACAGAGCAACGCATCACAATATGTCTACCCATGTCTGTATGAAATAACATACGAACGCGGTAGATAAACAAACACAGGACACATAAATTAAAACGTATTTATATTCACCTTTATGACTCTGATTAAATCAATTTCAGGCATCCGCGGAACAATCGGCGGACACACGGGCGACACTCTTAATCCGCTCGACATCGTTAAGTTCACAACTGCCTACGCCACCTTCATGAAGCGCAACGCCAAGAACGAAGGACGTGGAAAGATTGTAGTGGGACGCGACGCACGCATCTCGGGCGACATGGTGCGCAATATCGTGTGCGGCACGCTTATGGGCATGGGGCTCGACGTAATAGACATCGACCTCGCCACAACTCCAACAACCGAGCTTGCCGTACGCTGGACTGGTGCTCTGGGAGGCATCATCATCACAGCAAGCCATAACCCACGCCAGTGGAATGCGCTGAAGTTGCTCAACGCCGAGGGTGAGTTCCTCACCAAGGAGAACGGCAACGAGGTGCTTGAAATTGCCGAGAAGGAGGACTTCGACTATGCCGACGTGGACAACCTCGGCCACTACACACGCGACGACTCCATGAACCAGCGCCACATCGAGAGCGTGCTCTCTCTGAAACTTGCCGACGTGGAGGCCATCAAGAACGCCAAGTTCAAGGTGTGTGTAGACGCCATTAACAGCGTTGGCGCATGTATTCTGCCCGACCTGCTCAAGGCTCTCGGCGTGGAGTTCACAATTCTCAACGACACTCCAAACGGCGACTTCGCACACAACCCGGAGCCTCTGGAGAAGAACCTCCAGGGTATCATGGGCGAGATGAAGAGTGGCAAATACGACCTGGGAATCGTTGTCGACCCTGACGTTGACCGTCTGGCTTTCATCTGCGAGAACGGCGAGATGTTTGGCGAGGAATATACTCTGGTGAGCGTTGCCGACTATGTGCTTGCCAACTCTAAGGGCAACACCGTGAGCAACCTCTCGTCTACACGCGCCCTACGCGACATCACCGAGAAGCATGGCGGCGTATACACAGCTGCTGCCGTGGGCGAGGTGAACGTGACTACCAAGATGAAGGAAGTGGGAGCTGTCATCGGCGGCGAAGGCAATGGCGGAGTTATCTATCCCGAGAGCCACTACGGACGCGACGCTCTCGTAGGCATCGCCCTGTTCCTGTCGTCACTGGCTCAGAAGAAGTGCACAGCAAGTGAGCTCCGCGCATCTTTTCCCAACTATTTCATAGCCAAGAACCGCATCGACCTCACCCCGTCTACCGACATCGATGCCATCCTCAACAAGGTGAAAGAGATGTTTGCAAGCGAGAAGATTACCGACATCGACGGCGTGAAGATCGACTTCCCCGATAAGTGGGTTCACCTGCGCAAATCTAACACCGAGCCAATCATCCGTGTATACAGCGAGGCTGCAACAATGGACGAGGCCGATGCCTTGGGCAAGAAACTCATGCAGGTGGTCTACGATATGCAGTAAAGATTTGCAGTAAAAATTTGCAGTAAAAATTTGCAGTAAAAATTTGCAGTAAAAATTTGCAGTAAAGATTTGCAGTAAAGATTTGCAGTAAAGATTTGCAGTAAAGATTTGCAGTAAAAATTTGCAGTAAAAATTTGCAGTAAAGATTTAATGTATGAATTTATAATATAGAAGAAGCCGCAACAATCCTAAAATCTGGATGTTGCGGCTTTTTTTAAATTAAAAAAATAGCATGAAACGATTTTATGCCTCTATCGTCGTTGCCATGTTGGCAATGGCGTCGTTCGCCCAGCAGAGCGACCTATTCCCCTACCCTGCCATTCCCGACTCGCTGCGCACACCCGAGAAGCGAATGGAATATCTACTGCAACACTATTGGGACCGCTACAACTTTGCCGACTCAACAATTGCAGCCAAAACGGAGTATAACGAACAGGGATTTGTCAACTTCATCGACCTGCTACCGCGTGTAAAGCCTGCTATTGCAGCCGACGCAATGCGAACGTTTGTCGACCGTATGTACTCGGCTTGCAAGCCTCAACGCGAGGCGTTGGCTAATCTTGCCGACCAGTATCTCGGCGACAACGAGTCGCCCGTGCACAACGACATGCTCTATGCCATGTATCTCGAACTGACGGCAAGCAGCAAATTTGCATCGGCTGCCGAACGCACACGCAACGAATACATGGCGCGCAACCTGCGCAAAAACTTGCCAGGAACTGTTGCTGCCGACTTCGACTACATCACGCACGACGGAGCCAAACACACCATGCACAAATTCGAAGCTCGATTCACCTTATTATATTTCTACGACCCCGACTGCCAACATTGTCGCGACACAGCAACCAAACTTGCCGACATGGAGCCGCAATTCAAAAACAAGGGCATCAAGGTGCTCGCCATCTACCCCTACGAGGAGACAGAGAGATGGCTTAATATCAACCCGCCCTTCCCCAACTCTTGGACCGACGGATGCAGTCCGCAGGGGAAAATAATAAACGACGACACCTACTATTTCAAGTCGATGCCGTCGTTGTATCTGTTGGACGATGAAAAACGTGTGATACTGAAAAACCCAAGCGTTGAGGTGCTTGAAAGCAACAGTTTATAATCGTCGGGACAAAAATCGTTTTTTTATTATACCAAATGGGCGATAAGTTCCTCACGGTCGCCTTCGAGCATATCGATAACCGGAACTTCAACCATTGTGTAGCAACCAGGCTGCTGGCGCATAGAGGCACGTGCCACGTTGACAAGCACCTGACCAGTAAGAGCTGGGTTGTTGATGCTCATGCTGAACTCCATGCGCTGGTTCTGGGTCTTACCGCTTACGCCCTTACGTATGAGGTGTACACCGTGGCCCATGTCGCGCACAGCGTCGACCGAGGGAACGGCAAACACGTGGGTCTCGTCGTTGGCAAAGTAGGGGTCGGCCTTGATAGCTGCTGTCACGTCCTCAAGACGCGCACCATCCTCAAGCTCAACATACACCATGCGACGATGAAGACCCTCGCCCTTAGGAATAGTCATCGAGAGAGCATTCTTCACACCCTCCTTTGAGCGCACACACACAGAGTGGCCCATCGACATACCAGGGCCGAAATTGGTGTAGCTCAGTCCCTTGGGTGCAAGGCTCTGCATGAGTGTGCGCACGATAGAATCGGAACCCGGATCCCATCCAGCGGCAATGATGCTCACAGCCTTGTGCTCCTTGCAAATGGGCATGAGCGAAGCGCGATAGTCGAGAATAGAGGTGTGGATGTCGAAACTGTCGACCGTATTGATGCCTAATGGCAGAATCTGCTTGGCATATTCCTCGCACGAGCGTGTGGGAGTGGCGAGAATGGCAACGTCGACGTCCTTCAGCTCGCGAATGTCCTTCACCACGTCATAATTGGCGAGTTCTGCTGGTTTGTTGTCGGCGCCATTACGGCGAACCACGCCTGCTATCTCGAAGTCGTCGGCTGCTTCGAGAGCCTGAACTGCATACTGTCCGATGTTGCCGTAGCCTACTACGGCTGCTCTGATTTTCTTCATAGTGTTTTATGTTTTTCTCTTTATTGGTTGTTCTGGCTGCAAAGTTACAGAAAAAGCACAAAACAACACGCAAGCCGTTGGCATTTTTTATTTCACAACAAGCAAATACCTACAAATAAGTAGGACTTAGACCCTTGTTTTTGTCATATTGCAACCAAACAAATATTCAAAAGTTACATTTTATAAGCATTTTGATTATTGAATAACTATTATTATCATAAAGAAATGACACCATAATGCTGCATTTTGACGTAGCCCAAGTAATGATTATTAGGTATTGCCCAATCGCTCAATAATCCGTATCTTTGCATTCGCTTAATAGGTATACATTATATAATAATATTATCGACTAATGAAAACCAAAACATATCCTGGCAAGACCATCGGCGCATTGCTCATCGTCTTGCTCCTCATGCCCCTCGGGCATGCGCTTATGATTCTCATGGAGCATTATCTTGCTCCTACAGTACTTCACTATTCGGCATTCGCCATGGGTCTGCTTGGACTGGTCATAACAATCTGGGGAGTGTTTGTCAAGGGCGACACTCGCCAGACATGCTTCGGACTGGCTGGCTCGGTGCTGTTCTGGACGGGATGGGTAGAATTTCTGCTCGCCTACTATGCCCAGCGCTACGGTGTGCATTGCGACCTCGTGGGCAACGGCATCGTCGAGACTGTCAGCCATTATGTTGATGGCGTGGCTGTCGACCACTCGTTCACTATCAACGGCAGTCCGCTCGAAAGTTTCTCGCGTGCAGAACTCAAGGAGCTGCGCGGCTCGCGTCCTGAGTATCTCATCATGCCCGCCACGTTTGGCATGTGGATGATGTTTGTGGTGCTCTACGTGTTCTGCACACGCAACGGTTGCCTCTTCCTGCGCTGGATACAGACCCATTGTGGTGTGAAAGACCGTGTGGAACTGCGCCCAATGGCATACCATCCGAGCATCGTTATTTTTATGGAGTGGAACATTATGATGTGGGGTCTCTACCTACTGCTTATGTTCTGCTACGACCCTGTATTCCTTGGCGACCATCATCCCGTCACCTATGCCATTGCCGCCATTTGTCTCATTGGTTCGGCTCTGATTTTCAAGAAACAATTGCGCATTGGCAACTGGGGCAGAAACCTACGCATGGCTTACGCCACGGTAATCGTGTTCTGGACTTTCGTCGAGGTGGCTGCGCGCAACGGCATGTTCAAGGAGATATGGGTCGACCCTATGCACCATGTGGCTGAAATGGTAGGAGTGCTCGTAGTGTTCGTGGTTCTTGTGATTGGCTATTGGCTTTACAACGCCAAAGACAATCAGGAAACTAAGTAAGTATAGCTCATATTTATATATAAACGGCAATCTGTAGGAGGGTATGGCATCCCTGCCATACCCACTCTGCCATGATTATTCAGCCGATTTAGTGGAGGATGTTTCAAAACTCATACAAAGCGGGCTGAAAGCCCAATGTTCTCCATAGCCCAGGGCAGCGCCCTGGGTAAACAGATACAAACCGAACAACGCGCCCTGTAAGGGCAACTCTATTGTGCCACATATAGATGCCCTTACAGGGCGCGTTTGTCCATAAACACCTTATACCCAGGGCGCTGCCCTGGGCTGTGGAGATATTGGGCTTTCTTGCTATGGCAAGCGGCAAAGCCGAGCGCAGCCAGCTTTTGTATGAGTTTTGACTCACCCTCCTCCTACTATATTTCTTTCAAAATCATTATTTATGAGTATTGCGAGATTTGTGATTTGTTGCGAACTTTGCACCTGTAAAACACACACACAATTTAAAAATAAAAAAAACGCAATAGAAAAATGAAGAAAATCTTTACTCTACTGTTTGCCGCGCTGTCGGCAACAACAATGATGGCACAGATGCATGGCGCATTGAGATTTGCCGGTGCTTCAACTATCAAGGTGTCATCGCAGAATATAGAGAACGCAAGCGACACCGTAAGCTTCGCAATGAACGACATGACATCGGGCGACATCACTCTGCCCGAAATGAAGGGTATGGCTACTATCCCGTCGTTCACAATCAAGGGAGCCAAATTCTCTATGGGCGACAACCACGTGGTTGAGTTTGCCGACCAGTCCTTCACGTCTACCGTCACAGTCGACGGAGCGGAGAAGACCATCAGCGGATCGTCGCTCTCGGGCACCTACAACATGGCAGACAACTCATTCACTCTTACCGCCGTGTTCAAATATGGCTCTATGCCGCTCGACATGACCTACAACATCAAGGGCTACTACGTGAAGGCTGCTACTGGTGCCATAAGTGTTGTGGTGGGTGGGGCTTATTCCTACGACAACGCCAACGTGACCTATAACCTGCGCAAATACACAGAGGAAGGAGTTGAGAAAGTAGATGTCGACGTGCCCTTCTTCACTCTCGACAATACTGTCATGGGCAATATCGCCTTGGGACAGTATATCGTGAAGGGACTTGTCTACGACGAGGCTAAAGGTGGATTCTATCGCGACTATGCCGACGACTCGCTCATTTTCCATTTCACAGCCGAACAAGGTGGCACCAAAACTTTGGATGGCGACTACGAATTCAACAGCGAAAAACCCAACAACATCCTTGTGAAATACAATGGCTCTAAAATTGAGTCAATAGTCAACACTTTCCAGATGGGAGCCATGCCTTTCGGCATCGTGTCGACTTTCTCAACCACCTCAACTGGCATCAACGGCGTTTACACCTCAACCAAATTGAACGACGGTAAGATGTACAACCTCGCCGGTCAGCGTGTTGGCGATGACTATAAGGGAATAGTCATTGTGAATGGCAAGAAATACATTAAATAGTTAGTTGACGAGGGGACGAGTTGACAAGTAACAGTTCTGAATAATCTTTACATATGGTAGGAGGATGGTGTGTCAAAACTCATGCAAAAGCGGGCTGAAAGCCCAATATCTCCACAGCCCAGGGCAACGCCCTGGGTATATAGCATTCAATTAACAACGCGCCCTGTAAGGGCAACTATCTGTGGCACAATAGAGTTGCCCTTACAGGGTGCATGGATTGTGTTTATCCGTTACCCAGGGCGTTGCCCTGGGCTATGGAGATATTGGGCTTTCAGCCCGCATTATTTGGGTTTTGACACACTCTCACAGATTGCCACTCATATATAAAGATAAATATGACCACATACTTATATATATAATATGTATACACTTATTAGTGCAATATCTGGCTTATCTTTCGTTTATAAGCCTCGGCATAAGCACGGCATCCGATGTCATTGGGATGAGTTCCCTCTATCATGGCATCCTCTGTCATATTGATTTCGCTGCTATACATATAGTGAAGATTGTCTATGCCAGCAGCCTTCAGTTCCTTGTATGCCTTGTGCAGAGCCTGATTGGCGAGACGATAGCGTTCAGCCACGTTGGCACGGAAGATACTGTCGGGGATGGGATGACATTCGCTCATCAATATCGGAGCCTTGCTCAGACTGCGCAATTTCTTCACACCAGCCACAGCACGGTTTGTTATTTCGTCGACGGGCAGATTAACACTGTTCGGCACTGGGTCGAGCACAAACAGACGAGCGTCTATCTCGCCCAACATGTCGAAAATGGCTGGTTCCATGTAAGCACTACCCGAGAATCCGAGGTTAATCACGGGACAGAACAACTCACGATCGAGAATGTTGGTTATCGACATTCCCGGACGCGATGGCGATGCACCATGTATTATAGATGTGCCGTAAATCACTACCGGACGTTCCTTTGTCTGGTGTAGGAATTTAAAATCGCTGTTGTTGTCGACACCCACGGCAAGCCACTCCACCCCATTAAAGTTGGGCAGATAGAGCGTATACTCCGCCTTGCGTGCCTTTGGCAATGTGAGGTCGGGGAATGATATTGTCATCGTGTCGCCAGTGTGGTTCCAATTCATGTGGTTGGCTATCCAGTGGCTCTTGCCGTCGGCAGTCTTGCCATATAGGTCGACACCCGAATGCACAATGCCCAAGAGGTTTAAAGTGCCGAAGTTCTGCGATGTACACACATACTTCACAATGATATTGCTCGATGTGGTTGCAAACCTCACCTTTAGTCCTGCCGTGAGCAAAGAATTGTTCCACACCTTCTCGGTCACAGTCGACTTGAATCGTTCTGGCAGACGGTTGTACGACTTGCCCATCTCTGCATTCCATGCTCTGCCACATATATATGGCTCATTGGAGTCAATCGGATTCATCCATTTCACTTGTGCCTTGACAGCATTCGGGAAACCTAAAACTAAGAGAGCAAAAATAAGTAATAAAGATTTTTTAATCATAGATTCGTGTATGTTTGTTTATCCCTATGTTTTGCAAAAGTAAAACTTTACCACAATATTTCATATGATAATCTGTTAATATTAAATAAAATAAGGTTTCTTGGATAATGTATGAATATTATTTTCTAAATTTGCCAATTAAAACCCATCGAATTGAATATTTAAGCATTGAATCATACATATGAAGACATTGATAAGTTCGCTGTTGCGCGCCATTTGCGCAATAGCAGTCGGAGCATTGCTTGTGAAATATCGCGAGCAGACAGTGGAATGGATTACAGTGGCTATCGGCATATTGTTCTTCGTCTCGGGAGTGTTCTCCTGTGTAGCCTATTTCGTGGCGCGTGGCAAGAAGGACGATGTGGAGGTATACGACGCCAGCGGCAAACGTCTCACTCCCGTCAAGCCAATATTCCCCATTGTGGGTTTGGGAAGCCTCATCCTCGGCTTGATACTGGCTGTCATGCCCACTGCCTTCATCACCTATCTTGTATATCTGCTCGCCGCCATCCTCATTCTTGGTGCAGTCAACCAGTTGGTTGGTCTTGTGGCAGCAACGCGCATAGCTCGTGTGGGTATTTATTTTTGGATTATGCCTTCGCTGACGCTTCTGATAGGATTGGTGGCTGTCATTTCGCCTAGTTCCATTGCCTCTGCCCCACTGTTTGTGATAGGCTGGGCTATGATGGTTTACGGAGCGGTGGAAATGGTCAACGCGCTTAAGATTTATCAGCTGCGCCGCTACGTGGAGCACAGTCTGCGAGCCATGGCAGAACAGGCTGTGCCACGCGAGAGTGGAAGCGGAAGTGAAAAAGAAAAAAGAGAAGAAAAAGAAGAAAAATAAACGTTTATTATTTTATTGTAATGAAGACATTGAAACGATTTCTGCCCGACTTGCTGGCAGTATTGTTATTTGCGGTTATAGCCTTTGCCTATTTCTTTCCGGCAGACACCGAGGGCCGCATCCTTTATCGTCACGACTCTTCTGCCGGACGCGGTTCGGGACAGGAGCTGACGGAGTATTATCAGCGCACTGGCGAGCGCACTCGCTGGACCAACTCGCTGTTCAGCGGAATGCCAACCTATCAGATGGCTCCATCCTACGACAGCCAGCAGGTGCTCAACCAGGTGGGCAAGTTCTATCATCTGTGGTTGCCCGAGAATGTATGGTATGTGTTTGCCTATCTCTTGGGATTCTACATTCTGCTTCGCGCCTTCGACTTCCGTCGCGAACTGGCAGTGCTCGGCTCCATAATATGGGCGTTCAGCAGCTATTTCTTCATCATCATTGCTGCCGGACACATATG
>OQWM01002248.1_pt1 | contig 13200 bp, 8 predicted proteins | sample 1691531 | NCBI WGS metagenome assembly OQWM01 (sample SAMN03418257, study PRJEB22391) | human gut metagenome | biome: human-gut; feature: organic feature; material: feces | host: Homo sapiens | place: Tanzania | collected 2013-01 | reverse complement strand
AGGGCAATCTCGATCTCTGGCTGCAACTCCCAGAACAAACACCCAGAGAGATTCCTGCCGCATATAAAAAATTGAAACCTTTCACCATAAGTCCTGAATTTAGATATTTAATGTGCTTCTACAGTAATACAAATTTTTTAATAAATCCATTAAATATATTTTTTAATCCGTCATTATTTATGGTGAATTTGAAATCGTTTTTTCTGTTGTACTATTTTTTTCTACTTGGGTTGTTGGGTTTGGTTTTTTCGGCTTGTGTGTTTGTGCTATTATTTGTAGTTTAGGCTATTTAGTATCTTATTTTCAACATGAGTATTTTGGTAGTTATTGTAATAGCGATATTTGGTTTCTCGATGTGGTTTGTGGAGATAATAAATTTAATGGTTCTAGGCTTGTTATTTATTTGATTGGTTTTATTATTTTTGCTATTATTGCTATTATCTTATTATTGAATGTTGCAAAAATGATTATAAAAAATTATCATTTTAACGCTTATCAGAAGAATTTCCTGAAACATCTCCTGCAAAATGGTCGAAAATCTCTAGCGACTGTCCGCGATGTGCAATATAGGACTGTCCGCGATGTGCAATATAGAGAAGGTAGAGAAAAACCATATCCAGAGTTTGTACTCCGCTATGCCTTTAATCCGCCCGACGACAGCGACCCTGATGATCTCATACACGAGGTCGTCATTCCTTATGATCCGGCTTTAAAGCCAGGAGATGTGCTGCCCATACTTTATACGGTTTTAGAAGATAGCACCGAGGTCATGAGCATGCCGTTTCCGTTTCCTACCAAAGCACTTCCCGAATTGTCCTCCTGTTATTGTAAAACGAGCTACGGCGTGATTCAATCTTCGTAATCTAGTAGGTAAATCCATGTCAAAACACCCCATACTCCCTCAATCCATTGTATTTGCTCTCCCTCAATCCACTGTATTTGAGTAAGTATTCCTCATCTCACACCACGCACTCGACGATAGTCTTGTCATCGATCTGCACGGTTTTTACGCCAGGCTGTTTATTCTTGTTAAAACAGAAGCTCAGTAGATAGCCTGTATGCGCATGGAAATAATCTAAATATCCCGCAATCTGCTGCTCGCCGCGTTCGTTATACGCATTTCCTCGACATATCTTGAGTTCGATGATATATTGTTTGCCGAGGTAATCGATAATGACATCGGTGCGCGTCTCATCCCGCGTCTGGTCTTCGATATAATAATTTCCGACACCGTTAATAATGGGTTTGAGATATAACAAAAACAGCTTGCGTCCCATCTTTTCTACAAATGCATCGTCTTTTTTGCTGTAAATATCATTAAAATGCACCGCAAACCGCGCGAGCAAATGTTCCATATCAATACAGCCATCCTTGATAAATTGATTTTTATCGATGGAGCCTGCAGAAAAAATATCTTCCATTTGTTCTTTCGCGATAAAATGATTATAGAGCCATGTTTCAAATATGCGATTCGAAACAGCAAGCTTGCCATTATCATTTATTATATAGCCAAACATCGTCGCAATATCTATCGTTCGCTCGCTTACATTATAATAAATTCGCTTGCCCTGATAAAGCAATGCATACAGCATTTGATACAGCTCTGGAAAATCATCAAGTTTCTTTGTAAAATCATCAAATAGCGTATTTTTCTCAATGAGCAAAAGCCGCTCAGCCTGTAAAAATCCCTCTCTGTCCCACGACAATTTCTTTTCGTCAAGAATCATACATAGCCGTGACACTAAAAACGGATATCCCGATGTATAATCTATAATATCCTTCGCAATCGAGTGAATATCCATGCCGGTGTGATGGTCGCTCTCGTACTCTTGCAACATGCCCTCGACATCGCTCACGTTAAATGCCATCTCGACATCAAAATTCGCCGCAATATTCCACGGGCTGTTGTATTGATGCTCGGCTTCGGGACGAATCTTGAGCTTCAAATTCTTAATATCATAAACGCCGGCGAGTATGACGGATTGAAAAGTCGGCATTTGGTCGCGTATCAAAAACTTTTTTCGCAACAACCCCAACATGCGAATAAACGAATCGTAGTTGCTTGCCTGATCCACTTCATCGATGATCATAACCAGTGGTTTTTGCGCTGCCATACACATTTGCGAAATGGCCATCGAAAAATCGTCCAGGCCAATCTGCTTTTCGGCCTTGTTTGCCTTGACAGCCTCAGACACGATCTCCTGAACTTCTCTGGACACATTGTTCCCGCGCATCAAAGCCGCAAATTCAAACTGCCGCATCATGGCATAAGCCAGGTGCCGCTCCGTCTCGTAGGATGCATTATCAAGCCCCTCAAAGCTGATGGCATAGACCTCATAATCACTTGCCAGCCCCACTGTGAGCGCGTGGAGCGTCGTGGTTTTGCCGTACTGCCGCCCGCGATTGATGCAGAAATAGGCGCCGTCATCCACCATCGCCTTGATCTGCGCAACGCGACTGGTCAAATCAACCATGTAGTGCTTGTTGGGAAAACAGGTTCCGGTGATGTTGAACTTTTTCATTGCATCGACTCCATTCGTCTCAATTCCTCGCCGATCATCGGCAGATGGATAACATACCATAACGACACTCTGTTTTGCGAAAAATGTGCAGGATGTTTTGTCGCTCGGCTATTGGCTTTCGCCAATACGCCTCGCCGTTCGGGCTATCGGCTGCGCCGATACGCCCTCTTGCGCGTGCCTATGTGCTCGACGGTTTATGAGACGTTCGACCGAACGTCTCTACACCGTCTGCGCGCATACGGCCTGCGCCTCTCCAATATCCCTTGCCAACGCCGTCATATTCTCCGATAATCCCCGTTCGCCGCAACACGATGTTGCAATGCATACTGCCGCATCATGAGGAGAAACCGAGTGAGTAAGAAACGAGCGTTTAAGAGAAAAAAAGCGTCGAACGTCTTGCAACCAGAATCGCACAGTGCACAAGTGGATTTCGCGGAAACGGAGTCCTTTCCCCCTCTCCAGAATGGAGAGGGGGTGCCCGTAATGCGGGCGGGGGAGAGGTCTACCCCAGCCGATATCGCTGACCGCTATACCTTCACGCGCTTTTTAGGCCGCGGCACGCAAGGCAGCGTCTATGCTGCCGAACGCAAATCTGACAGTCTGCCCGTCGCCATCAAAGTTCTTCAGATCAGCTCCATCCAAAACTGGAAAGAATACGAACTCTTCTGGCGCGAAGCCAAAACCCTGCAATCGCTCGACATTCCGGGCGTCGCGACGTTTTACGAAGCCATCGAAAACCTCGATGAAGACCAACCGCACGCCTATCTCGTCCAACAGCTCATTCACGGCAAAACCCTGGCCGACACCATTAAATCCGGCGTGCGATTCAGCATTCAGAATGTCTTTTCGCTGGCCATACAAATCATCGATATTCTCGAAAAACTCCATCTTCACGATCCCCCAATTATACACCGCGATATCAAACCGTCGAATATCCTTCTCGAACCCGATGGCAAAGATTACAAAGTCTATCTGACGGACTTCGGCGCCGTCTACAATCCGCTTTTGCAAAGAGGCGGCTCGACGATTGCCGGGACGTATGGCTATATGTCGCCCGAACAGCTCATGGGCAGCGTCTCCCCCGCCTCTGATATCTACGCACTCGGCGTCATGCTCGCCGAACTCCTGAGTGGGATTTCACCAGCGGATATGGAAGTCACAGAGTTTCGCCTCAATATCGAAAAGCCTCTCGAAAGCGTCCCAGCCCCCGTCGTTTCGCTGATTCGACGCATGACCACGCCCAATGCATCCGACCGTCTATGCGACTACGCGCTTCTCAGGCAAAGTTTTTGCGCTTTTGCGCAAAATAATTACACCCAAAACGCCCTTGTAGATTCCCCCCGACAATCGCCCAAAGAATACAATCGTCAGCTCAAAAAAGTCGAACGCATCGGACAAAAGGGCAATCTCGATCTCTGGCTGCAACTCCCAGAACAAACACCCAGAGAGATTCCCAAAGTTTATAAAAAACTGCATTCACCTTATCGTCCTTTATTGGGTTTACATGAAGTATACGCAGCTCTCACTTTTATTCTTAACCCGATAAATATATTTTTTGACTTTATAAGGTTTGTTTTGATACTATTTTGGACAGGGGCTTTAATTTTACTTACAGTAGGTTTTGCTTCTCTCATAGCTTCGATATGTTTTGATTTTACATTAATTTTTCACTTAACAAGATGGGATAAGATACGTTTGTCATTTTTAGATATTGGATTATTTGGATTATTTGGATTAGGATACGGATTTATATTTATACCTGTGGTATTTTTTAGAGAACTTCAGGACTTTCATAATACTGAACTATTAAATGTTCCAAAACTTAAACATCTCCTGCAAAATGGTCGAAAATCCCTGGCGACTGTCCGCGATGTGCAATATAGAGCAGATAGCGAAAAACAATATCCAGAGTTTGTACTCCGCTATGCCTTTAATCCGCCCGACGATAGCGCCCCTGACGATCTCATACACGAAATCGTCGTTCCTTATGATCCGGCTTTAAAACCCGGAGATGTGCTGCCCATACTTTATACGGTTTCAGAAGATAGCACCGAGGTCATGAGCATGCCGTTTCCGTTTCCAACCAAAGCACTTCCCGAATTGTCCTCCTGTTATTGTAAAACGAGCAGCGGCGTGATTCAATCTTGGTAATTTAGTAGGTAAATCCATGTCAAAACAACCCATACTCCCACAATCCATCGCATTCGATTACGAAATCCTCAAAAAAATCGGCGAAGGTGCCTGCGGCGAAACGTGGCTTCTGCAGCATCGCATCGAAAAAAGGCGCGCCGTACTCAAATTTCTCAAACTGCAGCTTGTCGGCGATCTCAAGGCCATAGAGCTTTTCGAGCGCGAGGCAAAACTCCTGCAAAGCGTGAGCATCCACGGCATCCCAAAGTTTTACGGGCATTTCACCGACGAAGAGGGCAACGGCTGCCTGCTCCAAGAATACATTCCCTATCCATCGATCCAGACATTGCTCGACGGCGGCAAAAAGTTTACCGAACGCGAAACGCTGCAAATTGCCCGCGGAATCGCCGACATTCTGTTGCAGCTTCAAACGCAATACAGCCCGCCCATCATTCACCGCGACATCAAACCGTCGAATATTCTATACAACGAACAGTTTCACGAAGTGTATCTCATCGACTTCGGTGCCGTGGCCCATCCGCAAAAGCGCGACGGCGGCTCGACCGTCGCAGGTACTTTCGGCTATATGCCGCCAGAGCAAATCTTCGGCAATATCGCCATCCAGTCCGATTTCTACGCACTTGGCGCAACGATGCTCCACATGCTCACAGGCATATTCCCAGGCGAAATATCTGCACAGGTTTACCAAATCGACGTCCCCGCCATTCTGCGCGAAAAAGCGCCCGATGCGTCCCCAAACATGACAGCCCTGCTCGCTTCGATGCTGTCGGCAGACATCGACAAACGTCCCCCCACCGCAGAACAACTTTGCAAATCCCTGGATCACGTTCTGGCCTATCCCAAAGATGGCTTTTGGCAAAAGATTTCCGAAAAATTCGCTGCAATGGACAACCAATTCCATCGCATGATGCGCGTCAGAACCTTCGAAACTGCCGACGATAATCCTCGCAAAGACCGCTGGCGGCGAATCCAAAGAATCGTTTCCCGTCCCCTGTGGAAAACCACAAAAGGCACAATACAAGCTAGACTGAATGATTCTATCATAGAATATACATTTGAAGCTCACGGAAAAACCTGGAACGACGTAGATGAACTCAGCAATACTCAAATAGATTATCCTGCACCCTGCCTCGTTCGATACGATCGCCTGTTTCCAAACAACAATATGTTGTTTGCAATCGAATAGAACGCAAATTACAGATATAATCAAATAACACTATATTTCATACTACATTACATTCTGTATTTGCATAATTGCTCGGCTATTGGTATGTAGGGACATGTCACGACACGTCCCTGCATACCGATACGCCTCGCCTTTCGATAGGAAAAATGACGGTGAACAGATTCCCGTTTTGACATATTCCATACAAACTAACGTGTTCAGACGTAGACATGATTCAACGTTAGGAAAAGTACCTACCTGTGTAGCACGTCGTCCAAGTCAAGGTTCATACGCACTGCTGTCCCAGAACTTTTCAGAACAGCGCAAGCTGTGGATTCGCAATGGCTTCAGTCATCTTGGGCACGAGATAATCGTCGAGAATTTCGTTTGAAAACAAATTAATACGTATCCAATTCAAAATTTCACGCATTGAATGAACTGTTTTGGATATGAATCGAAGGAAGGCTAAAATGAGATATAAACAAAGCGCGACCCAGACCTGAGTCATAACCGCATTTGCAGATGTACCAAGAAATGTCTTGATTTTTAGATTTTGCTTAACCCATTTAAAAAATAGCTCAATCTGCCATCGTTCTTTATAAACATCCGCTATAGTTTGTGCAGATAAATGCATTGCATTTGTTATGAAATGATATTCATGCTGGTCTTTTGGAGATATATGGGGCAGTTTGAATTGTGAGCCTGGCGCAAGTGCCTTGCATGACTGCAACATCTGCTGAAAGACATCCTTAAAAAAATCTGCACTCCGTTCATCATTCATACGAGAGAGGGCGGAACGACTGATGGGGGACTTGACGCCAGATGGTAAAGCCTTTTCTGCTTGCTCTTCTGAGCCTGCTCAATCTCACGAAGACTCTTCAAACCAAGTATCTGAGCCATGAGCATCACTATAAACTAGACATATCGGCTCGACTTGCGTCGCTTGTCTTCCTGACCGTATTTTCGGTCTAAGCGGTCAATTCCATGTCTCGGAAGAATTTTTGCCAATGTATGAAAAACTGTGTTATAGTGCGCCATGGTTCGGAACTCCTTGCAAAAGGCGGTTTTCGCAGTTTTCTATTAGCAAGAAATCGGTTCCGAACCAACTATAAAGCCGCATTTTTGTGGGACAGCAGTGGTGCCCGGGCTATTTCTTTGGCTCGTGGATCGCGATCTTCGATACGTCTAACTGCTGGTTTCTCTTTCTTTGCCATAAACCTCTCCTAATGTCCATGCCCCCACCTAACCATACAGAATGGGAGCGGAGGTTTACACAGATTTTCTTATACCCCCCGTTTTGGGCTTTCGAGATAATCTCGAAGGCTCGATTTTGACGTTTTGGGCTTTCGAGAAAATCTCGAGATGGAATTGACGACGAACGACGATTCCAATACAGTGAGGACGAGCTTTTTGAGCGTTCCAAAGTGAGAGAATTTCAGGCGTAAACGTGCGAATGGGAATGGTTTTCATTCGTATCCCACCCAATAACGAGCGAGGAGTACACACCATGAAGAAGATCAACGTGCTCGTCCGTGTCACAGAGGCCGACAACCTGTCGAATGCCATAGTCCGGCTGTTCAAAGCCGAGGTCGAAGCCAACAGTGATGTAGGCGGCGATGGCTATCTGAAAGATACGTTTGCGGAGGTCGAGACGCTTTCGGCATCCCTCACCACAGCCATCAAAGCCGACAAGGCATCGAGCAATCTGGATGTGGCGGATTCCAGACGCGACGAGATCATCCGCCAGCTGAATGCCGCCCTGACGGGCTATGCGAACGTGCCGATCCCCGATTTTCAGGCGGCGGCGACACCGCTGCTCGCGATCATGGCGAAGTATAAGGGGATCACAACCGAAAGCTATGCCCGCGAATCGTCGCTGATCAAAAGCCTGTTCGAAGATTTGAGTTCGGATGACGCGAAGACAGCTATGGCTTCGTTGCAGGGCATTGGCGAGCTTGTGAGCGCCCTAACGGTAGCACAAAACGAGTTCGACCAGGCGAATGATGCATTCAATACGGCAACTTCGCTTAAAACAGAAAGCGCATCGAGCCTCAAAAAGCCCTTGCTCACCCTCATCAACGACCGCATTGTGCCGTATCTGTCCGCAATGAAACTCGCCAAACCCGGGATTTACGGCGATTTTGTCTCCAAAGTTGATAATGAGATCAATCGGGCGAATCAGGCCGTGACAAAACGCCGAAACAAGGAAGATGCAGAATCCGTGGTTGGAGATACCACAGCCGATGAATCCGTATAGCCGCATGGCGTATTTGCGCTCGATGGAATGCGCATCTTCGTTGTCAGCTGCGTTGTCGCCGTCGGTCACGTACTTTAGCACGCTCACTCCGACTCCGCCTTGCTTTCTAGAATCTGCATCATTCCGACGGCGCAAATCTATCATGATGGCGAGCGCCAATAGCCACGCGCAAGAGGGCAAATTCACAAAGAAAGGGACGTGCGTTTCGCACGTCCCTTTCTTTTAGCGCCTTGCTAAGACCGTTTTTCCATTGAGCATTGAGCAGGCGGTTTTTTCGAGCTCAAACGCATTTTCTGTCTTCGAGCTCCGTAACGCCCATGACGGATTTAAAAAGTTTCCCACCCTTCGAGGCTCGCATTTTCCGGGGCGCACTGATAGTGATAATCTAGGCAGCCTATAAACCAGGCAACACATCGTCTGTATTTGACCAATCCGTCGCAACAGGGATTCGATTTGATTTTGTCCGTGGTGATATTCTCTCCATAGCAGCATGAACCGCGATCACAGATTTGAGCTTTTGTGCATGCGTTACTACAAGAACCGCAATGGTTGCTGTCACTAAATAGATCGACTTCACAGCCATCTCCTGCTGCGTTTTCGAAATCGTTGTTGCAGTCTTGATAGTTTTGCTCATCATCGTAGTAACATTCTCCATACGTGCATGAACCGTTCACACAGAGAGGCGTCAGCTGGTGCAGGTCGTTTTTAGACGGGCAGACCTTGCCGATATCACCGCAATTCGATGTGTCAAAATATATATCTGTTTCGCAGCCATCGCTGTCTGTGATATCGAATGATTGATCGCGTTCTTGGTATTTTGTATTTGCGTTTGCCCATCCTTCCTGACAGACGAATTTGGATAACGTGCCGTTGCCCATCTCGATATGGAGCGCGTCGATCGGCTTGCAGATGGTGTGTTTTGCTTCCTGTTCATAAACGGGAATTTGGTCATCCGGACAATTGCAGTTCTTGCCGCTTAGGCCATGGCAGCCCTCTGTGATCGGTTCGCTCTCTAGGCTGCAATACCCCGCTTCGCATGCGTTGCACTGTCTCATGTGGTGGTCTTTCAGCAGCATGCATTGATTATTCTTGCATAGCTTTCCGCCTGTTTCACTTTCGCATTTTTTGATATCGACAGGCATGCATTTGCCAAAAAAGCACATTTCGTCGGTATTGCATTTCCGGATACCGTTATCCGCATCCGTGCGCAATGTGCTTGTTGCGCCGCAGAAGCGTTTGTCAAAGCGCGTGTCGATGCATCGCATATACTGGTCGTCCAGATCCCAGTCTTCGCCCCAGGCATCTTTGAGCGATGCGTCGATTTTGAGCCATTCTGCCGGGCATTGGCATTCCCCGTTGACACATAACGTCTGATCGCCGTAGGCCAGTTTGCAGTTGATTCCTTGTTCGCCGCAGAATTCAGCGTCAGACCCGTATGGTTTGCACTTGCCGTCTATTTTGTCGAAACTCTCTCCGTCATTGCACTCGCAGATAAACTCATTGTCTGTGGATTCTTTGCATGCATGTTTTCCGGTCAGGTTGCATCGATAGCCGATAAAGTTTTTGCTGTATATGTCTTCGTCATTGCAAAGCCCCTTCGCGCCGCAGTGGTTATCAGTATTCCGTTCGGTGCACTTGTCATCGCATTTGGGCAAACCACCGGAGCAGATGCAGACGCCGTTTGAGCATGTCTCGTCAGCCTTGCATGGCTCATAATTTTGGCAGTTTGCATCTGCGCCGCAATATGCATTGTCCTTTGGCGAAACACAGGTATCGCCGCATTTGACGAGCCCGGGGTTGCAGATGCATTTGCCGCCGATGCATGTCTGATCGTCATCACATTCGGTTCCGGGGGAATCGGGGGTGACACCGCAAGTGTGCGGATTGTTCGGGTCGAGGCAGGCGGTGCCATTTCTGATCAGTCCTTCCGGGCAGCCGCATTCGCCTTGGGCATTCAGGCAGATCAGATCGCCTTCACAGGCGATTCCCTGGCCGTTCGCGTCGCATGAGATCGCGCCGCATGCCTCGTCGCTCGTCTTGCTGATACATTTCACGCCGCTTTCTATCTCGCACGCCAGCAGCTCATCGCCTTCGCATTTAATATATTCACACTGTCCGTTGATGCATGTCTGCTTTTCGTCGCATGGAGCGATCTCTTCGCGGTTCTCGCAGGTCTTCCAGCCGCAATGTGAAACGTCAGACTGCGTGTTCAGGCATTTGAAATCTGTCTCGAATTCATCCGCTTCTTTGTACGTGTTCGTATCAGGATCGAAGCTGCACCGCAGATAATTGATCTTGTCCGGGCATTCCGCTTTGGCGATGCATCTGCCATTGGCGCAATATTGTGTGTTCTTGTCACATGACTTGCCGCATTCGCCGCAGTGGTTTTCATTTCGCATGATATCTACGCATTCATTGCCGCATTTGATGTTTTCTTTGGGGCATGAGGTGCATGCGGCAACTTCAGTGTCATTTATAATGATGTTTCTGCAGAAGGATGTGGCATGGCACAGACCACGTTTCATATCTTCAAGATAAGGTTCGATATGATTGCATTTTTTTGCGGTGCCATTTTCAATCTCCTGATAGGTTCCGCAGATATACGAGTCATTCAATTTTCGCAGATAGAAGCCATTATCCATGTCATAGAGCTGAAAGGGTGTCCATTTTCCGTATATGGGCGCTTCCTCGCAAACTTTCTGCGCTATGATTTTGCATTCCCCGGGAAGCCACGTGCCGTTTTTCGCAGTGCATGCTGTTTCATCCGTGATATCGGTATATCTGTCGTTTATCAGGCATTTGGGGTCTGTCCACTGATAGCCTTCTTGCTCATGATCAGAGGAGAGGCAGGTCTCTTTGGTTTTGGGCAGGTTCGCGGAAATGCACACGCCTGTACAGGGCTCAACATAGCCCCTGTCGCCGACATACCGTTGGTGCATGCCGTCATTCCACTGGCAGGCGTATGTTAGAAGCGCGGCAAGTGCTGCGAGCGAGAGCAGGAAGAGACTTGACGTTATTTTCTTGAGAGGACGAGGACGAGACACAGGGGACTCCGTGGAAGATCTGAAACGCAATGGTGTTTAGGTAAGAACGATGGTGTTTAGATAAGAAGGTAGTGTCCAAAAAAGTTCGCAAAAACTGGAAATCCAGCTCCAGCAAACGTTACCTGACATATTTTTGGAGAGAACTCAAATCAAGGTATGCTCTCCCCATCTTTTGCCAATCTTCAGTATACTCCATAACGTAGGTCGTAAGCAACCTCAAATATGCCCCCATGCTCAGAAATACCGTCACGACCTTGCTTCTGCGCCTAAACTCCTTGTTGAGCCGCTCCAACATATTTGAAGACGATATCTTCCGAGCATCCAGCTTTGGAAAAGCATAGAACGTCAAAGAATCCTCAAGCCCATTTTCGAGAGTTTCAACCGCTTTGGGATATCTTTTCTTAAATGCCTGACAGAACTCTTTTGCACGAGCCAGTGCCGCCTCCTTGGTTGGGGCAAGCCAGATTTCCTTGAGACTTCCGGCAACCTCGTCTTTTCCTTTTTGCGAGACATGTGCCATGATATTCCGCATAAAGTGTACTTTGCATCGTTGCCATAACGTTCTGGGAAATCCTTCGGCGATCGCACTGACCAATCCCTTATGTGCATCTGAGATAATAAGTGCTGTTTTGTCTAGGCCGCGTACCTTGAGGCTGTTGAACAGACTTAGATATGCATCTTTTGACTCTTCTGGCATAAGCTCAATGCCAACAACTTCGCGCTTCCCTTCCGCGTTTATACCACATACAACCATGACTGCTGTGCTTTGGACGACACCATCTACCCTGACTTTCTCATAGAGGGCGTCGACAATCAGAATAGCGATCAACGCTTCTTCACATCGCTTCCCGTGGTTAAGAAAACAGGGAACATAGCCGCCAGTTCGGAGCTTTGGGATTTTCAGGTCCATGCTCCCGAGACGAGTGTCGAAACGTCTGTCACGATAGCCTGAGCGATAATTTTTGCGCTTTTCCGTCCGCTCACTCCTGTCTGCCCCCACGATGACTTCAACCTCAGCCTCCATCAAATACCCAAGAAAAAACTCCATCAGATGAAGCATGGGATTCTCGTTGTTGAACGTTTCTGCTAGCAACTCAAGCAATTCTGTTCTATCAATACCTCTCGCCATTGGTTCCTCCTGTTCGATGAGAGTTTTTAGTCAAGTTCATCATACTGGATTTCCAATGGCTTTTTTAGCTCTTTCGTTTTTGCGAACTCATGTGGACGTTATCAGGCTCTTATAAATGGGGGATTATATTCCTCCTGTCGTTGACAAAGATGACAAATGTCAGGTTTTCTCTTCCAAGCCAAAAACAGTAAACAATTTCGTTTTGATCAGTTTTCGCCTCTCAATGAAGAAAGTATCGAAATCCTTTTGTTCCAACGACACACCTTGTGGCATGAACTCAATAGTATGACCATCTGTTATCCATTTTTTGAGAGGTGTTTTGTTTTTGCTTTCATTTTCGCTTCCTTCGAGGAACTGAAGATTTGGTAACAGATTTCTTTTGAATTGCCATTCAGTAATTTTATCTTCAGCAATTCCCAATTTTTTCAGTTCCTTTGTCTCAAAAGAGGCATAGGGATGGCAGTGATCCTGGTGGAAGGATACCTGGCTTAGTTTTAGCGATGGATAGAGCAATGAGAGAATTGCGTAGGTGTTTTCGCCGATTGTATAGTGATCAAGCCAGTAATCGATATCGCTTTCCGTAACCCTGAATGTCCTGTTGCCAGTTAAAATGATGTTATCAAAGAAGGATACAGTAAATGGATTATTTTTACAGTTATAGGATTTCAGGGCGTTTCGCGTACTGCTTAAAATATTATTAGTCGAACCACTGAAAAGTCGTTTTGCCATTGAGATGGCGAGAAACTTTCTGGCTTCTGTTTTGTCGTCAACGGTGTTTAGAGTACCTCCTTTGTACAGGTAATAAGCCAGTGGCATCGTTGAATTATAAGATGTCAGGAAACCATCTGAAAGTCCAATAGATACCAGCATATCAACCATAGCCAAAAATGCTTTAGAAAGATTTTCCCAGTTTTCACGAATTTTTTGTATTG
>OQWM01002247.1_pt1 | contig 13210 bp, 10 predicted proteins | sample 1691531 | NCBI WGS metagenome assembly OQWM01 (sample SAMN03418257, study PRJEB22391) | human gut metagenome | biome: human-gut; feature: organic feature; material: feces | host: Homo sapiens | place: Tanzania | collected 2013-01 | reverse complement strand
TATTAGACAATCTGCGTTGCATTCCAGATTGGCCTATCAAGGGTGTAAACTTCCGTGACGTGACCACCCTTTTCAAGGATCCTGAGTCGCTCAAAGAAATCAACGATGAGATGTATGAGCTCTACAAGGACAAGGGAATTACCAAGATCGTGGGCATCGAATCTCGCGGTTTTGTGATGTCTTCTGCCCTCGCCATTCGTCTCGGAGCAGGCGTAGTTTTATGCCGCAAGCCAGGTAAACTTCCATGCAAAACTGTACAAGAAAGTTATGCCAAAGAGTATGGCATCGACACCATCGAGATACACGAAGATGCCATCAATGAGAACGACATTGTTCTACTCCACGACGATCTTCTCGCCACTGGCGGAACCATGAAAGCTGCATGCGATTTAGTGAAGAAATTCCATCCAAAGAAGGTATATGCCAACTTCATTATTGAGCTTGTAAACGAGAATTTCGAGGGCAGAAAGATCTTCGATGACGACGTAGAAGTATCAACTTTGATGCAGTTATAATCCATACGCCTTGGGGTTTCACGTGAAACAACAAGGCGTATTTCACCTTTTAAAAGACGTTTTAAGATGACCAAACAAGAGAACGAGGAAAGATTGGCAAGGCTAAAAAACATCGTTTTGAGCATGCCAGAGAAGCCTGGAAGTTATCAATATTACGACGAAAACCATACGATTATATATGTAGGAAAGGCGAAAAATCTGAAGCGAAGAGTGTCTTCTTACTTCCATAAAGAGGTGGATAGATACAAAACAAAGGTGCTTGTTTCGAAGATTTTCGACATCTCATACACCGTTGTAAACACAGAAGAAGATGCACTTTTGCTCGAAAACAGCTTGATCAAGAAGTATAATCCTAGGTATAATGTCCTGCTGAAAGACGGCAAGACATACCCCTCTATATGCGTAACCAACGAGTATTTTCCACGCATTTTCAAGACTCGCCATATTAATAAAAAGGTGGGAACTTTCTTCGGTCCTTATCCTCACATCGGCTCCATGTATGCCGTTTTGGAGGTCATCAAGAAGTTATACAAGCCTCGCACTTGCCGCTTTCCCATCACCAAAGAAGGCATAGCAGAGGGCAAATACAAGCCCTGCCTGGAATATCATATTCACAACTGCGGAGCACCCTGCATCAACAAGCAGAGCTACGAGGAATATCAAGAAAACATGCGCCAAGCTAGGGAAATCCTGAAGGGAAACACCCGAGAAGTAAGCAAATATCTCTATGATTTGATGATGAAAAACGCCGAATTATTGAAGTTTGAGGTAGCAGAAGAATACAAACGAAAGTACCAACTGCTCGACGAATTTGAGGCAAAAAGCGAGGTGGTTAGCCATACTATTACCGATGTGGATGTCTTTACGTTAGTCAACGATGATGCTAGCAAAAACGCCTTCATCAACTATATCCACGTAAAGAATGGCACCATCAACCAGAGCTTCACCTACGAATACAAACGTAAGCTGGAAGAGAGCGACGAGGAGCTTCTCATCACCGCCATCCCTGAAATCAGAGAGCGTTTCCACTCCACTTCCAAGGAGATCATCGTACCCTTCGAGATGGACTGGAAGTTAAAAGATGCCACTTTCTTCGTACCACAAAGAGGCGACAAAAAGCACCTGCTAGACCTATCAGAAATGAACGGAAAGCAGTATAAATTCGACCGTCTGAAGCAGGCTGACAAGCTGAATCCTGAGCAAAAACAGACCCGACTGATGAAGGAATTGCAGGCAAAACTGAAGTTGCCAAAGCTACCATACCAGATAGAATGCTTCGATAATTCCAACATCTCGGGTACCGATGCAGTGGCAGGTTGCATCGTATACAAGGGTATGAAACCATCGCGTAAGGACTACCGCAAATACAACATCAAGACAGTAGAGGGACCAGACGATTATGCCTCCATGCAGGAGGTGGTAAGACGCAGATACAGCCGCATGATAGAGGAAGAAACGCCCCTACCAGACCTTATCATCACGGATGGTGGAAAGGGACAAATGGACGTAGTTAGAGAGGTGATAGTAGACGAATTGCACCTAGATATTCCGATAGCAGGTCTTGCCAAAGATGACCGTCACCGCACCAACGAATTACTCTACGGATTTCCACCCCAAACCGTTGCCCTACCTCCAGAAAGCGAGTTATTCAAGGTACTGACCCAGATACAAGACGAGGTACATAGATATGCCATCACCTTCCACCGAGACAAGCGTTCGAAGCATGCCCTCCACTCTGAATTGGACGACATCAAGGGCATCGGACCTAAGGCAAAAGAGGCTCTTCTTAGCAAATTTAAGAGCGTAAAGAAGATGAAAGAGGCCAGCCTAGAAGCCCTCACAGAGGTATTGGGACCACACAAAGCAGAGCTATTGAATGCCTATTTCCAGCAAAAAGAGGAAAATTTTCCTTCAGAAGAAAAATAACAGTCCTCAACAGGTGGTAATATCAAATAAAAAGCGTATATTTGCAAATAAAAAACAATATGAGAATCGTAATACAACGTGTTAGCCACGCCTCTGTCACCATAGAAGGAGAGGTAAAATCAGCCATCAAACAAGGTTACCTGATTCTATTTGGCGTGGAAGAAAGCGACACTTCGGAAGATGTAGATTGGCTAGTAAAGAAGGTCATCGGACTACGTGTTTTCGACGACGAGAACCTCGTAATGAACCGCTCCATCATGGATATCAATGGCGAGATACTGGTTATCAGCCAATTCACCCTCTTCGCCAGCTACAAGAAAGGCAATCGCCCTAGCTGGTATCGCGCTGCCAAGCATGAGATTAGCGTTCCGCTCTACGAGGAGTTCTGCAAGAAGCTATCCGAAGTCCTCGGAAAGCCCGTAGGAACAGGCGAATTTGGTGCCGACATGAAGGTAGAATTGCTCAATGATGGTCCTGTAACCATCATGATGGATACACATAACAAAGAGTAAAGAAATGACTATAAAGGAAGCACAAGAGACTGTAGACAAATGGATCAAGGAGTATGGCGTGCGCTACTTCAGCGAACTGACCAATATGGCTTGCCTCACAGAAGAGGTAGGCGAATTGGCTCGTGTGATAGCCCGCACATACGGCGACCAAAGCTTTAAGCCAGGCGAAAAGCCGAACCTAGGAGAGGAAATGGCAGATGTGCTCTGGGTACTTATCTGCCTAGCCAACCAAACAGGCATCGACCTGACTGAAGAACTCCAAAAGAGTTTTGCCAAGAAGACAAAAAGAGATGCTGAAAGGCATAAAAACAACCCAAAGCTTAAAGATAATTAGACATGGATTACATAAAGCAAATTATTCATTATAAAATAAGATAATATGAGCAGTATTAAAGACCAAGTTCTTGCACAGCAGCAGGGACAATACAATGAGAGCGACGACAAGTACTTGTCTACTCTCAAGCAGTATAAGACAGACCTCAATGACGAGGAAGTAGCAGCTGAAGTCAAGAAGATTCTTGACGAGAAAGTAGCAGAGAACGAGACCTTGGAGGTAAAGAAATTCCTCTTCGGTAGCGTAGAGTTAACCTCTCTCCACACAGAAGATACAGAAGAAAGCATCCTCAAGATGATAGAGAAGGTAAACCAGTTTGCTAAGGATTATCCAGAGCTTCCACACGTTGCAACCGTATGCACCTACCCTAACTTCGCTGGCCTTATCAGCCAAAGCTTGGAGGTAGATGGCGTAGAAATCGCTGTGGTAAGCGGCAATTTCCCTTCATCACAGACCTTTATCGAGGTTAAGGTAGCCGAGACTGCCCTCGCCCTCAAAGACGGTGCCACAGAGGTAGATATCGTGATGCCAGTAGGTAAGTTCTTCAGCGAGGACTATGAAGGCGTATGTGATGACATCCAGGAACTGAAGGAAACTTGTGGCGAGCACAAGATGAAGTGTATCTTGGAGACTGGCGACTTGAAGACTTGCAGCAACATCATGAAGGCTTCTATCCTCGCCATGTACGCTGGCGCAGATTACATCAAGACATCAACCGGCAAGGAGAAAGTATCAGCTACTCCAGAGGCTGTTTATGTGATGTGCCAGGCCATCAAGGCATACTACGAGAAGACAGGCATCCAGATTGGTTTGAAGCCTGCTGGCGGCATCAACACAGTTCATGACGCAGTGGTTTACTACACCATCGTAAAAGAAGTTTTGGGCGAGAAGTGGCTCACCAACCAGTGGTTCCGCCTCGGAACATCAAGACTCACCAACCTCCTCTTGAGCGAGATTCTTGGCAAGGAAATCAAGTATTTCTAAAAACTATAAAAGGTTGATTCCCAAGGAATTAGGAATCAACCATTTATTTTATCTTCTCGATTTCTGTTATGCATGAATCGCATCGACCAGCTTGAATTACTTTTTTCTTTCAATCACGAAATCCAGATAAGCCTTCAAGGCATTATAGATATCACGATCCTCAACGTAAGTATCCAAGAAGTTCATACACTCGGCATGGAAATCCCACATACGCTTATCCGCATATTCGATGCCACCATTCTCCTTGGTAAAAGCAACCAAACGGTCAATCTCATCCTGCTGAATCTCACGAGATTTCACTTTGCGAGCCAACTGCATCATCTCCTCATTGCCTGTTGATTTCAAGGCATAGATAACAGGCAGGGTCAATTTTCCCTCTACCATATCATTGCCCGTAGGCTTACCTATCTCCTTTGAGTCATAATAATCAAAGATGTCATCACGAATCTGGAAGATAATACCGAGGTTCTGCCCAAATCGCTTAGCCTCTTCTATTTCCACAGCAGAAGCATGAGCCGACATGGCACCAATACCCGCACAAGCCTCAAAAAGAGCTGCTGTCTTTTGCTTAATGACCTGATAGTAAATATCCTCAGAAATCTCATCATTGCTGATGCTATTGAGCTGAAGTATCTCACCATTAGACAAAACACGTCCCAATTCAGCAAGATAACGTACTATCTCCTCGGAATGAGAATAAGACACATGAAGAAGAGCCGTAGACAAAATATAATCGCCCACAAGCACTGCCACCTTATTATTATATGTAGCATTCACGCTGGCCTGACCTCTGCGCTCACCACTCTCATCCACCACATCATCATGCACAAGAGAGGCGGTGTGGAGCAATTCCAAACCCACTGCCGAATGCTGGGTTACATCAGATACCTTGCCAAAATTTCGCGCCATCAGCAAGATAAGCATAGGGCGCATGCGCTTACCTGCACGCTGACGTATATGATCGAGCACCAGAGATAGGAGCCCGTCACTATGCATGAGAGACTTGTTGAACAAGTCTATGAAATCTGCCAATTCTGCCTCTATAGGCTGTTTGATAAGTGATAAATAATCCATTATTTGCTACTAAATCTACTTAATTTCTGAAATTTGTTACAAAATTAATCAATTCTTTGCGAATTGTGGCAAAAATTTAGTAATTTTACACCATAAAAATGAATATTATGGATAAATTATTCCTTTTAGACGCTTATGCGCTCATTTATAGGTCATATTATGCCTTTATGAAGAACCCTCGAATCAACTCGAAGGGTTTGAATACTTCGTGTGTAATGGGATTCTGCAATACCCTCAACGAGATACTTACCAAGGAGAAGCCTACCCACATGGCGGTGGCTTTCGACCACGGCAAGACTTTCCGTCATGAGGCGTTCCCTGCTTACAAAGCTCAGCGAGAAGAAACTCCTGAAGACATCAAACTTTCTGTGCCTATTATCAAGAATATCTTGGAGGCTTACCACATCCCTATCCTACAGGTGGATGGTTTCGAGGCTGATGATATCATCGGTACCATTGCTACCCAAGCAGGAGAAAAGGGAGTTGAGACTTACATGCTGACACCGGACAAAGACTATGGTCAGTTGGTAAGAGAGAACGTATACATGTATCGTCCTCGACATGGTGGCGGATATGAGAAATTGGGCGTTGAGGAAATAGAAGAGAAGTATGGTATCTCTTCCCCACTACAAGTCATTGACCTCCTTGCCTTGATGGGCGACTCTGCCGACAACTTCCCTGGCTGTCCTGGCGTGGGTGAGAAAACTGCAGTTAAGCTCATCAACCAATTTGGAAGTGTGGAAAGCTTGATAGAAAAATCTGCTGAGGTGAAGGGAAAGCTGCGCGAAAAAGTGGAAGGTGCAGTAGAAGACATCAAGATGTCGAAATTCTTGGCGACCATCCGAACCGACGTTCCAGTCAATCTCCAAATGGATGATTTGAAATTGGTGGAGCCAGATACTGAAAAATTGGACGAAATCTTCACCGAACTAGAGTTTAAGTCATTCGCAAACAGAGTTCTTAAAAAAGTTCAAAAGGTGCAAACAAAAGCTACAGGAGAGCTAGATCTCTTTGCGCCACAGCCTGCCGACGGTCAAGAAGAGCAAAAAAACGCAAGTTTTGAGACCATTAAAACAACAGCACACAAATATAAACTTGTTGAAACAGAAGAAGATGCAAAATCTCTTTATGAGTATTTATTTACAAAACAGATTCTCAGTCTAGATACAGAGACCACTTCTACCCATCCTGTAGACGCAGAATTGGTAGGATTGAGCTTTGCGGTAGAAGAGAAAGAGGCTTTCTACGTGGCGATTCCTGCAGAACGTGAAGAAGCCTTAAAATTCGTAAACATCTTCAAACCACTCTATGAGAACCCAGATATTCTCAAAGTGGGACAAAATATCAAGTACGATTACGAGGTACTTATGAATTATGGCGTGGAGATACAAGGCAAGATGTTTGATACGATGATAGCCCACTATCTCATCCAACCGGAGTTGTATCACAACATGGACTATCTAGCCGAAGTGTACCTCAACTACCAGACAGTTCACATCGAGGAGCTGATAGGTCCGAAGGGCAAGAACCAGAAATCCATGCGCGACCTCGCCCCATCCGAAGTATTCGAATATGCAGCAGAGGATGCCGACATCACCCTGCGCCTCAAAAACATCCTCGAGCCTAAGCTCAAGGAGTTAGAAGTTGAGGATTTGTTCTGGAACGTAGAGATGCCACTCGTCCCAGTATTGGCACACATGGAGATGGAAGGTGTATGCATCGACACTGACACCCTGAAGGAAACATCCACCAACCTATCCAACCGACTCTCAGAAATAGAACACCACATCTACGAGTTGGCAGGCGAGTCATTCAACATCGGCTCTCCACGACAAGTGGGAGAAATCCTCTTCGGAAAGATGAAGATCGTGGAGAAACCTAAGAAGACCAAGACTGGTCAGTATGTAACAAGCGAGGAAGTACTGCAACAGCTCCGCAGCAAGAGCCCGATCATAGATGAAATCCTGAACTACAGAGGATTGAAGAAACTGTTGAGCACATACGTAGATGCCCTACCAAAGCTCATCAACCCTCGTACAGGCCACATCCACGCATCGTTCAACCAAGCCATAACAGCCACAGGTCGCCTCTCATCAAGCGACCCGAACCTGCAAAACATCCCGGTACGCGATGACGATGGCAAGGAGATACGCCGATGCTTTATTCCAGAGCCAGGTTGCCTCTTCTTCTCTGCCGACTATTCGCAGATAGAGCTCCGTATCATGGCACACTTGAGCGAAGATGTCAACATGGTGGAAGCCTTCAGAGAAGGCAGCGATATCCATGCCGCAACAGCAGCCAAGATATGGCACGAGGATATATCAGAAGTAACTGATGCTCAGCGCAAGAAAGCAAAGACAGCCAACTTCGGCATCATCTACGGCATCACCACCTTTGGTCTAGCCCAGCGCATGAATATCGAGAACAAGGAAGCGAAGCAAATCATAGAAGATTACTTCCGCACCTTCCCTGGCGTAAAAGCTTACATGGAGAAATCGAAGGAGATGGCACGTGAGAAGGGCTATGCCGAAACCATCTTCCACCGCCGCAGATACCTGCCAGACATCAACAGCAAGAACGGCACGGTAAGAGGTTTTGCCGAGCGCAATGCCATCAACGCCCCTATCCAAGGTTCGGAGGCAGATATCATCAAGGTAGCCATGGTGCGCATCTTCAACCGATTCAAGGCAGAAGACATCAAGAGCAAGATGATTATCCAGGTGCATGACGAACTCAACTTCTCCGTCTATCCAGAAGAAAAGGAGAAAGTAGAGAAGATTGTGGTAGAGGAAATGCAGAATGCTTACCACCTCAGCGTGCCATTGGTAGCAGACGCTGGGTGGGGTAAGAATTGGCTAGAAGCTCACTAAATAGACTTCACAAACAACATTATAAGAAGAAAAAAGGCAATATAAATGAACAAAAAGTGTAGCAAACCGTAAATTTTCACGATTTACTACACTTTTTTAATAAAAAAGAACGAGGTTTCTATTTTTTTTCGTAAATTTGTAGCTGAAATCTATCAAGAAAAGATTTACAAGAAAGAAAGTAATCATAACAATAAAACCAAAGAGTATGAAAAAACTATTTATTTCTATGGGAATCGCCTGCCTCTTGGCAGTGCCAGTTTGCACTTCCGCTCAGGAGGTAAGTACTAAGGACATCATGAAACAGCGCAAGGAAATCTACAAGGCTTCCAAGGCTGAACTCAATGAGAAGGCTACTAAGGCTGCTAGAAAAGAAGCCAAGAAGCTGCAAAAAGAAGGTTGGACTCCAGCTCCAGGCGCACTACCATTGGAGAAGCAGTTGGACCACTCATACCTCATGCAGATGGAATATGACGAAAACATGTATCCTAAGTACTTGATGGGAGAAGCTATGAGCATTGGAGAGAACTATGATGGTGCTAAGATGCAGGCTTTGGAGTTGGCAAAGCAGAACCTTGCTGCTCAAATCCAGACTGAAGTTTCTGCCCTGGTAGACAACTCTGTGGCAACACAGCAACTTGCTATGGAAGAAGCCGTTACAGTAACTAAGAGTATTATGGCAAGCAAGAGTTTGATTGTACAGAGCATCGGTAGAACCATTACTGTCGTAGAATGCTATCGCACTTTGAAGAACAAGAACAAGGAAGTACTTGTTCGCATTGCTTACAATGGAGAAATGGCTAAGGCTGCTGCTAAGAATGCCATCCGCCAAAGTCTTGAAAACGAAAGCGATGAACTGCGCAATAAACTTGACAACGTATTGGGAAGTAGCAAGTAATCACGTCCCTAACACACACATTGTCAAGAAGACAATAAAGGATAGAAGACTTCATGCTCTTCTATCCTAAAACATTAAATACCTCCAAAACTAGTAAAGTATGAAAAAAGCTATAGTTTTGACAACATGCCTCATCAGCTTTACAACCTGCATTTCTGCCCAGGAAACGCAGGCTGCAAAACCTCATGACATTACCATAAAGTTCAGCAAAACGCCACAAGGACTTGACAATTACTATAGTGGCATCTATTATTTCTGTGACAAAGAGATATACAACATGCGCAACTACCTTATGTATACAGGCAACAGCATCAAATCGCTGAAAATTAATCCAGCCGGTAGTTCGTATGCCTTTTTGGACAATAAGAAAGACAAGAATACGATTGGTATCTATAGCTTAATCAACAAAGATTATCCTTTAGGGAAAATCACTACCAACAAGTTATTTAAGCCATTGGCCATCTGCTATGCACCAGATGCCAAGAGCCTCTATGTACTGGCTTCAGACGGTAAAGTACACATATATGACACTCGCAAGACACGAGAGCTCAAGACAATAGATGCCAATAAGGTGGCTACCCGTTTGGACGCAAGCCCTAACGGCTACTATCTCATTGCCAGCAGCAAGAACGCATTGCAGGTAATTAATCTGGAGAACCAAACCACTCGCACAAACATCAAGCTAAATGCTGATTTTAAGGATCTTGCATTCTCACCAAACAACAAGATGTTAGCAGTATTGACTGCTGATGGCGCATGCGACATTTATGACACAAAAACATTCACCATAAGCAATCATTATGATGCCATGGGCATAGCAGAGAAATGCTATTTCCACCCAGAGAACAAATATCTTGCAGTTGTTACTGGTGACCAGCGAATTGCATTCATCAACCTCCTCAACGAGGCTGATCGCCAATATTTGGATGCAAAAGAAGCGGGAGTAAAGTATCTCAACTTCTCCAAGAATGTAAAGAACGACATCTATCTCCTCTACAACACCAACAAAGGCATCGTGTACACACCTGTAGGTTTCCTTAGTCCTAACAGACAAGAGAAACTTAAGGACGAACTGAATAGCAGAATGGATGAGTGGATGAAGCGAATGGAAGGTGAGAGCCTTGACGACTACAATGCTCGTGTCAACGAACAGTCCAGACTGAACCAGATGCGACTCTTTGAAACACAGATTGCTACCAATATGGCAGACAATCTCTTGACCACGTCAGAGGTAAAGCTAGGTAACTATAATGCTGACATGAACATGCTGACTCTCGACTTCAACAATATGCCAAGCATCTACCTGACTGTCCCTGCTAGCGAGTTGGAATCATTTATGGAAGCTGGCAACCTGGAATTCAGCAACACCAAATATGGATTGAATGACAAAGACGAATTTGAGGTTGTCTACACCGAGGTAACCAACAAGAAGACTGGCCAGAAATACGTATTCGACAACACAGAGCGCAAGTCATTGGCCTTCTTGGAGTCAGAGGACAATTTCGTCCCATTCGAGCAATTGCAAGGAGCCAAAATGGAAGAATTGAAACTGGAAGAAATCAAGAACAACATCTTGAAGGAAGCCCAGGACAAGAACATCATCTCCGACCATACCAAGATAGATGTGCATACCAAGGTGGTAAACAGCACAGATGCCTCTGGTAAAAACATCTTCAATTACGAGGTGGCTGTATCATATAGCGTAGACGAGGAATTCTCTGCCAAAGACGACTTTGCCCCAGGTCGCTTCAAGTGCGAGGAATCCAATGCTGCCCAGGCTATGCTTGCCATCGTGAAGAAAGCTATGGAAGAAGACTTTGCTAAATATACCGTAGAAGGCAAACAGGTGAAAATAGAGGTTACAGGCATGGCAGATGCCCTACCGTTCAGCCGCACAGTAACTTATGATGGTTGTTATGGTGATTATGAAGAGGAACCAGTATATAAGAATGGCGAATTGAGCAATATCACCGTAACCCGAAAGACAGGCATCAGCCAGAATGAGCAATTGGCTTATCTACGAGCCATGGGCGTGAAAGACTACATGGAGAAGAACATCTCATCACTGCAGAATATGAAGACCTCTTACGACACCCACATCGAGGTATCAGAAAACAAGGGTGGAGAATATCGCCGTATCGGTGTGAAGTTCACCTTTGTAGATGCATTGTAAAAAAAAGGACTAAATGAAGAAAGTATTTATTACAATATCTATATATGAAATGTAGTTATTTAATTCGTCTATTGGTTGTATTGCCTGAAATCTTATAATAACATTTCCTAATTCCTGTGATACATTTAAGTTTTGTGAGTGATATAGGCAAAATAGAAGTGTAGGTGTGAATGTTGAGTTATCACTTAAATATAAACTATTTCCTTGGTATGTACCACCACTTTCTGTTAAGAAGTTTGTTGTATTATTTGATTGCCAACCATTCTTACCTGTTTTCATAGATAAGCCAAACATAGTATTTGCTGTGTTTTCATCTTGTGCTATTGCCTCTATTTGATTTCCATTTACGAGTGTTATATCATCATTTAATCCAGATGAAAAACCAACTATTTGGAATCTTGTGTTAGGTGTGGCAAAATTTGTTAGTGGTTGTTCTATTGTTCCCAGTGTTGCATATTTTGAAGCAACCAAGTTTATTTCAAATGTTGTAACATCCATTTTTTCGCCAACTAGCCATATGTATGATAAGCCTTCTTCTGGTGTTACTCCAACATAATCTGTTTTAATATAACCATCATTATTATAATTACTGTAAAAACCATCTTTATGTGTATCATGATTTGTTTTGTGCATTCCTTCAACATATGAATTCTTTGAAAATGTTCCGGCGATTCGCAAAAAGATCCAGACTTTGTATGATGTTGGTTTGGGCTACTTGAAGCTGGGACAGCCATCCACGACCTTGTCCGGTGGTGAAGCGCAGAGAATCAAGCTGGCGACAGAGCTTTCCCGCCGGAGCACCGGCAAGACAGTATATATCCTGGATGAGCCGACCACCGGCCTGCACACCGATGATGTGAAAAAGCTCATTGAGATTTTGCAGAAGTTCACCGATGCGGGCAATACCGTTATCGTCGTCGAGCATAACCTTGACGTCATCAAGACGGCGGATTATATCATCGACCTGGGCCCGGAGGGCGGCGACGGCGGCGGATACATTGTCGCCACCGGCACCCCGGAGGAGGTCGCTCAGATTCCCGAAAGCTACACCGGACAATATCTGAAAAAGTACCTGTAAAATGTTCGTAGAAACGAAAAAGGCTCCCCTTGCTGATCAAGGGGAGCTGGCAAAAATCTTTGATTTTTGACTGAGGGGATCAGAACTTACTCATTTTGACAATCCCTCAGTCATGGCCTTGCGTGAGACGGCCATGACAGCTCCCTTTACACAAGGGAGCCGGGGGTGCTCCCGCACCAGTGCATTTTGTCAGTATTCCTTCAGCATCTCCCGGATTTCTGACAGGGATTTTCCCTGCTCCCGGGCGATCTTCACCAGGTCGTCATACTCCGGCTTCTCCCGGCAGACTCCGTAGCCCCGGCTGATTTTCCGGCGCACCGGGCCATAGGGGGTCTGGGTCACTTCCTCCGAACGCCGGAGGGTAAACCGGCTGCACAGCCCCACCCGGACGCCCAGGGTGGTCGTATGCCGGAACAGCAGCTTTGCCATTTTTTCCTGCTCCGCCGGACGGCACAGCACCGTCAGCAGCACTCCGGGGCGGGATTTTTTCATGCCGATGGGGGTGGTGAACACGTCCAGTGCCCCGCCCACAAGCAAGGCTTCCATAGCAAAGCCGATGTCCTCCCCGGTCATGTCGTCTAAGTTGCAGCGCAGCTCAGCAATTTCGTCCCCGGCCTCCTGGGTTTCCCCCAGCAGCGCCCGGACACAGTTGGCTCTGGGAAAATCCTTCTTTCCCATGCCGTAGCCGATGGATTCCACCCGCATAGGCGGCATTTTCCCGAATTCCGTCACAAAATGCCGGAGCAGCGCCGACCCGGTGGGGGTGCACAGCTCCCCCTGAATTTGGCCACCATAGATGGGGATGCCTTTCAGAATCTCCGCAGTGGCGGGGGCGGGTACCGGGAGAAT
>OQWM01002246.1_pt1 | contig 13214 bp, 11 predicted proteins | sample 1691531 | NCBI WGS metagenome assembly OQWM01 (sample SAMN03418257, study PRJEB22391) | human gut metagenome | biome: human-gut; feature: organic feature; material: feces | host: Homo sapiens | place: Tanzania | collected 2013-01 | reverse complement strand
TGAGCCAGCTCATCGAATTTGCTTTTTAATAAGTCGACTTAGGCAGCGGAGCAACCAGAGAAATTGCTGATGTAAAATTAACTCGTTATGCCTGTTATTTGATAGCTCAGAACGGCGATCCGCGCAAAGAAGAAATTGCTTTTGCTCAGAGCTATTTTGCTCAGCAAACCCGAAAGCAAGAGCTTATAGAGGAGCATATGAAAAACCTGCAGCGCTTAGAAAATCGCGATAAGCTGCGTGCATCAGAAAAGCAACTTTCAAAAAATATTTATGAGCGCGGAGTTGATGATGCGGGCTTCGGGCGCATCCGTTCCGCTGGTGACTATGCACTTTTTGGCAGAAGCACGCAATCCATGAAAGAGCGGTACGGCGTTACTAAGAGCAGACCATTAGCCGATTTTCTTCCTAATCTGACAATAGCAGCTAAAAATCTTGCTACCGAAATGACCAATTACAACACTGAGACAAAAGACCTTTACGGCGAACCCAGTATAACTCATGAGCACGTACAAAATAATTCCACTATCAGAGACATGTTAAGCAAACGTGGCATAAAACCAGAAAACCTGCCTCCTGCTGAGGATATTAAGAAGGTAGAGCGCAGAGTTAAATCAAACGAAAAGAAGTTAGCGAAAGACAGCTGCTTTAAGTCCGAGTATGTACTTGTCGATGTAGAAAAAGGCGAGGAGAGCTTAGACTGATAAAATTTTATAGGAGGGATAACCATGCAAGAGCTGTACGCTATGTATCTGCGCAAATCTCGCGCAGATCTGGAGCTGGAGGCTATCGACAAGATGGATACTCTGGCCCGTCATGAAGCAATTCTGCGTGAGCTGGCCAGGCGTAAGGGCCTGCAAATAGGCGGCGTATATAAAGAAATAGTCTCCGGCGAAAACATTGCCAGCCGGCCGGAAATGAAGCGTCTGCTCGCAGACGTACACAAGAGCCTCTATAGAGGCGTGCTGGTCGTCGAGGTCGAACGTCTGGCGCGTGGCGATACGAAAGATCAGGGCACTGTCGCTGAAGCGTTCAAATACACAAATACGCTCATCGTTACACCGGCCAAGGTCTATGATCCTAACAATCAGTTCGACGAAGAGTATTTCGAGTTCGGTCTGTTCATGAGCAGGCGCGAGTATAAGACCATCCAGCGCAGGCTTAACCAGGGCAAGCTGCAGGCCATCCGTGAAGGCAATTTCCTCGCCTGCAACCGTCCCTACGGTTACAATATAGTCCGCGCAGATAAGAAGACGCGCACGCTGGTAATCAACCTTGAGGAAGCACGTGTGGTTAAGCTTATTTTCGACTGGCGCGTCAATGAGCAGGCGACACCGGGCATTATTGCCAGCCGTCTCACTGATATGGGCGTGCCCACGTACACAGGTAAGAACGAATGGAATCGCGGCACCGTGGTCAACATCTTGCAAAATCCTGTTTATGCCGGAAAAATCCGCTGGAATGACAGGAAGGAAGTCAAGCGCTTTGAAGGCGGCGAGCTGAAGCGCTCGCGCCCGCGTCGCAGCCAGAACCCGAATGATGTTATACTGGTCGACGGCAAGCACCCTGCTATTGTCTCACTGGACGACTGGCAGGCGGCTAATAAAGATTTCCGCGCAGACAAAACAAAGCACCGTGCTTATCTCGTCAATGCCTTCGCCGGCCTGCTGGTCTGCGCAAAATGCGGCAAGACCTTCGTTTACCATTCGCACGCCTACGTAAGGAATACGCAGCCACGCCTTGCGCACGCAGAATCTAAGCTCTGTACCGTGAAGTCTGTTATTTATACCGACCTGCACGCGGCCGTTGTGCGGGCCCTGCAAATCCATAAGCATGACTTCGAGGTCAAGCTGCGCAGCACCGATGAGCGCTCTATACTTGCTCGTCATAACGGCATGATAGAAGCCGTAAGCCGTGAAATAGAAAATCTTAAAAGGCAGCGCGTGCGTCTCTTTGACCTGTTCGAGCGTGAAGTGTACGCAGAAGACGACTTCGTGGAGCGCAAGGCCTTGCTGGACAAAAGAAAAAAAGCAGCTGAAAAACAGCTGCTGAAGCTGGAGGCCACCAGGCCGGAACCAGTGGACTACGAAGATAAAATTATTAAGCTGTCAGATGCCATTGATGCCCTTCAGGACGGCAGTGCTACCCCGGACGAGCAGAACAGGTACCTGAAGGCCATCATTGAAAGCATTGAGTTCAGCCGTGAGGATAACGACCACTTCACGCTGGACGTGCACGTCTTATAGGTCTATCTCCAGGCTGACAGGGCAGTGATCGCTGCCGAATACGTCCGTGTGAATATCTGCCGCTTTGATTTTATCCTTTGCCCAGTCAGAGACAAGGAAGTAATCAATGCGCCAGCCTGCGTTCCTTTCACGTGCCTTGAATCTGTAGCTCCACCAGCTGTATTTTACTTCATCCGGATGCAGATAGCGGAATGTATCCGTGAAGCCAGCTGCCAGCAGCTCCTGAAACTTGCCGCGCTCCTCATCAGTAAAGCCGGCATTGCGCCTGTTAGCTTTCGGATTCTTGATATCAATCTCAGAAGCTGCTACATTCAAGTCACCGCATACAATAACAGGTTTTCTTTTCTCCAGCTGTCGAATGTGCTCGCTGAGAGCATCGGCGTTTGCCGTTGATACTGATGATGTTGGTGATGTATTCAAATCGCCGCAGACAACGACAGGCTTGTGCGCATCCAGCTTCTGCAGATGCTCGCGGAACACATCCTCCCACACCATGCGGTAATCAAGACGCAGCAGTCCGTCCTTCGAGTTCGGTGTGTACACCGTCACCAGATAAAAATCGTTAAACTCCAGCGTAATCACGCGTCCCTCGGTATCATGCTCTGCCTGCCCCAGACCGTAATGCACAGCCAGAGGCTTCACCTTCGTAAAAATCGCCGTACCGCTGTAGCCCTTGCGCTCAGCGCTGTTCCAGTATTCCTCATAGCCGGGGAACTCAAAGCTCGCCTGCTCGCGCTGCATCTTCGTTTCCTGCAGGCAGATAATATCCGGCACCGCCTCTGCCAAAAAATCGGCAAATCCCTTCGTCATGCAGGCACGCAGTCCGTTAACGTTCCAAGAAAAAAGTTTCATAATCTATACCTCGCTCTTTCGTAAATTCTTCGTCTAAGATGGCTGGCATCTTCAATAAATATTCTCCATTATATTTTAGCATTATAAAGCTCTTTTTGAAAGTGCTGCACAGGAAATTCACAAACGAAAGTTTAGAAATAAACTTCCGCACAAAACAAAAGAAGCTATCACACCAAGACACAACTCTCAGTGCAATAGCTTCTCTAAATTCTTTTTTATTTATTCAGCCAAGAGGACATAACACCACTGCGGCGTGCAGCCTGCGGCTTGTCAATCTGTACCTGCTCCGGTGCATACAGCAGCAGGTTGTCATTAACAGCAGAAACAGACGCGTTCACAATGTAGCTTACGCCATTCAGATAATCAAAAATACGATTCTTCAGCACAGCATCAACAGCATCAAAGCTGACCATAATAGCGCAGCCGTTCATCAGGGAATCAGCATATTCACGAACATCCGCAAAGGATTTCGGTGTGCGCACCATAATATTCAAATGACCGGATTTCAGCAGGCGCGGAGTGCTATACTCCTCCTGCAGCTCCTCTTCTTCATCTGCCCAAAAGAATTTTTTTGCCGTATTTTTCAAATCCATGGCTCCAGCCTCCAAACTAATAAACTGTTAGCGCATTTATCTATAGACATTCGCTAATAAACGGAATAAACTAATGTAGTTATCCTTATTTTAGCAAATTATCTACAGCTTGTCAAAGAATTATTATTGCATGTTTTTCATGCGGCCGCGCAGCTTACCGCGCTCCAGACGGCTCAGAACCTTCTTACGCATACGGATGCTCTTCGGAGTAACCTCAACCAGCTCATCCTCATTGATATGCTCCAGAGCCTGCTCCAGAGAGAAGGTCTGAGGCGGAATCAGGCGGATTGCTTCATCACTGCCGGAAGCACGCATGTTGCTGACATGCTTCTTCTTGCAGGGGTTAACGTCCATATCCTCTTCACGGCTATTTTCGCCAACGAGCTGGCCTTCATAAATCTTTTCAGCCGGAACAACGAACATGGTGCCGCGCTCTTGCGCATTGCCAATGCCGTAGGAGGTAGTTTCACCGGTTTCAAAAGCAACAAGGCTGCCGCGGGTACGACCGGGGATTTCGCCCTTGTATGCTTCATAGCCGGCGAAAACGTGGTTCATGATGCCGTTACCCTTGGTATCGGTCAGGAACTGGTTACGGAAGCCGATCAGGCCACGTGCCGGAATCTTGAATTCCATACGCAGGTAGCCAGCCATCTCAGTCATGTTCTGCAGCTCAGCCTTACGCAGACCAAGGCCTTCCATAACAGCGCCCATGTAATCCTGCGGTACGTCGATGGTCAGTGCCTCCATAGGCTCAACGAGCGTGCCATTTTCGTCACGGTGCATAATAACCTTCGGCTTGCCAACCTGCAGCTCGAAGCCTTCACGACGCATGGTTTCGATCAGGATGGACAGATGCAGCTCGCCACGTCCGGAAACCTTATATGCATCAGGAGTTTCGGTTTCTTCAACGCGCATAGATACGTTGGTTTTTACTTCTTTAAACAGACGGTCACGCAGGTGACGGCTCGTTACAAACTCGCCCTCACGACCAGCGAAGGGACTGTTATTTACATAGAACAGCATGGACAGAGTCGGCTCATCAATCTTGATGCCCTTCAGTGCTTCCGGATGCTCAGGATCAGCGATAGTGTCGCCAATGTTAGCGTCCTGCAGACCGATAAGAGCAACGATGTCGCCAGCCTGCACAGCGTCAGTTTCTACACGCTTCAGGCCTTGATAGCTGTACAGACGGCCAATCTTGCCGTTGCGGTTGCCGCCCTCATCCATCAGCACAATGTTTTCGCCATTGTGGATGGTGCCGCGGATAACACGGCCTACAACGATACGGCCTACATAATCATCATAATCCAGAGTGTTAACGATCATCTGCAGCGGAGCGTCAACATCTACGTCCGGAGCAGGAATGTTTTCCAGAATAACCTTGAACAGCGGCTCCAGAGTAGTGCTTTCGTCGTCCATGGACAGCTTAGCAATACCATTACGAGCAGAAGCCAGAACTACCGGGAACTCCAGCTGATCCTCATCAGCGTCCAGCTCGATGAACAGGTCCAGAACCTCGTCGATAACCTCATCAACGCGTTGGTCCGGACGGTCAATCTTGTTGATAACAACAATCGGCTTCAGATGCTGCTCCAAAGCTTTACGCAGAACGTATTTAGTCTGCGGCATCGGGCCTTCATAAGCATCAACCAGCAGCAGTACGCCATCAACCATGGTCAGTACGCGCTCTACCTCGCCGCCAAAATCAGCATGGCCCGGGGTGTCAAGGATGTTGATTTTTACGCCTTCATGCATAACTGCAGTATTTTTGGAAAGGATGGTGATACCACGCTCACGCTCCAGAGCATTGGAGTCCATAACGCGGTCCTCTACATGTTCATTAGCACGGAAAATACCGCTTTGCTTCAGCATAGCATCAACCAGAGTGGTCTTGCCATGGTCAACGTGGGCGATAATTGCTATATTACGAATATCATTTCTAATCATTGCTATTGTTCTCTCCTTCATGAAAAACAAGAAAAAGGATGCTTGTCAAGCGCATCCTTTACGGTATTACTAAATTATTATATGCTTTTTCGTTTTCTCTGTCAATAAAATTTTTATAGAGTTGTAGGGAGGCGCGCCTTAAAAGACGCGCTCCCTCCTACTTCACTACGCTAGGCAGCCAAGTAGCCACCTCCGGGAAGAAGCACAAAATCACAATCTCCAGCGCCATCGCCGCGCCAAACGGAATAACGCCCTTGATTATATCCGTCATTTTGCTGTCCGGACTGATGCCCTGCAGCACGAACAGGTTCATGCCTACAGGCGGCGTAATCAGCGCCAGCTCCAGATTCAGCAGCATAACAACGTTGAACCAGATAGGGTCGAAGCCAAGCTGCGTAATCAGCGGGAAGAGAATCGGCAGCGTAATAAAAATAATCGAAACCGATTCCAAAATACAGCCGAGGAAAAGCAGCAGGATGTTGATAGCGATGAACACCAGCCACTTGCTGGCCTGCATTTCCACAACTGCTGTCGTCAGCGCCTGCGGCGCATCCAGAATCGTCAGCACGAAGCCAAACAGCGTGGCGCCAATCATAATGGCGAAAATCATGCAGGTCGTCTTAATCGTGTCGTTCAAAATCTCCGGCAGGTCGCTGAGCTTGAGCGTCTTATAAATGAAGAAAGTTATCACGAGGCTGTAAATCGTGCCGATACCGGCAGCCTCCGTCGGCGTAAACACACCAGTGTAGATACCGCCGACAACGATGACCGGCAGCATCAGTCCCCAAAAGTTTTTACGCAGCGCCTCCATGCGCTCGCTCCACGGCGCTGCCGCCTCACGCTCCAGATGGCGCGAGCGGAAAACAACGATTGCCATAATCATCATGGTCATCATCACGCCGGGAACGACGCCGCTCATGAACAGCTTGCCGATGGATTCATCAGTAATCGCACCGTAGAGAATCATCGGAATCGACGGCGGAATCAGAATGCCCAGCGTACCGCCCGCCGCCACAGCGCCCAAAACCAGCGGACGGTCGTAGCCACGCTTAAGCATCTCAGGAATCGCAATTGCGCCGATGGTAACGGCACAGGCGACGGAGGAGCCAGTGATTGCCGCAAAGATGGCACAGGCGATAACCGTCGCAATGCCAAGGCCGCCCGGCAGATGGCGCAGCCACTTATGCGCCAAATCGAAAAGGTTATTGCCCACCTTGCCGGTCAGCAGAATCTGGCTCATAAGAATATACATCGGTACAGCCGTCAGCACGAAATCGTCCAGCGACTTATAGCCAAGAATCGGCAGCTGATTCAAGGCGCTTTCACCGCCCATGAACGCCAGCATGCCGCTGACACCGCCGAGTCCCAGAGCAAAAGCCACAGGCAGTCCCAGACCGAGAAGAACGAGAAGCAGGATAGTAAAGCCAGCAATCATTATTTACTTACCTCCTTCTCAAAATCTCTTGTAAAATCGTTATTTTTAATCTTGATAATATCCTCTAACAGCGTGCGGACAAGCTGCAGCAGCAGCACGCCAAAGCCCAGCGGCATCGACATCTGCGGAATCCACAGCGGCGTGCCCAGCGTCGTCGGTGCGCAGTTGTTCAGCTCCAGCGACAGCATCGCCATATCCCACGAATAAACTGTAAAAATATAGCTGTAGAAAATGCCCAGCAGCGAGGTGAACACCTCCACATAGGTCAGCATTTTTGGCGACATATGGGAAACAAAAATATCCACATGAATATGCTTCTTGCCTGCATAAGCAACGCCCATGCCCAAAAAGCCTGCTATCAGGATGCAGTAGGTGGAAATTTCCATAACCCATTCCGTCGGCGAGTTCAGCAGGCCGCGGGCAATAACCTCCCAGACAATGCTGAACGCACAGTACATAACCAGCGCTCCGGCGATAACACCGACGAGCTTCGTCAGCACCTTTAAAAACTTTTCATAAATAAGCAGAAACTTTTCCACCACTAATCACACTCACTTCTAGCCGAACTTATTTAATGCAGATATCAATCAGCTCTTGACCGGTCTTGCCGGTTTCCTTCACGAACTGCTCCCAAGTAGACTTGGTTGCATCACGCCATTTTTGCAGCTCGCCTTCAGGCACAACGTAAACCTCCATGCCCTTGGCCTTCAAATCGTCGAGTGCCTTCAGGTCCTCCTTCTTCGCATTGTCGCGGATAGCCTGCTGCACCTCTTTTGCTGCATCGGTCAGCGCCTTCTTCTGCTGGTCGTTCAGCTTTGCATAAGATTTGTCGTTAATGGCCAGCAAAAATTCCGGGCAGCCATGGTTGGTAACGGTCAGATACTTGGTAACCTCATACATCTTGCGGTCGCGCATTGCCGTCGTGCCGGAAACCTGACCATCAATCGTGCCGCGCTGAATGCCCATATATACCTCGCCCGAGCCCATCGTTACGCTGGAGGCGCCCAAGGCCTTAATCGTTTCGGTAGAATATTTGCTGTAGCCGCGGATTTTCAGCCCGGCGAAATCCTCAGGAGCTTGAATCGGCTTTTTGCTGTTGGCGAACTGTACAAAGCCATAATCTGCCCAAATCAGCGGACGTACGCCCTTCTTCTCCAGCTCTGCGCCAAGCTTGTCGCCCAAGCCGCCGTCGACAGCCTTACCAATCTTTTCATAGGTCGGGAAGAGGAACGGCAGGTCGAATACGTCCATCGCCGGAACGATGCTTGCCCAACGGCCTACGGTATTCAAGCCCATATCAACGCCGCCGCTGATCAATGCATCATTCATATTTTTATCATTAAACAGCTGACCTGCCGGATAAATCTGGATATCCAAGGTGCCGCCGGATTTTTCCGCCGTCTTAGCCTTCAAGTCCTGCATGGCCTTCACCAGAGGATGGCTTTGCGGCAGATGTGCTGCCATCTTCAACGTAACCTTGCCACCGGACGAAGCAGCCTGCTTATCGGAGCCGCCACCGCAGCCAGCGATTAAAGCCATAGCAGCAATCATAGCTGCAGCAGTGAATGTTTTAGCAAATTTTTTCATAAAAAACAACTTCCTTTCCCCCAAGCATCCTTGCTTGTTTAATAAAAAATGAATAATAAAAAGCCCCTACCGGCATAACCGATAGGGGCGTGATTTACGCGGTACCACCCTACATTGTACTCTAAACCTTAACGTGGTCGGCGTCGCCTCCTACTTAAGCTTCAGAAGCGAGACTCGCAGGTGAGAAAAATGCTAACCGTCCATCAGCTTGCACCAACCGCTGACTCTCTAAAGCAGGCTAACAGCTTATTCCTGTTCCTCGTCTATGACTCTTTGTTATCCACTGCGTGGAAATTAGTCATATTATAACAACACGGCTGTTATCTGTCAACATATTTTTCTCATTTTCTTCGTTTTTTATTAATTAAACGTATAGGATATTCCTCTGAGCGGAATTCGTTCACTGACACAAAACAAAACTTAGAGGTCACCCAGCATCTTGTCCATATACTTACGCAGCTTTTCGAGCTTCTTGCGGATAGCCACAGCCTTCGTAGCATCGCGTGCCACAATCTGCTCGATGCGCGTGCGCTCCTGCAGATATTCGCGCTCCATGCCACGCATGTAAGCACGCAGCTCGATTGCTGCAGGCTCCTCGCGTACAATCTCGGATTCGTGCATCTGCCACTGCGTACCATGAATCTCGGCGCAGTCGCCAAAGTGCGGAATGTACGTCGCCGTTCCCAGCGTGCGTCCCAGCGTATCCGACAGCTCCATCGCCGCATCCAGCTCGCCATGCGTAACGAAGAAGGCCTTCGGCGTCGTCTGCATGCCGCTGAACCATTTCAGCAGCTGCTCCTTGTCGGCATGGGCAGAGAAGCCCTTCATATTGAAAATCTTCGCCTTCACGCTGATGGTTTCGCCCATAATCTTCACGCGCTTCGCGCCCTCGATAAGGTTGCGTCCCATCGTCCCCTCAGCCTGATAGCCTGCAAAGACAATGCTGCTGTCCTCACGCCACAGGTTGTGCTTCAGATGGTGCAGAATACGGCCTGCGTCCGCCATGCCGCTCGCAGAAATAATAATCTTGCTGCCCGGCACATCGTTAATCGCCATAGACTCCTGCACGGTCGCCGTAAAGCGCAGGTTGCGCATATTCACCAGCCTGCGTCCCTGCATAGCATACAGTGCGCGCGCTTCCTCATCGTACTCGTCGGGATTCGTCAGCGTAATCTGCGTCGCCTTGCTCGCCATAGGACTGTCGACATAAATCGGCACCTCAGGGATTTTGCCTTCCGCAAACAGCTTCTGGAAATAATAAAGCAGCACCTGCGTACGCCCTACAGCGAAGGCGGGAATAATCACGTTGCCGCCACGCTCAACAGTATCATTCACAATACGCGCCAGCTCGCCCTCCTTATCATAGGCCTCGTGCAGGCGGTTGCCATAGGTCGACTCCGTAATAATAAAGTCTGCCCCTGCCATCGTCGCCGGGTCCTCGATAATCGGCTGATGCGGCTGACCAATATCGCCGGTGAAAATCAATTTTGTCGTTTCCTCGCCGTCCTTCACCGTCATCTCGACGAAGGCAGAGCCAAGGATATGTCCTGCAACCTTAAAGGTTACGCTAATGCCAGGGATAACGCTGAACTCAACGCCGAAATCATGCAGCTTGAACAGCTTCAGCGCACTATAGGCATCGTCTACCGTAAACAGCGGCTCAACGAACTTGCGACCGGCACGCATGCCCTTGCGGTTGGCAAGCTCGGCATCGCTCTCTTGGATATGTGCGCTGTCCGGCAGCAGAATCGAGCACAGCTCCTGCGTCGACTTTGTACAATGGATATTACCGCGGAAGCCGTGCTTAACCAGCTTCGGCAAAAGGCCGCTATGGTCGACGTGCGCATGCGTCAGCACAACAGCCTCAATCTCTGACGGCTGGAACAAAAAGTCCTTTTCGTTAAACGCCTTAATCAGCTTAGAACCCTGAAACATACCACAATCAACAAGGATTTTGCGCCCTGCAAGCTCGATAAGATAGCAGGAGCCTGTCACAGTACGCGCTGCACCCAAAAATGTAATCTTCATAGCAAAGCCTCCATTCTACCAAACTCTACGACATATGTATATAATTCGCGCTTAATCAAGAAAATTCCTCTATTTGCACAACAAAAAAGACGTAAGCATTAAGCTTACGTCTACATTTTACAATGGCAGGGGTACTAGGACTCGAACCCAGATCGACGGTTTTGGAGACCGTTGCTCTACCATTGAACTATGCCCCTATGGAGCGGAAAACGAGATTCGAACTCGCGACCCCCTCCTTGGCAAGGAGGTGCTCTACCACTGAGCTATTTCCGCATTGGCGACCCGGATGGGACTCGAACCCACGACCTCCGCCGTGACAGGGCGGCATTCTAACCAACTGAACCACCGGGCCAATGTCAAGTGTGTGCCTGACAGTTATATATATTACCATAACATGATGAGTTTGGCAAGTGTTTTTTGAAAAAAAGTTGGAAAAATTTTTTTAGAGTGGAAAACCCTTACCCCAGCAGCCTTTTCAGCGCTGCCTTATCCACCTTGCCGCTTTCGTTATGCGGCAGCTCCGGCAGGAAGATGAACTGCTTCGGCAGCTCGTAATCCTCAAGGCTGGCACGCAGAAGCTTCACCAGCTGCTGCTTGCTGTACTCCTGCACTGCGCCGACAAAGGCCGTCAGCACATCGGCATCGTCCACATGAACAACGAGCACCGCTGCCTCCTCCACGTCCGGCAAATCCATCAGCGCCCTGCTGACCTTCACTGCCGACACCTTGCGCCCATTGACGCTCAAAATATCATCTGTGCGCCCCAAAAAGTGCAGCCTGCCCTCAGCATCTAGCCGCCCTCTGTCCTTAAGCGAAAACGGCAGGCTGATAGCCTCCACGTGATAAGGCGTGTCGATAAAAATCTCCTCATCAACCACGCTGACCTGCACGCCTGCGAACGGCCTGCCAATCAGCGTGCGGTCGTCCGTCATCTCGCTGTCCTTGATATAGGTGATGTAGTTCAGCTCGCTGGCGCCATAGTAGAGCGTAATCTCCGCCTCCGGGAAAACCTCCAGCAGCTTGTCCGCCTCCACGCGCCCCATGCTCTGCGAGCCGCTGATGATGCTGCGCACGCGCGTATTAGCTTCACGCATAAACTTGGTCAGCAGCAGCAGCTTCGAGGGAATCAGGTAAATTGCGTTCACCCCATGCTCGGCCATCAGCTCGAGCCAATGGCGCGGACGGAAGCGCTGCGTAACAATCAGCGTGCCGCCTGCGGCCAGCACGCCCATATAAATATTCAGGTTGCCTGTAAATGCCAGACTTCCCTGACAAAAAATCACCGTCTTGTCATCTACGCCAAAAACGCGGTTCTGCTCCGGAAAAAAATCCGCCCAGCTCTCGTATCTTCGATAAAGTACCTTCGGCACTCCGGTACTCCCCGAAGTCATCACTGCCATGCAGGCATTTTCCGGCACTTCCCCAATCTCCGGCAACTGTTTCGCATCCTCCGGCACAAGAAGCGGAATCTTTCCCGCCGCCTGACAGCCTAAAAAAGAAACAAGCTGATCTAAAATCCGTTTTTTCCGAAAGAAAATCACTTTTTTCTCCGAATTTTCCTGCCTCAACCGATTTCCTTGCTCCTGCGACAACTTTACCAGTTCTCCATAGGTATATTCTTTTCCTTCCTCTACCAAAGCGAGCCGGTCCGCCTCCTGCTCCCGTATCATCTCATAAAAATTTCTCATTTTCCACACACTTTCTTCCATAAAACGGCAATTCCCTGTCCACCGGCCGCCGCGATCGCGCTCACTCCATACACGTCATCTTCCGCGCACTGCTGCAGGCGCTTTGCCAGATGCAGCGTAAGGATTCCCCCGGTCGCCCCATAAGGATGGCCATATGCCAATGCCCCTCCGCAGGCATTGTAAGCCGGTACACACGCCGGATATTTTTTGGCAAACAATTCATCAATTACCGCAAATGCCTCATTGCACTCGTAAGCAGCAATCTTTTCCGGCTGTATCCCGGTCTTTTCAAACAGTTTGTCCAATGCTTTGTTTACAAGCAATGGCGGCATTTCCGGATTTCCTGCCACTTCCACCATATCCACAAAACGAAGCCATGGTTTCCAGCCTTTCTTTTTCGCATAACTTTCCGCACACAACACGACAAAAGCCGCTCCATCCTGCGTACCACAGGCATTTGCCGCCGTCGTCACTCCATTCTCATAAAGCGCGGGAATCTTCTCGATAAATGCCTGTGACATTGCTCGCCTGATTCCCTGATCGCATTCCTTTTCCGTTCCTAGCGGAAGAATAACATCTTCAAACACTTTTGTATCTCTCGCTTTGACTGCCAATTGCTGACTGCGAAGTGCCCAGGCATCCAAGGTTTTCCTGGAAACACCTGCCATCTTTGCTGTCTTTTCCGCTCCCCAAAGCATCGCATCCTGCCGCCATTCTCCTGGCGAGAATTTTGCTGCTGTATAAATTTTTTCTCCATTGTATTCCGGGTGATTTTCTGAAACCATGCGTCTCGGGCTCGTCGGGGCACTTATCGATGCCTCGGCAAATGCCTTTGTATTTT
>OQWM01002243.1_pt1 | contig 13218 bp, 14 predicted proteins | sample 1691531 | NCBI WGS metagenome assembly OQWM01 (sample SAMN03418257, study PRJEB22391) | human gut metagenome | biome: human-gut; feature: organic feature; material: feces | host: Homo sapiens | place: Tanzania | collected 2013-01 | reverse complement strand
AACCTGCAGAATTGTGCCAATATGGCAGCGCTGCTTGCCGATGCACGCAAAGCAAAAACACTGCAGGCGCAAATCGATAGCCTGACCGCTGAGAACGGTGAGCTAAAAGCGCGAATTGCACGCGATTTAAAGGCAAGAAGAATTCTGAGGGGTGTATGTTGATGCAAAATCCTTTTAAAAAATTCCTTGACCTCATGCGCGGCGGTATCGCAAATCAGCGGACGCAATATATTCCAATCGGCACAGGCAACACGCGTATCATCGACAGCCGTGGCGATATGGTTTTCACCACATGCATCGAAATCTTGTCTAAACAGCTTGCGCAGACACGCTGGAGCTTGTATGGCGGTGATAATGATGAGCTGACAGGGCTGATGAAGCAATTTTCATTTATACTTAATCAGCAGCCATATCCTGGAATCAATGCGTTTGATTTCTGGGGATACATGGAAAAGCAACGTCTGTCGACCGGCAATGCTGTTGCGTATCTCGATTTTGATAAACTGGGGCGGCTTCAGCACGTTGTTCCGCTTGACGGCTCGCATGTGAGCATTTATTGGGATAACAACAATATTTTCGGCGGCGCTCGAAAACTTATCTACGAATACATGGATAATATTTCGGGGCAGACATTCACAATGTTCCCTGAGGAAGTCCTGCACGTTAAAGCGTTTTCCGCTAACGGTATTGTAGGCCGTCCCGCTGTTAACGTCCTGCGTGATACGCTGCGTTGTAATGCTGAGGTAGAATACTCACTTCGTCGGGCCGTAGAAAAAGGCTTTCACGGCACCATTATCCTGCAATACACATCCGACCTCAGTTTTAAAAAGCAGACCGAATTACAGGAAAGCGTGTTGAAATTGTTGGCGCGCGGCGAAAATTCCGTTCTGCCGTTGCCCGTCGGAATGAGCGCAATGAATCTTGCGAATGATATCAAGCCTTATTACGATGTTTTAAAGCAGGCTAATGCGCAGGCAATCAGCTCATTTTTCGGTATTCCGTTGGTTATGTTGAATATCGGTGGCGGCAGCGGCATGGCGACATTTTCCAGCAATCAGATTACGCAATATTATAATCTGACTGTTGCGCCGATTGTACAGGCTTACGCCAATGAATTGAGCGTCAAGCTGCTGACAAGGGTACAGCTCAACAAAGGCTATACGTTTGACAGCGCATCTGATGCGTTTGATTTTCTCGACGCTCAGACTAAAGCCAGCGTGTTATGCAGCTATAAAAACGCTGGCATTTTATCTGCTGACGAGGCCAGAACAAGCCTTAAATATTCCACGCGCGGCGGTGAAGCCGATGAGCTTAACAGTGCCAACGTAGCCAAAAGCGGCACGTTAGGTGACAGCAGCGGCAATGAGGGCGGACGTGGAAAGAAAGGAGATAATGCATGAGCGTTTTGAATAATTACGAAGAAATCAGCATCGGCGGTGAAAAATATACGCTGTGTCTGCGTAACCGATGTATATTAGCGGCAGAAGCTGAGCTGTTGAATCAGAATCTTATCAACACTGTAAGCGACATGCCGATGTCTGCAGCTGATACATTTACCTTGTTTAAATGGGCTATTATCGGTGGCGGCAAGAATTTTGCAAGCGACGATGCGGCGTTTGAATTGTACATGGCTGCCGTTGATGAGCATGGCAGCGTAGGTGTTTTTTCCGCCGTATTTAAGGCATTGCAGAAAAGCGGCGTGCTGGGAAACGGCAAAAAAAAAGCACCTGCGAAGCAGGAGAAGGAATAACCAGTGTTGCTGAACTGATAGACGCGCTGGAGCCGATTGCGCTAGGTGAGCTTAATCTGACGATTGAACAATTTGGTGATATGACAATCAATCAGATTGACGCGCTTGTCAACGGCTATATCAGACGCAGGGACGCGCTGGAAGATTTGTTTATTTGTTATGTTGCGCTGCCGATTTATCAGACAAAGCTCAGAGAAAAAGCACCTAGCTATAAAGCGTTGACCGCTCATCGGCGCGGACGTGTTGCCGACAAGGCAATGCGGGAAAATGAAATCGATTATTGGAAAGATATTTTAAAGGAGGCTGAAGAAATTGTTAAAATCCGTTGAGTGCAAAAAAGCACTGCTTGAATTGAAAAATAAGATTAAAGAGCTGACTGACAAGGGCGATAATGTGCCCCAAGACCTGCTCGACAGCTACGACGAAAAAGAAGCTGAATATATTGACATTCTTGAAAAAGAACAGGAGGAAAGAAAAAATATGAACACCAATCCTAAGAAACCTGAAAACAAATCTGCAATCTGCGCTAAAGTCCTGAAAAACCTGCTCATGGGCAAACATGTAGAGGCAGACATGGTGGCAGAATCCGGCATTGTGGGTATCATTGATGCCGTTGGTACCGTTGGTAATGTTGAGTCTGTCGGCGAGCGTGGCGGTTATCTCGTTCCGGAAGAATTTTTGGAGCTGGATAAATACGGCGGCGAAATCGTAATGATTCCGGCTCGTGTTATCCCGGTGAGCCTGCCTAAAGGCAAAATCCCGAACGTCGATATGAGCCAAGCTAAAGACGGTAAATTCCTGGCTAAACATGACGAGCTTGACGATATCGGAACCACCAATCCGGTTTTCAGCCAGCTCACTTTTGACTGCGAAACTTACACCGGCGTTGTGCCCGTATCTAACGATTTGCTGGAGGATACCGGTGATGTTATGCCGGTAATCTCCGAATGTTTCGGCCTGACCAGCAAAGCACAGCAGAACATGGAAATCCTGAAAGAGCTGACTGCAATCAAATCCGGCAAAACTGTTACTATTGCCAACACCAAGACCATGGCTGACGTTGAGGCAATCGATGCAATCCGTACCGCTATTCTTACTGAACTGACCGGCGTAAACCGTGCAAAAGCTAAAATCGTTGTTTGTGACAGCGACTTTGCAAAGCTGGCTATGATTAAGGACGGCAACGGTCATCCGTATCTGTGCCCCGACGTAACCAATCCGAGCATTTACCGTATCGAGGGTCACGAGGTTATTGCAATCGATGACCAATATATGACCAGCGCGGGTACCGTAGGCGGTTATGCATGGGTGGGCAATTTTGAGCGCATCGCAATTTTTGACCGCAAAGGTATCGAAGTTTCTGCTAATACCAGCGCGCTGTTTACTAAAGACGCTGTTGCTGTAAAAGGTAAAAAGCGTTTTGATGTCAAGGTGCTGGAAGCTGGCGCATTTGTAAAAGTAAAATAAGATGTTTAAGCGCAATCCGGGGCGGATGACTCAACAGATTAAGCTACTCCGCCCGTCTGCGCCTAAGCGCGACGAGCTGGGTGGGCTGACAGCTACAACCTACGATGTTGCTTATACATTATTTGTGATGACCAGCGACAAGGACCAGTCACGCAGACAAGTTTTGGGCGATTACGTCACGGCAGACACAAAATATTTTGTTATGCGTGACAGCGCTTTGCTTGACGCTGGCATAGATAACAATTGGCGATTGGAATGTAACGGCTATGTTTATCTGATTAACAAATTGGAGCTGATAAATGAGAGCCGTCCATATTTTACACAGATAACCGCAACAGCGATAAACAGCGGGGGTGTTATCAATGATGTATAAAGCTCCGTTTTATGCTGTGCAAAAAGCTGTGTACAGGGCATTGCAGAAAAGTAAAATCGGTTTGGAGTGGTTCGACGCGGCTGTTCCTATCGAGGAAATTGCTGAGCTGCATAAAAAACAGGCTGAATTTGCTTATGGAATTATAGGCGCTCAGACAGCAGACTGTACAAATAATAAAGATCTGACAATCTGGGACGCAAATATTCGGCTGGACATTTACAGCAATTACAAAGGCAAACGTGAAATAGCTGTATCGCTCGAAAAACTATTGAATTATTTTAACGGCGACGGCTGGGATGAATTACAGAAATCGTTTAAAGCTGACGGCTATGTCATGATAGCAATGACAGTCGGAGCACTGGCGATAAATACGCCGATGTATAGCGATGTAGGAATATGGCAGAGCGGCGGCACACAGGTCACGTTTAGATTAAATCAGATAGAGGAGGTATAAAATGGCAATTACAATTACCAAAGAAAATTATCCGGCGCTTGCCAACGGCACCGGCATCAGCGGTAAACGAGTTGTGCTGTATCTTAACTACGGTGCAACCGCAACCAGCGAAAAACCGGTATGGGTTTTAGTGGGCGGCTTGAAATCCCACACTCTCAGCATCAGCGCTGAGGTAAACAGCGCACAGACCAAGGATATGGGTTACTGGGCAAGTGGCGCACTTGTATCCAAGAGCGCAGAGCTGAGCGCTGAGGTCGTTATGAAGCGCGATGATATCGCACAGATGGCAATCGAAGAATTTATGTATGATGATAACATCACCGCAGAAAAACAGGCGCTGATGTTTGCGATTGTCGATTTGGATACAAAAGAATTTGTACAGGTATGGGCAATTCCCACTAGCTGGGAAACAACCGCTGACGGCGAAGATATGATTGCAAAATCTTTATCTGCAACTGTTGTCGGCGCTCCCGAAAAGAAAACATCCTTTGCTGTAAGCGCGTAAGGAGGTGACGGGCTGACAGATATAATGCTGTCAGCCTCTTTTTATGGATATGCAAGAGCTGAGCAGATGGCTTAGCCAGCAGACGGGCGAAAATCTTGCTATGTCAATCACCGAGGCCGTGGCAATGGCTAAACGTGATACGCTGGCAGAGATACAGCGCCTGCATCCGCGCCGTGTGCGTGGACATAACCTGGATGACAGGTGGGTGCATATCGGCCGCAGCAAAAAATATAACGATATAACATATCGTAGCGGCACAGGCGTGAGCATCCCCGTAATGTTTTACAGTGATTATTTCGCGCGTTGGGAACTGACAGGCGCTTTCGGCCGTATGATTTTATACGGCAAGCGCAAGGGTGAGCGCGGCCCGACCTATCCCAGCAAAAACGATTTTTACGGTAACAATATGCAATTTATTAATACGTTTTTTGCAGGACGGGTAAAAGAATATCTGACAAAAGATTGGAGGTGAGGCAATGGCAGATGCAAAGGCAACGTTAGAATTAACAGTCAATGATAAACAGCTGCAAGCGTTGAATGAGGAATTGGCTGAGGGTCAGCAACGTGTCGCAATGTATAAGGCATCGTTAAAAGACCTTGAAAAAGCAACAGACAACGGCGCAAAGGCTACGAAAGAACAGCTGGACAGCATGGTCAGGTTGCGTCAGGTTATTAATGAGCAGACAGGGCAGAACAAGCGGCTGAGTGATGCCATCAAGGCGACAACCAACGAAATGAATAAGCAGAGCCAAGCTGCTGGAGCGCTGGCAGGTCAGAAAACGGGCGTGGGCGCGCTGTTTGAGGGCATGCGTCAAGGCATGCTGGATGCCGCAAACAATGCGGGTGTGTTTGGCCAGAAAATCGGCGAGCTGTCGGAGCTGATGAGCAGCGCCACGCTGACAGGTGCGGCGGTTGCTACAAGCATCATGGCTATCGGCGCGGGCTTAACAGCGGCAGGACGTGAGGTATCGGCCTATGCAAATCAGTTTATCGCTTATACAAAAAATATGAACGATGCAACTGAGATGTATAACAAATTTAATGAGGTTTACAGAAACACCAATTATGACGAGCAAAAAGTCTATGATATGGCAAAAGGCTTTCTGAATGTCGGTAAATCGGCGAACGAAGCGGCTGACCTCATTATGATTTGCGCTGACGCATCAGCAAAATTAGGCGGTGGTGTTGAAACGGCCGAGATGTTGGAAGACTGTTTCAAAAGGCTTGCAACTGGCGGCGAATTAACGGAGCGCCAATATAAAGCGCTTGCTGAAGCAGACATCGATTTAAGCGACGTACAGGATGAGATGCGTGCGGGTGGCGAAACGGCGTATGAAGCGCTGAAAGCTAAGCTGGAAGAATATCGCGGCGGCATGGCTGGAGCTAAAACAACAGCAGCCGAAATGGAAGGCGATATTAAAGGCAACCTTATCGAAATCGGCAGACAGACGGCGTTATTGGTAGATGAGTTTTTCGGTTTTTCCGAAAAACTTAGGGAGTTTTATCAATGGGTAATTGATACATCTCAAAAAGTCATTGACAGCATCAAAGCAATGATTAAGAGTTTTCGCAATGCCAAAGCCAGCGCCGAAGAATATCGCCTAGCAATGGAAGCCTATGGCGAGATTGATGAGAATGATATGGAAGCCGTTGCAAAACGTGCGATGTATGTCGACCAGCAATGCCGTGCAATGAAAGCGGAACGCGAAGAAGCTGAGAAATTGAATGACGTTTTAAACCAAGCGCCGCGTGAACATGTACAGAGCATCGCAAAGACCAACGGCAGCACCGGTGGCAGCACCGGTGGCAGAACATCCAGCGCCAAGACCGCCAAGGTTGACAACGGCTATGCGAACGCTTATCGCGAATTGCTGGCAAGTCAAAAAGCCAGCTATGACCAAGAAGTCAAGAAAAATGCGCTGATGAATAAGCAGACGCAAATCCTGCAGGAACAGTCATTAATCGGCTTGTCTGACAGCGAACGCCGAAAGAAGCAGGCTGAATATGACCAGCAGAATTATGAAACACAGAAAGCGCAAGAAGAAGCATTAGCAGCAAAGCGTCAGCAGAATTATGAGGCGCTGACGGAATATCTGCAAGGGCATCCGTTTGACGGCTCAGATAAAATCCTGGAAAATCTTGCGACACAATATCAAAATGAGGAAGAATTGTGGGCAATGCGTCTGAAAAATCAAGAGGCGCTGAATAATTTAAAGATTGCTCAGAACAACGATGTCGATGCTGAGGAAATCCGCAAGAACATCGAAACAGAAAAACAGCTGTGGCAGAATTACGGAAAATCTGTTGCGGGAAGCATCGGTGAAGCGGTGGCTGCCGTTGTCAATGGACAGAAAACAATCGGACAGGCGCTGAAAGATGTTGCAAAACAGATTATCAGCAATGCGTTGAACATGATGGCCCAATGGTTGGCGCTGGTTGCGATTTTGGCGGCGTTCCGTGCGCCTCATCCCGGCCGCATTGCATCATATATGATGTTTGGCGGGTTCAATAGCGCTAAATTGACTGATGGTGATAAAGATTTTATAGGTTTACGCACAGGCGGCTATATCAGCGGCGCCGGAACATCCACGAGCGACAGCATCCCCGCTATGTTATCTGACGGAGAATATGTCCTCAACGCTCAGAGCGTTGACGCAATCGGCGTTGATAACCTTAACCGCATCAATGCGGCAAGAAGCAATGCTGATGTAGCAATCAGCGGCGCGGGCGGCGGCAATAAATCGCTAACGCTTAACGTGTCGGCGCTGGATGCATCCAGCTTTACCGATTTCCTCAGCCGGGGCGGTATGCAGATTTTAAAACAAGCAATGTTAGATGATGACCGCAATTTCAATACGGCATTCGGAACATTTTAAAAAGGGGGCGAGGTTATGGCAGATTTAATTTTTCCGATTTCGTCCGGCAAATCTAGCTGGAGCGGAACACAATCACAGACATGGGATGTGACACAGACGGAAACAGCCAGCGGCAGACGCAGGGCGATTTGCGGACAGCTTTACCCTCGATATACGTTCAACGTGGCGTTTAAATTGCTGACTGATGCTGATGTTGCAATGCTGGCAGGTTTTTACGCTAAATGTAAGGGGCAATTATTGCCGTTTTGGTATCGCGAAAAGAGCTGGCATGTTGAAAAACAACAGCTGAGCGGTAATGGTGGCGTGTATCAGTGCGTAATAAAAAACGGCGATTACGTTGAGCCTTGTTATCGCGTCGAGAATGTGCAGGTATATCTGAACGGATACGCAACAAGACAATTTACCGTCAGCAATGGTGCGATCACTGTCAATGCCGGCACGGCTGTTGTAACAGCCAGCTACGATTATTATCAGCGCGTGCGTTTTGACAACACGCTGTCGGTGACTCAGCGTTATACGGATGTTAACAGCGTTGACGTCAAATTGGTTACAGCGAGGTGATGTATTTTGAAAAATTGCACATTAGACCTCGCTCAGCATCTCAACGCTGACAACGAATTTATCTGCTGCGATTTGTTTACGCTGACGCTGAGCAGTGGGAGTATTTATCACATTGCTGATTTTGATACCGACGTGAGTTTTAACGGCAAAACATATAGGCATGATATGTTTATCATCAGCCGTGACCAGACCAAGACAGCGGGACAGCCGTCCGTAGAAACGCTGTCTGTCACAATCAGCGCCGACCGCCAACATAACGATAACGTGGATAACATGTTTTTGCTAAAGGCTGTGCATGAGGGCAAATTTGACGATTGTCAGCTGACTCTCAGCCGTGCATTTTTGGATGCTGAAAGCGGCGCTGTGCTGGGGGTGTTGTCGCTGTTTAACGGACGCTGCGAGGTGTCATCCTGCGGCGGCATCAGCGTCAAATTATCTGTAAAAAGCGAAACAATCGGTTTAAACGCATCCATACCATTGCGGACGTTTGCACCTCAGAATGTTTATCAGGAGCAGTCAGGCGTAGTCAGTACGGCAAGCAAGGATGCCTATACCTGTATGATTCCGCTGAAGCCGTCGAAAAATGTGCTGGTGAAATTATGATGAATAATAAATTATACGAAACAGCGCTGAGCTATGTGGGTACGCCGCATATCAACGGCGCTAACGTCAAGGGAGCAGGACTTGACTGTTGCACGCTCATCACCAATATATACAAAGAGATGGGCTGGGCTGATATCCCTATGGAATTTGGTTATAGCGGTGATTGGTATTGTCAAAAAAATTGCAAAGAGCTTGTGCTTGCATATCTGACAAAATATTGCTATGAGGTCGATGAGCTTCAGCCCGGCGATGTTATCTCGTATCGTTGGGGACGCAGTAATTATGCACATCTTGCGATGTACATCGGCAATGGCTGCATCATCCATTGCTCAGCCGATAACGGCACATGCATCACCGATTTGGATGAGCCTGCGTTATTGGACGCAAAGGGAAGGAGTCGTGCAACAGGTTATTGGAGGTTAAAGGATGGGACTTTTTAAAGGTACAAATTTTACGAGCCGCTCGCAAAAAATAGACGCTTTTCAAAGCACCGTCTGTGAATTTGGCACACCTGTGCCGTTATTGTACGGCACATGCAAGGTGTCACCAAACCTGATGTGTTATCAGGATTTCGAAACAAAAGAAAAGCGCACCACGCAGAAAAGCGGTAAATCGAAAAGCACCACCATTACATATCTTTATTACGTCTATGCTGAGCTTGCGCTCGGTGAGGGCGTGATAAGCGGTATTAACAAGGTATGGGTAGGTGATACGGCGTATACTGGTTTAGGCGCGCTCAACGCCAACACTAATAACGAGGGCGCAGGACTAGCACTCAACAAGGGCGATAATAATCAGCCGACAACCTATATGAGCACAAATCATGCTGACATTGCAACAGGTTATGACAATCTTGCGTATCTGTATGGCAAGATTTTTTTAGGCGAGGATAATGCGTCAATGCCGTCATACAGCTTTGAGGTAAGAGGCTCACTTATTGCCGATAGCACCGATGCAAATCCCGCTTATGTAATTAAGGATATATTGAGCAAAATCGGCTTAGGCTCATACATCGACGAGGCGAGTTTTGCCGATTACGCCAAATATTGCGCTAACGCTGATTTGCTTATCAGCACACCAAACGATGCATTCAGCAGGCAGGATAAGGCACAAACGATTATTGCTAATCTGCTGGAGCTTACAAATACTTATATGTATTGGAGTGTTGACCGCTTTAAATTCGCCGTGCGTGATGATGTGGCGCGCGCCGAATGGTCACCAAACACACAAATCATGTATGATCTGGCGGCTGATGATTTTATTCCGCAGAGCGGCTCGCCTGTAATCGTAAAACGCAAGGACAGCACAGAAATATATAATTATATCACTGTAAATTTTCTGAACCGTGCCAACGATTACGAGGAGGAATCAGTCAGCTATCAAGACATTGACAGCATCAAAACATACGGCGTGCGTAGCGTGTCATACGATGCGAAATGGTATCACACAAAAGCAAGGGCGCTCAAATACGCTCAGATGAAAACGCGCATGGCGCAGACAGAATGTAATCAATATAAATTCCAGCTCCCGTGGAAATATTGCCGTTTGGAACCGGGTGATTTGTTGCGCATCACTGATGAGGCTATCGGCATTGCCGGACAGGTGGTAATGGTAAGCGAGATTACTGAGGCTAAGACCGGCATCCTCACTGTAACAGCCGTGCAGAGAGCGCCGGGCGCATATAGTGAGGCTAAATACACCGTTGTAAACGATTACCAATACCAAGATTTTAACGTTGAGCCGGGCAATACAGCACGTCCATTGTTTATCATTCCGCCGTCTGATTTGGTTACCAGCGCCAGCGGCTGCGAATTGTGGGTTGCTTTGCAGGGCGCTGCCAAAACGTGGGGCGGCTGCAATGTGTTTGCGTCGACTAAGGATGGCGATTATAGCCACATCGGTACGCAGGGCGTAAACAGCATCTACGGCACAACGGCAGGCACGATGACGGAAACGGCTGATACGGCGTACATCCGGTTAAACAATCAGCGTCCCGTTGAGCTGCTGACCGGCAGCGCTCATGATGCGGCGTTAGGTAATACGCTGATTTGGATAAACAGCGAATGTATGAGTTATACCCGTGCGACGTTGCTTAACAGCAATCTGTATCAGCTCACAGGGCTGCAGCGCGGACAATATGGCACAACAGCTAAAGCGCACAGCTACGGCGAGGATGTAGCCGTTTTGGATGGCAGCATGTACGTTGTCCCGCTGACAAAACAATACATCGGCAGAACGCTGTATTTTAAATTTCCGGCGTTTAATGAATTTAAAGCCAACAGCCAAAACCTGGCTGATATTGATTGTTACAGCTGTACGGTAGCTACGGCAGATTTGCCGAATTGCACAAGCGTGACGGCATACAATAAATATCGTGACGTTGGCGGCACGGTCGTATATCATGACATAATCGTGGAGTGGGAGCCTGCTGATTTCGAAAATTACCAGCAAGCGCAGGTGTGGTACCGCGTTCCCAGCGGAAAATGGCTGTATGGCGGCAGCGGCTACAAATCAGCTACGTTGCCACAGGTCAACATCGGTCAGACGTACCAAATCGCTGTATGTACGCAGGATATTTTCGGCAATGTTGAAACACCTGATGCATCGGCTCAGACAAGCATCCTAGTTGCGATCAGCACGGCAACACCGACAGCGCCGACAAACCTCAGCATCACCTTAAAAGATGCCGTAGTGATTAAATGGGATGAGGTGCATAATGCCGATGTTAAATATTACGAAATCAGGTTAGATGCAAATGTTGGCGTTGATAACGCTAATTTTATCGCACGCACGGCAGATAACAGCTACACAACAAACGCTATAACCGCACGTTACGGCACGATTTATGTTTTTGCCGTCAGCGCCTACGGAATCACCAGCGCCCCAGCAACGGCAGCATATAATTTCGCGATGCCGAACGCGCCGAAAATCAGCGTCAAGGCAAAAATGCAGGGCATTGAATGTCGCGTATTGGAGAGCATCCCAAATAATTGTATCGGCGTGCATTGGTATTTTGACGGAGCGACGAATGACAGCGATGATAAAACGGCGAATCTGAGCTATTATAAATCGCTTGACGCTGGCGTTTATGAGGTCAAAGCTTGCTATTACAATTATTTTGGCGATGGCAGGTACAGCGGCAGCGAAACGGTGACTGTAAAAGCAACGATTGATGCAGGACTGATAGAGGCAGGAAGCATTGCCGCCGATAAGCTTGATACAGCTGTAAAAAATAACATCGCTAACGCCACAGCGAATGCTAACGCCGCTTTGCAGAATAGTAATAACGCGCTTGCGAACGCTAACGCCGCTTTGAGCAACAGTAATATCACGGCCGATAAATTAAAAAAAGATTATAGTACAACCACGCAGACGGAAACACTTATTGCTACACGTGTTGCTAACAGTTTGGGCAATTACAGTACCACAGAGCAGACCGCCAACATGATTTCCGGCAGTATTGCTAATTTCAAAAACGACACGCTTAGCCAGTACAGCACTACTAAGCAGACGGCTGCCATGATTAGCAGTGGCATTGCTGATTTTAGGGACGGTACGCTCAGCAAATACAGCACGACTGAGCAGACATCTGGCATGATTAGCAGCAGCATTGCTAATTTCAAAAACGACACGCTTAGCCAATACAGCACAACTAAGCAAACTGAGGAGCTGATAAGCTCGCAGGTTGCAAGTTACACTGATGGCAAATTGAGCAGTTACAGCACAATCGAGCAGACAAACACAGCTATCAGTAATGTGGTTGTAAAAATGGATGCGGCGACAAACAAAAAACTGGAATCATACAGCACTATACAGCAGACACAGGATGCTATCAGCCTTGCGGTTAAAAATATCGACCTTGACGGCAATGATATTATTACAAAAATCAACATTGCTGACGGCACAATCCTGCTTGACGGCAAATACGTCCATGTTACAGGTGATACAAAGATTGACGGCAATGTGATTACAAATAATATGCTCGCAGGCAGTATCAGCGCCGATAAAATGGCGGTGGATAGCCTGTCAGCTATCACTGCTAAAATTGGCGAGTTGAAAACCGCTGATACGGGTGCGAGAACGGTAATCAAAGATAACTTGATTGAGGTTTATGACAGCAATGATGTTTTACGTGTGCGGATGGGGGTATGGTGATGATTTATGTAGGATTACTGATAGCGATTGCTGTTGTGGTGTATCTGACGCGGAAACCGACCGCCAAGAGTGACAGGGAGGACAATATGCAGGGATTGCAGACGTTTGATAAAGACGGGAAAATAAACATCGATATAACTGACAGACTTGTCAAATATTGCGGTAAATTTGACGCGTGGACGCTGACGGGGAGCCTCACGGATAAAGCCATTGACGGTAAAGATGTATGGTTTGCGTACACATGTAATCCGACAGCAAATTTAGACAAGGTTTTACGATTTGCTGATTTGCATTTTCAGCAGAGCTTTACTTATCCCGAATTGAGTGTAAATGGCGATACGATTACATGGAAATTCCATAATGTTGAGCACCCGTTTTATTACGGCAGTGGCGGTTCTTTAAATATGGATAAAGTTGTTCCAGATTTGCGAGTTACGATTTATTATGGGGTGTATTAAATGAAATATTTTGAGG
>OQWM01002235.1_pt1 | contig 13238 bp, 13 predicted proteins | sample 1691531 | NCBI WGS metagenome assembly OQWM01 (sample SAMN03418257, study PRJEB22391) | human gut metagenome | biome: human-gut; feature: organic feature; material: feces | host: Homo sapiens | place: Tanzania | collected 2013-01 | reverse complement strand
CATCTGCGCCATCTCCAGCGGCGTGGTGGTGAGCCTTTTGCAGGAGCGCTACGGCTTTGCCTACGGCATGACCGGCACCCTGCTCTCCCTCATGAGCATCGGCAACCTGCTGGCGGGCTTCCTCACCGGCATCCTGCCGGGGGTGCTGGGCATGAAGCCCAGCGTCCTGCTGCTGACCATCGGCTATGCGGTGGGCTACGCCGTCATGGGGCTGACCGGCATCGGCAGACCGATTGCACAGGTGTGCCATCGGCCGAAGCACGTGTGTGCGGTGCTGGCGGTGTCTCCGGAACAGTGCATCACACCGGAGATGGCGGCGGCGCTGCTTTTGCACGAACATGGACTGCGCAAGGGTGTAGAAAATCGGCGGTTCGCTGTGATTCTCAATCAGGCGGACGGCAGACGGGAGCAAGACGCAGGAGTTCGCATTGCGGCGCAGTTGCCGCAGGACATTGCCTGCGTTTTGACGACATATCGAGGAATATAATTATATGCGAGTATTGATAAAGGGAGCAGGAGATCTGGCGAGCGGCATTGCTTGCCGACTGCATCAGTGCGGCTGTTCCGTTGTGATGACGGATCTCGCCGTGCCGACTGCGGTGCGGCGCACGGTGGCATTTTCCAGAGCCGTGTATGAGCGCAGCGCAGAAATTGAAGGGACAACCGCGCAGCTGTGCAGCAACATCGACGAGATGCAGGATGTATTGCGGCGCGGAGAAATCGCGGTGATGATAGATCCGGAGGCGAAGATTCGCGCGCAGTGGAAACCGGATGCCGTGGTCGATGCCATTTTGGCAAAGCACAATTTGGGAACATGCATAGACGATGCGCCGATTGTAATTGGCGTGGGTCCGGGATTTACAGCGGGAAAAGACTGCCATTGTGTGGTAGAGACCAAGCGCGGACACTATTTGGGCAGATGCATTTATACCGGCAGCGCGATTGCAAACACCGGTGTGCCGGGCAATATTGGCGGCTATACCACCGAACGCATTTTGCGCGCGCCGTGTGACGGCGTGTTTGAACCGGTGGTCGCGATTGGAGATACGGTTGCGCGCGGGGACATTTGCGGCACGGTAAATGGGATGCCGATGCGCAGTGAAATTACCGGCGTGGTGCGCGGATTGCTGCAAAGCGGTGTTGTCGTCACCAAGGGCATGAAGTCCGGCGATGTCGATCCGCGCTGTGAGCGGACGCATTGCTATTCGGTCAGCGATAAAGCAAGAGCGGTAGGCGGCGGCGTGCTGGAAGCCCTGCTGCACTTGAATTTTTTGGCAAAGCAACGAGAGAACATAACACGAGAGATGAGGTGACGGGAATATGATTACCATTCGAGAATTTTTGAAAGCAGGCTCTTTGGAAGAAGCGTGGAAGGCAAATCAGAAGCGCCCGAACCGCGTATTGGGCGGTATGGGCTGGATGAAGATGAGCAGCGGCAACGTTTCCACTGCCATTGATTTGAGCGGCTTGGATCTGGATCAGATTCAGGAGACAGAAGATGAATTTGTCGTTGGTGCGATGGCGACGCTGCGGCAGTTTGAGACCCATGAGGGACTCAATGCATATTTTGACCATGCGGCACAGGAAAGCGTGCGGCATATCGTCGGCGTGCAGTTTCGAAATTGCGCGACCATGGGCGGCTCGGTCTGGCTGCGTGCAGGCTTTTCCGATCCGCTGACGCTGCTGCTGGCAATGGACTGCACGGTGGAGCTGTATCAGGGCGAGGACAAATTGGTGCAAATACCAATCGCAGAATTTTGCCGGCAGAAGCCGGATAACAGCATTTTGACGGCGGTACATATTCAAAAAACCGGCCGCAAGATTGCTTATCAGTCGTTCCGCAACACGGAAACCGATTTTCCGGTGCTGACCGCGGCGGTCAGTGTCAAGGACGGCAAATATTGCGCGGCTGTCGGCGCACGTCCGATGCGTGCGCGCGAAGTGTACGCGGACAATATTCCGGAACTGATAGAACAGGCCAAGGAACTGCCGTACCAGAACAATATCCGCGCATCGGCGGAGTATCGCCGGATGCTGTCTGGCGTGCTGATTCAGCGCGCAGCAGATGAGCTGGAAAGGATTGTAACAAATGGAAATTAAACTGAAATTAAATGGCAAACAGATCGTTGATCTGATTGAGCCGGATATGCTGCTGTTGGATTTTTGCCGGAAGCATCACTGCAAGAGTGTCAAGCGCGGCTGTGAAACATCCAACTGCGGTCTATGTACGGTGTGGCTGGACGGCACGCCGGTGCTCAGCTGCAATGTACTGGCAGCGCGCGCCGCTGGACACGAAGTGACCACACTGGAAGGCTTACAGGAAGAAGCACGCGAATTTGGCATGTTCCTCGCACGCGAAGGCGGCGAGCAGTGCGGCTTCTGTAATCCGGGCTTTATTATGAATGTGCTGGCAATGGAACGAGAGCTGACGGATCCGACAGACGAAGAAATAAAGGAATATCTGTCCGGCAACCTGTGCCGTTGTACCGGCTATGCCAGCCATATGCGCGCGATTCACAAGTGGCTGAAACTGCGGAAGGAGGCGAAAGCATGAGATTACCAGATTCCAGAGAGCCGGGAAAGTATGTCGGCACGCCGATTGTCAAGAAGGACGCAGAGGCGCTTGTCACCGGCAAGCCGGTGTATGCAGATGATCTGGCACCGGAAAACTGCTTGATTATCAAAATCCTGCGTTCCCCGCACGCCCATGCCATGATTCGGGAGATTGATACCTCGAAGGCAGAGCTGGTACCGGGCGTGGAATGTGTGCTGACATACAAGAATGTACCGCAGCATCGTTTTACGCAGGCAGGTCAGACCTTCCTCGAAGCATCGCCGTATGACCGCTATATTCTCGACCGGCATGTGCGCTTTGTCGGAGATGAAGTGGCGATTGTTGCGGCAGAAACCGAAAAAGCAGCCAACAAAGCACTCAAGCTGATTAAAGTTACCTATGACGTTTTGCCGGCAATTCTCGACTTCCGCGAGTCACTGGACAATGAGACTTTGATTCATCCGGAGGATGACTGGACGGAGAGCGATTGGAGCCACGGCGACAACAAGCGCAATTCCGTCTATCACGAGGATGTGAGCCATGGCGATGTCGATGCGGTGTTTGCGTCCTGCGATGAGGTAATCGAAGAGACCTACCACACCATTGAGGATCAGCAGACGATGATGGAGCCGTTTACGGCAAACTGCTGGATGGATACCTATGGCAGATTGGTCATTCAGAGCGCGACGCAGATTCCGTTCCATGTTCGCCGCAATATGGCCAATGCACTGGGCATTCCGAAGAGCAAAATTCGCGTCATCAAGCCGCGCATTGGCGGCGGTTTTGGTGCCAAGCAGACGGCGGTTGTCGAGCGCTTTCCGGCAGTTGTCACTTGGCTGACCGGCAAGCCGAGTAAGATTTACTATACGCGTGAAGAAACCATGATCGCGGGCAGCGCGCGGCATGAGATGGAAGTAACCGTCAAGCTGGGCGCGATGAAGGACGGCACAATTCGTGCGATTGAAGTTCATGCGCTGTCAAACACCGGCGCATACGGCGAACACGGACCGACAACCATCGGTCTGGTAGGACACAAGTCCATTCCGCTGTACAGCGGCAAATATGAAGCATTTCGCTTTGTTGCGAATACCGTGTACAGCAATCATCCGAGTGCGGGCGCATATCGCGGCTACGGCGCAACGCAGGGCGTCTTTGCGATGGAGAACACGGTCAATTTGATGGCGCATAAGCTGGGCATTGATCCGGTGAAAATTCGTGAGCACAATATGCTGCACGAGGGAGACATCATGACGGCGTATAACAATGAGACCGCCAATGCCTGCGCGCTGGATCAGTGTATGGCGCGGTGCAAAGAAATGATGGACTGGGACAGCAAATTTCCGGCAAAGACCCTGCCGAACGGCCATATTCGCAGTGTCGGCGTGGCGATGGCGATGCAGGGCAGCTGTATCAGCTTTGTCGATGAGGCAAACGTCACCATCAAGATGAACGATGACGGTTTTTACAGCCTGCTTGTGGGCAGTACAGACATGGGTACCGGCAGTGATACCATTCTGGCGCAGATGGCGGCGGACGTTCTCGAGTGCGATTTGGATGACGTTGTGACATACGGTGTAGATACCGACACATCGCCGTATGATTCCGGCTCCTATGCATCGTCTACCACGTATCTGACAGGCAATGCCGTGGTCAAGGCGGCGGAGCAGCTGCGCCAGAACATCACGGAACAGGCGGCAAAACGTCTGGAATGCCCGAAGGATGAAGTGGCGTTTGACGGCAAGGTTCTGACCTGTGTGAGCACGGGCAGCAGCATCACGCTGAAAGATTTGGCCAACCAGCTGCAGGGCGGTACAGAGGGCTGGCAGAGTGTCACCGCGGGCGGCAACAGTCCGGTATCTCCTCCGCCGTACATGGTCGGTATGGTAGAAATTGATGTGGATCCGGAGACCGGCAAGGTCGTTCCGATCAAATATACTGCCTGCGTGGACTGCGGCACGGTGGTCAACCCGAATTTGGCGCGCGTACAGACCGAGGGCGGCTTGATGCAGGGCCTTGGTATGGCGCTGTATGAGGGTCAAAACTACAACGGAACAGGATTCAACCGCATGCGCAACCTGATGCAGTATAAAATCCCGACGCGCATGGATATTCCGGAAATTGAAGTGGATTTCCGTCAGAGCTATGAGCCGACAGGCCCGTTTGGCGCAAAGAGCATCGGTGAAATTGTCATCAATACGCCGTCTCCGGCGATTGCCCATGCCATTTTCAATGCGACCGGCGTGATGCATCATGAACTGCCGATTATGCCGGAGCATGTGTGGCGCGGCATACAGGAAAAGAAACAGCAGGGATGATTGCCTGTATTTTGCTCGCGTCCGGTTTTGGGCGGCGCTTTGGGTCGAACAAGCTGCTGTATGAAGTGCATGGCATTCCCATGTATCAGCATGCGCTTCATATGCTGCAGACGCTGTCTCAGCAGACGATAGACGGGCAGCGCATACAAATCATCGTTGTCAGTCAGTATGCAAGCATAGAACAGCACGCGCGAGAGCTGGGTATGCAGGCTGTGCACAATGCGGATGCCGCGGAGGGAATCGCGGCATCCGTGCGGCACGGCGTACAGGCGGCGCGGCAGGAAAGAATACGAGTTCTTACGTGGTCACTTCTTTATATGGCGTTTTTTACCGCCGACCAGCCGGAGCTGCGGGCGGAAACCGTGCAGGAGTTTTTGACGCGGGCAATACACAGCGGCAAAACGCTGGCCTCGGCCGCGTCAAACGGACAGCCGGGCAATCCGACGCTGTTTTCCGGTGCTTGGCGCGAACAGCTGTTGCAGCTGTCCGGAGATACCGGCGGGAGGAAAATCATGAAGCGACATCCGGATGAAATCTTTTGGTTTGAGATTCCGGAATCTGAACGCCGCGATTGGGATGTTCCCATATTGACAAACAATGACTGATTCAGTAAACTAAGGCTATAAAGAAGTGACCACGTAAGAACTCGTATTCTTTGGGAGAATGCGGGTTCTTTTTGGAAAAGCGAATGTCTTGGAAAAAACATTCGAAACAAGAGGCGCGTAATATGATTTATTCATTTAATAAGAAGCTGCGCTCCAATCCGCGGGTGCGGCTGTATGCGGAGGATGACCGCTTTTTTGGACCGGGAACCAAAGATTTGCTGGCGGGCATTCGAAAAACCGGCTCTGTACAGCAGGCGTGTGCACAGATGGGCTTGTCATACTCCAAAGGCCGGCATATGATTCGGCATATGGAGGCGGCACTGGAGACAACGCTTGTCGAGCGCACGCGCGGCGGCGCGGGCGGCGGCAGTGCGGCGCTGACGCCGGCGGGAGACTATCTGCTCGATCAGTTTGCCGCATATGAGCAGGCGGTCAAACGCTATGCGCAGCAGCAGTTACAGCAGTTTTTTCCGATAGAGGAACAGGAGGGAGAGCAGACATGAAGCTGATACGAACCGAAGATGCAGTCGGACAGGTACTGTGTCATGACATCACACAGATTATCAAGGGCGTGACGAAGGATGCCGTGTTCCGCAAGGGACATATTATCCAAGAACAAGATATTCCCGTTTTGCTCCGTGTGGGAAAAGAGCATATTTACATCTGGGAAAACAACGAAAATATGCTGCACGAGAACGATGCGGCGGATGTTCTGCGCGCCATTTGTCAGGGCGAGCATATGCACGCTTCGGAAGCCAAAGAGGGAAAAGTGGAGCTGATTGCGGACATAGATGGCCTGCTCATGGTTGATTTGGACGGCTTGCGCCGCGTCAACAGTCTCGGTGAAATGATGATTGCCACGCGGCCCTCCGGATTTGTCGTCAAAAAAGGCGAGAAGCTGTGCGGCACACGCATCATCCCGCTGGTCATTGAAAAGGAAAAAATGCAGCGGGCAAAAGAAGCGGCGGGCGAGAAGCCGCTCATTCAGCTGTATCCGCTCAAGAAAAAGACCTTTGGCGTTGTGACAACGGGCAGTGAGGTCGCAAAGGGTCTGATAAAGGACACATTTACCGATGTCATTGTGGAGAAGCTCGGAGAATACGGCTGTACCATGACGGCGCATGTCTGTCCGGGCGATGATGCGGCGGTGATTACGCAGACCATTCAAAATATACTGACAAGCGGATGTGACATGGTATTTTGCACGGGCGGCATGAGCGTGGATCCGGACGACCGGACGCCGCTTGCGATTCGCAATACCGGCGCGCAGATTGTTTCGTATGGTGCGCCGGTGCTGCCGGGAGCGATGTTTCTTGCGGCTTATATGCCGGATGGCCGTCCGGTGTGCGGCTTGCCGGGATGTGTGATGTACGCGAAACGGACGATTTTCGATTTGGTTTTGCCGCGCCTGCTGACAGAGGTGCCGGTCACGGCGGAATGGCTTGCAGGGCTTGGAAACGGCGGTCTGTGTTTGAATTGTGACCACTGCCATTTTCCGAACTGCGGATTTGGAAAGGGTGTATAAGCATGGAACACAAGCTCACGCACATAGACGAAGCGGCGATGTCTCGCATCAGCAGGTGACGCCGTGACCGACCAATTTGGAAGAAATATCAAGTATCTGCGCGTCTCAATCACAGACCGATGCAATCTCAAGTGCTTTTACTGTATGCCGCATGGTGCACTGCCGGTACAGCATCGAGACATTCTGCGCTATGAAGAAATTGCGCGCATGGTACGCATTGCCGCCTCTCTCGGCATCACAAAGGTGCGCATCACCGGCGGAGAGCCGCTGGTGCGCAAGGATTGTGTGCAGCTCATCAAAATGATACGAGAGATTTCGGAAATTGACACGATAGCCATGACGACAAATGGCATCTTGCTGCCGGAATATTTGTCAGAGCTGGTGCAAGCTGGTCTGAACGCAGTGAACATCAGCGTGGATACGCTGCAGCGGCAGCGATTCCGAGCAATTACCGGCTGCGATGCGATGCCGGATTGGAACGCGCTGCTGCGCTGCTGCGTGCAGGCGGGGATAACCACAAAAACAAACACGGTTTTGCTGGCGGAAAATCGGGAGGAATGGGCGGAAATTGCCGCATTGGCACAGGATTTGCCCATTTGTGTCCGATTTATTGAACAGATGCCGCTGGGGCAGGGAATCATGGACGAGCAAAACACGGCGCAGGCGGTTTTGGAACAGCTTCGCGGCCGATGGAGCGACTTACAGCCTGCCAAAACACAAGATTGCAGCGCACCGGCGCGATACTATACCAGCGGCAAACTCATGGGATCCGTTGGCGTCATTGCGCCGATGACCCATCGGTTTTGCAGGTCGTGCGACCGTGTGCGGTTGACGAGCACCGGACAGCTCAAGCCGTGCCTGAGCTATGCCACACATGTTGATGTGCGCGTGCGATTGCGCGGCGGCGCGTCGGATGAGGAAATACAAGAGCTGCTGCGCCAGAGCATCTATCAAAAGCCGGCAAACCATTGCTTCGGTATGCAGGCGGACGATGCCGAACGGCAGACGATGAATCGGATTGGAGGATAAGATGGGAACAGTGACGGCAATTTGCATCAGCAAACAGCGCGGTACGCCCAAACAGCCGGTTTCCAGTGCACAATTTGTGCCGGATTACGGCATACAGGGTGATGCACACGCGGGAAATTGGCATCGGCAGGTCAGTCTGCTGCAGCAGGAAAAGATTGAGGCCTTTCGGGAACGCGGTGCGGCAGTTGCTGCAGGTGCGTTTGGAGAAAATCTTGCGGTGACGGGCATTGATTTTCGCGCCCTGCCGGTGGGCACGCAATTACAGTGCGGCGAAGTTTTGTTTGAAATCACGCAGATTGGCAAAGAATGTCACACGCACTGCGCCATCTATCAGCGCGTCGGTGACTGCATCATGCCGCGGGAAGGCGTGTTTGCCCGTGTCCTGCGCGGCGGCACCATCCGTGTCGGCGATGACATGCAATGCATTGCGCGGGCACAGCCGTTTGCGTTTCAGGCGGCCGTGATTACATTGAGCGATGCGGGAGCCGCAGGTACACGAGAGGACAAAAGCGGACCGATGATTGCACAGCGCCTGCGTGAAAGCGGATATACGGTAATTGAACAGCTTCTGCTGCCGGACGGACGCGAGAGATTGGAACACGAACTCATTCGATTGTGTGACCAGAGACAGCCGGATTTGATTTTGACGACGGGCGGCACCGGTTTTTCACAGCGAGATGTCACGCCGGAGGCAACGCTTGCCGTGGCAGATAGACAGGTGCCCGGCATTGCCGAAGCCATGCGGGCGGCGTCCATGCAGATTACCAAACGGGCGATGCTGTCGCGGGCGGTTTCCGTCATTCGCAGACGAACGCTGATTATCAATCTGCCTGGCAGCCCGAAGGCGTGCATGGAGACGATGGATGTGTTTATGGACACCATTCCGCATGGATTGGGACTGTTGCGCGGAACAGTACATGACTGCGCACGAGCATAAATTATTTTTTCAAAAGGAGTGTTTATCTTATGAAAAAGAGAACAAAAGCGCTGGCAGCGCTGATGGCGCTGGCAATGACCATGACTGCCGGTCTGACCGGATGCGGCAGCACGAACACAAACACCAACGCGGATACCGGCTCGGCGGCATCCGATTCCGGTAAAAAGACCGAATTGGTTGTTTTTGCGGCGGCGTCTATGACCGAAACGCTCAATCAGATCAAGACCGATTACGAGGCACAGCACAAGGACGTCACGCTGACGTATAACTTTGATTCCTCCGGTACGCTCAAGACCCAGATTCAGGAAGGCGCGACCTGCGATGTATTTATTTCCGCTGCACAGAAGCAGATGGATCAGCTGGACGCTTCCAAGGATGAGACGGCAAATCCGGAAAAGCTGGATTTTATCAACAGCGACAGCCGCATGGATTTGCTGGAAAATAAGGTTGTGCTGGTCGTGCCGGAAAACAACCCGAAAAATATCAACAGCTTTGATGACCTCAAGAACAAGCTGGAGAGCGGCGATGTGCTGATGGCGATGGGCAACAGTGATGTGCCGGTCGGTCAGTACACCCAGAAGATTTTGCAGTATTTTGGACTGGATGAGAAGGCACTGGCAGACGCAGGTGAAATCACCTATGGTTCCAATGTAAAGGAAGTTACCACGCAGGTTTCCGAGGGCAGCGTGGATTGCGGCATTGTCTACTACACCGATGCGTACAGCGCAGGCCTGAAGGTTGTCGGTGAAGCGACGGAGGAAATGTGCGGCAAGACCATTTATCCGGCAGCGGTTATGAAGAACAGCGAGCATCCGGAGCAGGCACAGGAATTTTTGGCTTATCTGAGCAGCGATGCTGCGGCCAAAGTGTTTGAAAAGGTTGGCTTTGTAGCTGTGGCGTAATATGGACTGGTATCCTTTATGGAATTCGCTGCGCATTGCCGGAATGAGCTGTGTGCTGGTGTTTTTCACAGGCATTTTTTGCGCATATTATGCGGCGCGGCTGCCGCGTGTGCTCAAAGGAATCTTGGATGTTGTTTTGACCTTGCCAATGGTGCTGCCGCCGACGGTGTGCGGGTATTTTTTGCTGCTGATTTTTGGCGTCAAACGCCCATTGGGACAGTTTTTGACGCAATATGGTATCCAGTTTGTCATGACTTGGTACGGCGGCATTTTGGCAGCGGCATTTGTCTCATTTCCGCTCATGTATCGAACGGCGCGCGGTGCGTTTGAAGCCTTTGATCCGAATCTTGCCTATGCGGGCAAAACGCTGGGACTGTCTAATACCTATATTTTCTGGCGCATTCGGATGCCTGCGTGCAGACAGGGGATTCTGGCGGGAACCGTGCTGACCTTTGCACGCGCACTGGGTGAATACGGCGCGACCAGTATGCTGATTGGATACACGCCGCGAAAAACTGCGACAATTTCCACCACTGTGTATCAGCTGTGGCGCACCAATGATTCCGCCGGCGCGTGGAGATGGGTACTGGTCAATCTTGCCATCAGTACCGTTGTGCTGCTGGCTGTGAATCTGTTGGAAAGCAAACAGAAAAAGGCGGTGAAAGCATGAGCCTGCGTGCGGAGATTCATAAAAAATTGGGAGCATTTTCGCTGGACATCTCATTGGAGACACAGGGCGGCGTGCTCGGCCTGCTCGGTGCATCCGGCTGCGGCAAAAGCATGACACTCAAATGCATAGCCGGTATTGAAAAGCCGGACAGTGGGTATATTGCGCTGGACGGAACCGTGCTGTTCGACAGCAAGCGCGGCATCAATCTTGCGCCGCAACAGAGAAAAGTCGGATATTTGTTTCAGAACTATGCGCTGTTTCCGCATATGACCGTGCGACAGAACATCCTGTGCGGATTAAAATGGGAAAAGCGGCGCGAAATCCGCGAGCAAAAATATCGGGATGTACTCGAGCTGTTGCAGCTGGAACAGCTGCAACAGCATCGGCCGCATCAACTGTCCGGCGGACAGGCACAGCGAACGGCGCTTGCCCGCATGCTGGTCAACGAACCGCGTTTGCTGCTGCTGGATGAACCGTTTTCCGCGCTGGACAGTCATTTGCGCGAGAAGCTACAGATGGAGCTGCGCGAGCTGCTCAAGCGCTACGGGCGGGATGTCCTGCTTGTGACGCACAGCCGAGATGAGGCCTATCATATGTGCGGACAAGTGGCGGTTTTGCATGAGGGAACGGTACTGACACAGCAGGAGACGCGGGATGTATTTGCAAACCCGCAGTCGGTACAGGCTGCTGTTCTGACCGGCTGCAAAAACATTGTCTCTGCACAAAAAAGCGGAGAGTATGCCGTGTGGGTGCCGGAATGGGGAGTTCACCTAGAGACGGCGGCGCCGGTGCGTGATGGTCTGCAGGCAATCGGCATCCGCGCGCATGCGTTTGACCCTGCCGTTTCAAGCAACCGATTTTCGGTTTCGTGGGTCGGAGAGATGGAAGAACCGTTTGAATGGATTACACAATTTCGATTTGCCGACCAACAACAGGCGGCAGCTCCGGTTTGGCGGCGGTTTTCCAAACACATTGCGACGGAAAAATATCCTACGCAATTAGGAGTAAGTCCGCAGGACATTTTGCTGCTGTATCATGGATAAAATAGGAAAAAACTGCGCTTTCACCGGCGCAGTTTTTTATATTTCGTCGAAATCTGTCTGAAATGCAGAAAAATATGGGATAGCAGAAAAATCTGTGCTATAATACAGTCAACGTTTACAAATTTTTAATAATTACAGGAGGAAATATGGAAAATCAAAAACAGTATGTGACCCCTTATGACTTTAAGGGCAAGCTCCCGCTGAAGCAGGCGATTCCGCTCGGTCTCCAGCACGTGCTGGCGATGTTTGTCGGCAATCTGACGCCGCTGCTCGTCATCATGAGTGCGTGTGCTGCAATCGGAGATGCGCAGTCGTTCATGGCGATTCAGGTTTCTCTGCTGCAGAACGCGATGCTGGTTGCCGGTATTGTAACGCTGGTTCAGCTGTTCTCGATTGGACCGATCGGCGGACAGGTTCCGATTATCATGGGCACCAGCTCCGGATTTATCGGCGTATTCAGCAGCGTTGCCAATGTCATGGGCGGCGGCATTATCGCGTACGGCGCGATGATGGGTGCGTCGATTGTCGGCGGCTTGTTTGAGACGGTTTTGGGCGCATTTCTCAAGCCGCTGCGCCGGTTCTTCCCGGCAATCGTGACCGGCACGGTCGTGCTGTCCATCGGTCTGTCGCTGATCAGTGTCGGCGTCAGCTCGTTTGGCGGCGGTTCCAGCGCAAAGGATTACGGTTCTCTGGAAAACCTGCTGCTGGGCTTGGTCGTTATGATTATCATTCTGGCATTCAAGCACGGCGCAAAGGGACTGGCAAGCTCGTCCTGCATTTTGATTGGCATTATCTGCGGATACATTATCTGTGCAATCATGGGTGCGTGTCTCGACACCACTGCCGTCGGCGCAGACGGCGTGGAATACACCAAGGCTTGGGTGCTCAATTGGAGCAAGGTTGCGGAAGCATCTTGGTTCGCTGTTCCGAAGTTTATGCCGGTCAAGCCGGTTTTTGATGCCCGTGCAATCATTCCGGTTGGCATCATGTTTATTGTAACGGCGGTTGAGACGGTCGGTGATATTTCCGGCTGTATCGAAGGCGGTATGGGCCGAGAGGCGACCGACAAGGAACTGTCCGGCGGTGTCATGTGTGACGGCGTTGGCTCCAGCTTTGCGGCTCTGTTCGGTGTTCTGCCGAACACATCGTTCAGCCAGAACGTAGGCCTTGTGACAATGACAAAGATTGTCAACAGAACAGCACTGGGCTTTGGCGCGATTTTCCTGATCGTCTGCGGTCTGTGTCCGAAGCTGGCTGCACTGGTATCCATCATGCCGCAGAGCGTACTCGGCGGCGCAGCCATCATCATGTTCTCGTCCATCGTACTCAGCGGCATTCAGCTGATTACCAAGGATCCGATGAGCGCACGCAACATGAGCATTGTGTCGGTTGCTCTGGGTCTGGGCTATGGCTTGGGCGCAAACAGCGATGTGCTGGCAGGTCTGCCGAGCTACATCTCGCTGATTTTCGGCGGTTCCGGCATCGTTCCGGCAGCACTGGTTGCAATTATCCTGAACATCGTTCTGCCGAGAGAAAAGGCTCCGGCAGAGGAAAAGTAAATAGAGTCGGATAGAACAAAACCCCGCCTGCAAACGCAGGTGGGGTTTAGATCGGAAGAGCACACGTCTGAACTCCAGTCACGTGGCCTTATCTCGTAT
>OQWM01002234.1_pt1 | contig 13243 bp, 9 predicted proteins | sample 1691531 | NCBI WGS metagenome assembly OQWM01 (sample SAMN03418257, study PRJEB22391) | human gut metagenome | biome: human-gut; feature: organic feature; material: feces | host: Homo sapiens | place: Tanzania | collected 2013-01 | reverse complement strand
AGCCTTGCGAACAATAAAAGAATTCCCTTCTTTATCGTGAGTGAGAGGGGTGATAGAAAATGTGAACTATGCAAATAAGTAAATGCGGTTGATTTTTATAGCAAAAAGGACTATGGGAGGGGAATTTAAAGGGTGGGTTATAAGAATATAAATTGTATAAATAAAAATAATAAAAAGCCTCCCCAAAAATTGTTCGGGGAGGCAAAAGTGGATAAATATTCTAATTATCTTCTTTTTCGACGCGGAATTTTGCTTTCATTCTGAGCTCTTTCGAGAGAATGCGTTTTCTGATGCGAAGCGATTTAGGGGTAACTTCCAGAAGTTCGTCGTCGGCGATAAATTCCAGACATTCTTCCAAGCTGAACACTCTCGGACTGATGAGTCTTAAAGCGTCGTCGCTTCCGCTTGCGCGGGTGTTGGTGAGGTGCTTTTTCTTGCAGACGTTGACGACGAGATCTTCCATTTTAGGGCTGTAGCCCACGACCATGCCTTCGTAAACCAGAGTGCCCGCTCCGATAAACAACGTGCCGCGTTCCTGAGCGTTGAACAGACCGTAAGTTACGGCTTCGCCCGTTTCGAAAGCGATCAGGCTGCCGGTAAGACGGCGAGGGATTTCGCCTTTATACGGCTGATATTCAAAGAAAATGCTGCTCATAATTCCTTCGCCCTGCGTTGCGGTCAGAAATTCGTTTTTATAACCGAACAGTCCGCGACTAGGTACGTTGAATTCCAACCTCGTGCGGCTACCCATCGGTTGCATGTGCACGAGCTCGCCTTTTCGTTGGCCCATTTGTCCCATAACGGTGCCCGCGGCGTTTTGCGGAACGTCCACGACCAGCTTGTCAACCGGCTCCATTATCACTCCGTCAACCTTTTTATACAGCACTTTCGGCGTGGACACCGAGAATTCGTAGCCTTCTCTTCTCATGGTTTCAATGAGAATGGACAGGTGCATTTCGCCTCTGCCGCAAACCTTGAAGCTGTCGGTGTTGTCGGTGTCTTCGACGCGCAGCGAAACGTCCTTCAGAAGCTCGCGGTAAAGCCTTTCCCTAAGCTGTCTGCTGGTAACGTACTTGCCTTCTTTCCCCGCAAACGGGCTGTCATTGACCGAAAACGTCATTTCAACCGTCGGTTCGGAGATTTTGACGAACGACAAAGGTTCCGGCGTAACCGGATCGGACACGGTGTTTCCGATGTTGATGTCTTCAATGCCGGATATACAAACGATGTCGCCCACGGTTGCGGTTTCGGCAGGCACACGCTTGAGGCCTTCGATTTCGTACAGGTTGACGATTTTGCCGCGTTTAGGTTGTGTTCTGCCGTGCCAGTCGCTGGTTACGATATCCATATTCGGCCGTGCGACGCCCTGCTCGATTCTGCCTATGCCGATACGTCCGACGTAATCGTTGTAGTCGATGGAGGAAACCAGCATCTTGAACGGCGATTTTTCGTCGCCCTCAGGCGGATCGATGTAGTTAATAATGGTGTCGAAAAGCGGCGCCATATTCGGCTTTACGTCGTCCGGAGTGAGGCCGGAAATGCCCTGACGGCCGCTGCAATAGACGATAGGGCTGTCAAGCTGTTCTTCCGTTGCGTCCAGATCCATCAAAAGCTCCAGAACTTCGTCGACGACTTCCTTCACCCTTGCGTCCGGTCTGTCGATTTTGTTTACGCAGACAATGATTTTGAGTCCCAAATCCAAAGCCTTGCCCAAAACGAAACGCGTTTGAGGCATCGGGCCTTCGACTGCGTCCACCAGAAGCAAAACGCCGGAAACCATTTTAAGCACGCGCTCGACTTCGCCGCCGAAATCCGCGTGTCCCGGGGTGTCGATAATGTTGATTTTCACGTCGTGATATCTGACGGCGGTGTTTTTGGCGAGAATGGTTATGCCCCTTTCTCTTTCCAGATCGCCGCTGTCCATAACTCTTTCTTCAACCTGTTGATTTTGGCGGAAGGTGCCGCTTTGCTTCAAAAGTTCGTCAACGAGAGTGGTTTTGCCGTGGTCGACGTGGGCGATGATTGCAATGTTACGCAAGTCCTTTCTGATCATTGTTTCTCCGTTGCGCAGAGTGTCGTGCGCTGAATGTATAAAAATTATTTCGGCAATATTATATATTCATTATTTAATTAAATCAAATAAATAAGCCCGAAATCGAAAAATTTTTTTGATTTTTTTGTCGATTATCGCTTTTTTGCAACGTAAAAAAAGAAGGCGCAAAAACGTTTGCGCCTTTCTTCTTTGTGTTATGTTTGCAATAATCGACGTTTATAAACGATTTTATATCACTAAACCGCCGTTTACGCCGACAACCTGCCCCGTAATAAAATCCGCGTCATCGCTTGCCAAAAACGCGACGGCTTTTGCGACGTCAAGCGGACGGCCGAGCGCCTGAAGCGGAGTTTCCTCCTTGATTTCGGACAAGGTTTCCGCCGAGTGGCAGGCGTTCATATCGGTTTCGATAAAGCCCGGGCAAACGCAGTTGACGGATATTCCCGACGGGCCGACCTCTTTTGCAAGTGCCTTGGTAAACCCTATGACGGCCGCTTTCGTGGCGGAATAGGCCACTTCGCAAGACGCGCCGACCTGCCCCCACATGCTGCCAACGTTGATGATTTTGCCGCTTTTTCTGGCTATCATATCCGGCAAAACTTCCTTCGTGAGGTTGAAAACGCCGTCCACGTTCACGGCAAAAATCCCCTTCCATTCGTCGTAAGACACGTCGTCAAGCGGTTTAATGAGGGATATTCCCGCGTTATTTACCAGCAAATCCACCTTTCCGAAGCGGTTTTTGGCGGCCGTAAACAGTTTTTCGGCGCCGCTTGGCTCCGAAACGTCCGCCTGAACGGCAATGACAGCCGAATATTTAGAAAGCTCATTTTTCAGTTCTTCGGCCTTTTGCCCGTTTCGGACGTAATTAAGCACTACGTTCCAACCCTTTTTTGCAAGCTCCTCGGCAATAGCCGCGCCGATCCCCCTCGAAGAACCCGAGATTATGGCTGTTTTGTTCATTTTGAAAGTTCCTTTTCTTGTTTTTTATACTTCGGCAACAGCAGCACTAATCCGACCGACGAAACCGCTATCGCCACTGCCGCGGCAATCAGAATCCACGTTGCTTTTTTGTCTGTCGGAAGCACTCTTACCGTTTGTTTTACCACGGCGACGTCGTTGACGTAGCCGATGATTTCGTAACGTCCGGATCCTGTCGGCAAATAGTTAAATTCGCCGGATTTGGCCGTGGTAACGAGTTCTCCGTTGACGTACCAAGCCACGATTATGGCGTTCGGATCCGCGTTTTGATAGTCGCCGACGGTGAGCGTTACCCTGTCTCCCATATACTTGACGGAGTGCCCTGTCTTTTTTGCTTCTTTAAGCTCGGACAAGTCGATTTTTTTGTAATCCACCTTCAGTTTAGCACCGAAAGTGTCCTCTGAAACGCCCTCCGTTTCGTCGAGGGAAGCGTATATTTCCACCTCGCCCACTTTAGTTTGCGCAGGCAATGTAAGTTCCGTACCCAAAGACGTTGAAGCGGTGTTTTCGTTTATTCTCAAAACCGTCCATCTGACCGGAGAAGTTATCTTTTTCTCGACCACGGCGCCGCTTTTGTCGGTATATCCGTAATATGCGTCGAAAACCGTAGGAGCGGTTTGCCCGAGAGTTTGCGAAACCTCCTCGGCAAGCGTTTCGCGTTCAACCACCCTAAGGTATTTCACCTTTGCGTCGAACGAAAGCGAAGCGGTCAGAACGCCCGAGGTAAGCTGGACGGTGGCCGTCACGTTGTAGTCAAGTGCTTTCAGATTTTCAATCGTTACGTTTTTGCCTTTTGCGTTTTCGGTATTTTCGCCGCAGGTTATCGTCCACGAAATTTCCTTGTCTGTGTCCGTTACGACGTATTCTCCGCTCTCGGAAAGACTGAGGAGCACTGCGTTCAGCGTAAGAGTCGGCGAGTCAAAATAGTTCACGAAAAATCCGTTTTGCGAAATTTCTTCTCCGCCCACGGTCGCCGTAAGCTTCAGCTTCGACGCAGGCTTGAAGTTCAGAAGCTTCACGAGGTCGGCCTTTCTGAGGGAAAACCCGCCCGACTTTATCACGTCCGACGGAAACTCCTTAAACGCCGTGTAAACCTCGTCCGCAGACTCCGCCTTCATCATCATGACGCCCGCCATAAAGCTGACTATCGGCGCGGCCATGCTCGTGCCCGACTTTGCCTGATAGCCGTCCTTTACCGACGACACTATGTTTTCGCCCGGAGCCACAACGGTAAATTCGGAATTATAGTTGCTTTTGGAGTATCTCTCGTTCCGGTCGTTGTACGCCATAACGCCTATAACTTTTTCGCAAGCGGCAGGATAAAACGAATTTGCGTTAATTCTGCCCTGATTGCCCGCCGCGGCAACGCAGATCGCGCCTTTTGAATATGCGTAGTTCACGGCTTCGTTCAGCTTTTGGATATAGCTTGCACTCGGTTTGTCGGAAAGCTCGTTGGTGAAGCTCATGTTGATGACGGAAGCGCCGTTGTTGGCGGCGTATCTGATGGCGGTAACCGCCCTGTCCCACCTGAACGTCGCCTGCGCGTCGCCTGCCTTTATCGGCATAACGGAAACGTAGCTTTCAAGTCCAAACTCTTTCACCAGTCGCGCCACTATCCCCGTGACGTGCGTGCCGTGATATTTTCGGCTTTCGGTAACTTTCAAGGACGGAGCCGTGTCATCTGTGACGTCTTCGCTGTCAAGTATCACGTTATACGGGCTTACCAGTTCTATTCCGTCAAACACCTCGTGATCGGAAATTATGCCCGTGTCTATAACGGCGACTATCACTTTTTTCGCCGTTCCCGACGCTTTCAGCGCGTCGATTTCTTGTCGCATCGCCGAAAAATTCAAAAAGTTTTCGGCGGCGTACCATTCCTCCGACGGCAGCGTTTCGCCTTCGGCAAAGGCCACCACGCCAAAATCCGACACAAGCGAACATAAAATCGCAAGCGCCAGCAAAAACGATATTAAGCCGTATGCAAATTTTTTCTTCATCTTTTCCCCTCTGAAAAAACTTAAACAAAAAGCAGATTTTTGTTGCTTTTCACCGAAATTTGTTAGCTTTTACTTATATTATACTATAAATAGGTCGAAATAACAATAAAATCCGACAAGATAATTTTTAAGAAGAATTTTCGCTTTTTTCGCAAAAATAGGTAGCGTTTTACAAGGAAATGGTTTATAATGGAAACATCAAAACAATAAACTTTTTGGAGGTTTATATTATGCCATTAGTCACAACTACCCATATGTTCGAAAAAGCTTACGAAGGCGGTTACGCCATCGGCGCGTTCAACGTCAACAATATGGAAATCATTCAGGGCATCGTCGAAGCCGCTAACGAACAGAAAGCTCCGCTCATTCTGCAAGTTTCTGCCGGCGCTCGCAAATACGCTAACCCTACTTACCTCAGAAAAATGGTTGAAGCAGCCGTTGAGGAATCCGATATTCCTATCTGCTTGCACCTCGATCACGGCGACAGCTTCGAGCTTTGCAAGAGCTGCATCGAAAACGGTTTCACTTCCGTCATGATCGACGCTTCCAAATACGCTTTTGCCGAAAATATCCGCATCACCAAGGAAGTCGTTGAATACGCTCACGATCACGGTGTCGTCGTAGAAGCCGAACTCGGACGTCTGGCAGGCATCGAAGACGCAGTCAACGTTTCCGGCAAAGACGCGGCCTACACCGATCCTGATCAAGTTGAAGAATTCGTCAAATCCACCGGCGTTGACAGCTTGGCAATCGCAATCGGCACCAGCCACGGCGCATACAAATTCAAACCGGGCACCAAACCGCAACTTCGCTTCGACATTCTGCAAGAAGTTTCCGATCGTATCCCGGGTTTCCCGATCGTTTTGCACGGCGCTTCCTCCGTTCCACAGGAATTCGTGAAGATCATCAACGAATTCGGCGGACAAATGCCGGACGCAATCGGTGTTCCTGAAGAAATGCTTCGTCAAGCCGCAAAGATGGCCGTCTGCAAAATCAACATCGACAGCGACCTCCGTATGGCTTGCACCGCGGCAATCAGAAAGCACCTTGCCGAAAATCCTTCTCACTTCGATCCGCGTCAATACCTTGGCGACGCAAGAGTGGCAATCAAAGGTATCGTTGCTCACAAACTCGTTGACGTTCTCGGCTGCGCAGGACACGCAAACGACTAATTACAAAAACGAAAACCGCTTCTTTCGAAGCGGTTTTTTGTTGCCGATTTTTCAAATTCGACGGTTTATTGCTGCGGTTTAGTGCGCACAAGCTTGTAAACGGTCAACAAAACGCAGAACGCCACCACCAGCAAAAACACGATAAGAAGCAGATTTACGTATTCCTTCGCGAGGCTTGCAATGACCGTCATAAGCATCGTTGCAACCAGGTTGCCGAGGACCACCGAAGCGGTCTTTTTGAAATAACCGCCTTCCATAAAGCAGGATATCGCGCTTCCCGACCAGACGCCCGTAAGCGGCAACGGAACTGCAACGAAGGCAAAGAGAAGCAGATATTTCCGTTTGGCGGCTTTGCGCCCCGTTTCCTGGACTTTCAGGTTTTTGTCGGCCCGTTTTCTGACGATGCCGTCAACTCGCACCGCGAGCCCCGAAAACGCCTTGGTGGCCTTCAATTTGTCCACTATCGGCCGAAACGTAAGGATTATGAGCGGGCACACCACCGACGAACCTGCCCAGCATATAAGCGATTTTACAATCGCGTTTCCGCCCATCGAAGCCGCCAGCAGCACGGCTCCGCGCATCTCGATAAGCGGAATGGCGCTCACAACGAAAAGCAACAGATAATCGTTATAAATATACTCTCTTAAAAATTCAATAATTTGCTCGCTCAGCATAAAATCACTTGCCTATTTTTATATATTTTTGTAAAATATTTATATTGTTTTACGAGGTGTTTTATGCAAAAACTTTTAAGCACGATGCGTCGGGCAATCGGCGATTACAATATGATCAAGGACGGCGACCACATCGCCGTGGGCGTTTCCGGCGGCAAAGACAGCCTTACGCTTCTGACCGCCCTAAAAGCCTATCAAAGGTTTTCCCCTGAAAGCTTCGAGCTTTCGGCTATAACGGTCGATTTGGGCTTCAAAGGGACCGATCAGAACGAGGTAAAGGCTTTGATCGATTACACCAAAAAACTCGGCGTGCCGTATTACATCGTTCCGACGGATATAGGCGAGATTTTGTTCGACGTCCGTAAGGAATCCAACCCTTGCAGTTTGTGCAGCAAAATGCGCCGCGGTGCGCTCAACAACAAGGCAAAAGAAATCGGCGCAAACAAAATCGCGCTCGGCCACCACGCCGACGACGTCATTCAGACGATCTTTTTAAGTCTGTTTTACGAAGGCCGTTTTTCCAGCTTTGCTCCGACCGCGTATATGGACAGAAGCGGCATAGAACTGATCCGTCCGTTCATCTACGTTTGGGAAAAGGACCTGAAAAGCGTCGTTTCCAAGCTCGACCTGCCCGTTCTCAACAACGTGTGCCCGGCAAACAAGCACACCCGGCGCGAATATATCAACCTGCTCATAAAAGACATTCAAAAAGACGTTCCGTTCGTAAAAGAACGCATGCTCAGCGCCATCAAGCACCCTGAACGCGCAAATCTCTGGCCGGAGTATCAACCGTACATCAAGCTTTCAAAGGAAGAGCGCGACCAAAAACTGAAAAACAAACTCGAACGTCAATCCGAAAACAACGACTAAAATTCTGCGGCCGCAACATATATAGCGGCCGTTCTTTCATAAAACGCCAAAATCCACCATAAATTATTAGTGCAAACTATCATTATGGGGGAATTTATGACAGAAAAACTCAAACTCCGCACTTTGGCCGAAGCCGAATATATAGCGGAAAACAACGCAACGGTCCGAGCCACTGCGGCGGCTCTGGGAGTGGGCAAAAGCACCGTGCACACCGACGTCAGCGTTCGGCTGAAAGAAATCGATCCTTGTCTTTACAAAAAGGTTCACGAAATACTCACCTTCAACTTTTCCGTTCGTCACCTACGCGGCGGCGACGCCACCAAAAAGAAATACCTCGAAAAAAGATAACCTAAAGGCCGCACAACGTGCGACCTTTTTATTTTCGTTTGAAAAACATCAGCAGTTTCTCTGAAAGAAAAATGAGGCCACGGCCGCGGCTACTGTTTTGGTCTACACAGCGGCCGTGTAAACGAGTGTCGAGCAGCTGCACTTTGTACGAAGTTTTCGGGAATTTTGCATGGCGCAGTGCGCCGCCCCGAAAACGAGTGGCATAATTAGGAAAAGCTCCCGACTGCGAGACCGAGAGTGTCCCCGCCCGTAGGGCTTTTCGTGGATTCCTTGTTGCGAAGCAATAAGGGGAACGGAAACGGGGGAAACTCCGTGAGGAAAGGGGAAAGCTTTACTCCGCCCTCTAGCGGGTTTAATATTGTCCTTTCCAGGAGATTTCTCACTTTCGTTCGGAATGACAAATGCTCTATCTATCCCATTATCAAAATGTTTGTCTGAATTGCACTCTTGTGTGTCAATTTTGACGTCTTTATCGTTTGCAAACCTTGTCGAAGTATGTTAAGATAGATATGTTTCACTTATATGAGGTTATTTATGAAAAAAACTCAAAAAAAATCAAAGTTCGACACGCTTAAACGGCTCATACCGTTTTACAAACCGTACAAGTGGGAGTTTGCGTTGGACCTGTTTTTCGCTCTCATAATGAGCATCTGCGCCCTCATCTTCCCTATTCTCGTTCGTCGGCTTCTGTATGACGTTTTGGGCGACGGAAACGTCGTGCTGTCGTCGCTTCTTTGGATTTCCGCGGCGATACTCGGCATAAAGATTCTGGAATATGCGGCGAAGTATTTCGTCACCACCGTAGGCCACGTCACAGGCAGCAAAATCGAAACGGACATACGCATGAGCTTGTTCGAAAAACTTCTGCGACTTCCAAACAGCTTTTTTGACGACCGCAAGGTCGGCGACCTTATGAGCAGGCTGACGACGGATCTTTTCGATATAACGGAGTTCTGCCACCACTGCCCGGAGGAGCTGTTTATTGCAGCAGTCAAGCTGGTGGGCATATTCTGTTATCTCATAACCGTCAACGTGCCTCTCACCATACTTCTGTTTGCGGCGATGCCGTTCATAATTTGGTTCAGCATGATTTTCAACCGAAAGATGCGCAACAACTGGCGACTGAACCGCGCAAAAATTTCGGAAATCAACAGCCACATCGAAAACAGCCTGTCCGGCATACGCGTTATAAAATCTTTTGCCACCGAAGCCGAGGAAACTGAAAAGTTTTTGGCCGACAATCACGAATTTGTCGAAATCAAAAAGAAAAACTACCGTTTTATGGGCGGTTTCCAAAGCGTCACGGGGCTTTTGTCGAACCTTTTGTACGTCGTAACCGCAGTGTTCGGCGCCGTGCTTATCGGCCGCGGCGAGCTAAAAACCGAAGACCTTATAACCTATCTTCTGTATATCAACACGTTGCTCACCACAATCAACACACTCGTCAACTTTTCCGAGCAATTCCAACAAGGTTTCAGCGGTTTTTCGCGCTACTGCGACCTTATGGACGAGCCTGAAACGATTTTCGACAGCGCAGGCGCCACCGAGCTTACGGACATTTCCGGCAACATCGACTACGAAAACGTAACCTTTTCCTACAGTGCGGCCGGCGAAAAAGTGCTCAGCGACGTAACGTTAAACATCAAAAAAGGTCAGAACGTGGCAATCGTCGGGCCTTCGGGAGCAGGCAAAACGACTCTCGTGAACCTTCTGCCTCGCTTCTACGACACAACCGACGGCGACATTTTCATTGACGGCATAAACGTAAAAGACGTTACCCTGAAATCGCTTCGCAAAAACATCGGCGTCGTTCAGCAGGACGTTTACATCTTCAACGGAACCATACGCGACAACATTGCCTACGGCAACAGCGACAAAACCGACGAAGAAATCGAAACGGCCGCAAAACTTGCAGGAGCCGAGGAATTTATAAACAAGCTGCCTCTCGGCTACGACACCGAGGTCGGCGACCGCGGAGTTAAGCTTTCGGGCGGGCAAAAACAACGCATTTCCATTGCAAGAGTGTTCCTAAAAAATCCGCCGATTCTCATTCTCGACGAGGCAACGTCGAGCCTGGACAACGAAAGCGAACGCATAGTTCAAAAGAGTTTGGACATGCTGGCACGCTCCCGAACCACCCTCACGATTGCGCACCGCTTGTCAACCGTCAGAAACGCCGACAGAATCATTGTGCTGACCGAAAACGGCATAGAAGAACAAGGCACCCACGACGAGCTTTTGGCCAAACACGGCATTTATTACGGCTTATACAACAGTTAAACGAGCATTTGACAAAACCCGCCCTCAAGCGGGTTTTTTGCTTGCAATGCGCTTTGCTCGGGCGAGGGAACTTCCCTCGCACTCCCTGCAATTTGCGCCGCGAGGGCATAAAAATATCCGCCGATAAAAATCGGCGGATATAAATTTTGTTTTAGGTTTCTACTTATTTGGTAGGAACGTCGGCAACGTTGGTGGTGCCGAGACGGAAGTTAGCAACGAATTTAACGATGCCGCCTTTGCCGTCGTCGATGTTCACGGTGATGCCTTCTTTGGTGATGGAGAGTTTAACTTCTTTCAAAGTTTGGCAGAGGGTGGAAAGTTTGCCGTCGCATACTTTGCCGAATCCGCAATCTCTGGAGAGGAAGTCGTTGAGGCCCCAGCAGTAGTAGTAAGTGACCACAAACGTTTCTTTTCCGTCAACGGTTACTTTCTTGCCCCAGTTGAAGCCGGCGTCTTGTTCAAGACCTGTCTTGTCCATGTCTGCTTCAGCCACACGAGTGCGAACGATTTCGGTAACAGGATTGCCGGCTTCGTCAACCACAGGTTTGCCGTCTTTGTCGACGACCTGTTTGGTTTCGCGGGTTTCGTACCAACCGTCATTGACGTTGTCAATCTGGCTGAGGATAGAAGCGCTGATGTAATCGGTGCTGAGCAGTTTGCCAGGGTTCTTGAGGTCGATAACCAAGCCGTATTCGCCTTCGTTGGTGATAACGTTTTGAGCCATGATGTAGTTCAAAAGTTTAACAACGTTGACGTAAGCTTCACGATCAGCAGTAGCGCCTGCGTCGGTGGAAGGATCGGTGGTGGTGTCGCCCTTGTTCACAAGTCCGCTGAGGAATTCGCTGAGGTTGCCGTAGAGGCCTTTAGCTTGAGCGTCGAAGACGTAGCCGTCGGCAGGTTGTTCGCCGCTAAGGAGAGCAACGATGGATGCGGAGATGCCGTCCTGAGCAGTAGGGAACACTGCCTTGAGGAAACCGTCAACGTTGGTTCCGAACTTGGTGAGGAGAGCTTTGAATGCTTCCTTAGCAAATGTTCCGACTTCGCCGCCGACTTTCAAGGTGATCTTGCCGGTGGTCATCGGGTTGGTGGAAGTAACGCCTTCTGCCGGGAACAATTCAACTTTAAGGAAAGAATTGCCGTTGTCGACTTTGACAACGATTTCGCCTTTGAGGTGTCCGTTCAAAGCAAGGTTTACAACGTCGAGGTGACCTTCGATGGCAATTTTGCCGCCGAGTTTGAGACCTGCAAGGTCAACGTCGGAATAAGCTTTTGCCACTTTGGTTACCGTTTCGGCAAAGCCGATGTAGTTTTCAGGCATATCGAGTTCTGCCTTGAAAGCAACGGTGAGCGGCTGAGCATTATCGGCTTCGGATTTGAAGCTTGCGGTTGCAGTGTTTTCGATAACGAGATCGTCAATGTTGATTTTGACAACGAGGTCTTTTTGGAGACCGGTTTCGCTTTCAGGATCACCAGGGATTTTGGCTTCGATCCAGAATTTTTCGATGTCGCCGTTGTTTGCGCTTTCATAGCCGAGCCATGCTTCGAGGCCGGTGGAAAGTGCGCCGGCAAGTTCCGGAACAGCGCTGTCAATGATGCCAGGGAGAGCTAAATTCACAAGGCTCGAAACGCCGCCGGAAAGCAAGTTGACTTGGCCGCTGTAACCGCCTTTTTCAGTCAAAGCGCCTTTGTTGGTGACAACGGTAAGGCCGTTAGGGGTAGTTTGATCGGCAGCGAGGTTTTGAATAGCCATCAAAACGCCTTTGATGTCGAGGCCGTCTTTGCCGATTTCAATGTGCAAAGCTTCGAGAACGGAAGCAACGGTTGCATTTTCAGCAAGCTTGGAAAGGTCAACGCCGAGAGCGCCGAGCAGACCGTTAACGGTGCTGTTGAGGTTGAAGTCAGGGCCGAAACCTTGAACAAGCTTGCCGATGATGCCGATAATGGACAAACCTTTGCCAAGGTCTTTCTCGATGAAGCCGTCAATGAAGCTTGCATAAGTGCTGTTCCAAGTGGTGGTCTTGTCTTTTTGCATAAGTTGGAACGGAACCACTTGCATTTTTGCAGATGCCCATTCAGAGGTGGCGCCTGCTTTGATGTAAACGTTTTCAGGTTCGCCAAGGAAATACAAAGCTTCAAGTTTCAGTTCGGAAACGGAAACCAAAACTTTTGCAGCGCTGGTAGCGCCGTTGTCTTTTCTGTCAACGAAGAGTTGAACGTCGAAAGCTACCGGGAGCTTGGTGCCGCCCAAAGTGATTTCGACAGAGCCGGAAAGATGAACGCCGAGGTTTTCGTCGGTGCTAACTTTTTCGGTGCCGATGGAACGAGCGGATTCCCACAGATTGTCGAAGAACAGTTCCGCGTCGGCTTTTGGTTTTTCGACGCCGCACCATTTGCATTTGCCGTCAACGTAGCTGTGTGGAGCAAGGTCGCCGAACTCTTTGCCGCATTTGCCGCAAACAGCTTTCTTTTGGCAAGTTGCAGTAGAGCCGCCTTTGGTAGTGTGCCTTTTGCACTCTGTTGGAGTGTCAGGATTGTCTGGCGTTGGTGGATTTTTTGGGCCGCAAGCAGCAAAAACGCCAATAGCCAATGTGAGCAACAAAACCACGACCAACAGCTTTTTGAGCATGTTTGATTTCATAATTTTAATACCTCCAGGTTTTTGACCAAAATTACAACAATTTCAGTTGTTATCAACATTATATCACCAATCTGATTTTTTTGCAACAGTTTTTACAAGAAAATTGATTTTCGACAAATTCTGTAAGTTGTGCAGACAATTAAATTTATTATATAATAATACAAATTTACAGTGAAGCGTTTCCACGAGATTCTTCGTCGCTTCGCTCCTCTGAATGACACATTCGTTTGTCG
>OQWM01002233.1_pt1 | contig 13244 bp, 8 predicted proteins | sample 1691531 | NCBI WGS metagenome assembly OQWM01 (sample SAMN03418257, study PRJEB22391) | human gut metagenome | biome: human-gut; feature: organic feature; material: feces | host: Homo sapiens | place: Tanzania | collected 2013-01 | reverse complement strand
TAATCTCCGACAAGGATATAATCAATTCCGTTTTCCGTTATTCTTGGTTTCAATTTGCTCATATTTTTAATCTCCTCATTCTGGTTTTGCAAGTCTGACTCTCCAGAAATATTGGTAAATCATTGGTAAAATTGAGAATGGAACACAAGAAATGCTATTTATAGAAGTATTTAAGACGATTTGAGACTTTTCATTCTGAACAGAAAATCCTGCCGTGGCATACGAATAATATTTTTGTCATCCCGTCATATCCTTTCAAACATCTCGAAGCCGCAATATTACTGTAATCCGTTATTTTATTTTTTCTTTTCAATCTTGTCCCCAAATTACGCGTTTTCCCATAAATTTCCACTCAAGTTACTGGCAAATGGTGTAATATGTAATACATGGTATAGCAGCTGCAGCAAACCTCCGCCTGTTTATCCCGGCATTCTTCTTGCCCCGCCCGCCGCCAAAAGCTGCCTACAGGATACCACACGCAGCGCTAAATCACAACCAGATTCCCTGCACCGCCCCGTTTTCTGCAAAATTCTCTTGCAAGGTTTCGCACCGCCAACTATAATATATTTATATATTATAAGTAAAGGCGCATGGCACAGCCGTTTTCCGGGCTTGCCGGGTGCTTTGGATTCCAAACAGAAAGGGGGCCGCCCGATGCCTCGCATTGCCGTGGTGGATGACCAGCCGGATATGCGGCAGCAGCTGTGCAGCATGATTGACCAATACAGCCGCGAGAACAACTGTATGCTGGAAGTTACCGCTTTTTCGGACGGTGCCCAGATCATAACCGACTATTGCAAGGGGTTCGACATCATCTTTCTGGATATTGAAATGCCGGAGCTTGGCGGCATGGACGCTGCCGAGCGCATTCGCACGGTGGATCCGGATGTGGTGCTGGTGTTCGTTACCAACATGGCGCAGTACGCTATTCGCGGGTATGAGGTCGACGCCCTGGATTTTGTGCTCAAACCGGTCAATTATTACCAGTTCAGCACCAAGCTGGCCCGCGCTTTGCAGCGGGTGCAGCGCCGCAAAGGCGGGCAGATTGCATTACAGACCGCTGGGGGCGTGCAGCTGCTGAACACCGAGGACATCTACTGGCTGGAAACGCGGGACCGTATGCTGCATTACCATACCTCCACCGGGGTATGGTCCGTGCGTTCCAGCCTGCAAAATGCTGAAAAGCAGCTGGCCCCCTACCACTTTGCCAAATGCAACCAGTGTTACCTTGTCAATCTGCGGTATGTGCGGGCGGTCCAGAACGATATGGTCCAGGTTGGGGAGGACCGGCTGGAGATCAGCCGCCGCCAGCGGGCTGCCTTCCTGGCTGCGGTCGCCGCCTATGTTGGGGGTGCCATGTAATGCTGCCAAATCTCCAACAGTTTCTTTCTCTTCTTGTCTGTGGGATACAGCTTTGGGGCGCAGCACTGACCTACTGGCTCCCGCTCCGGCACTCGCCGCACTTTTGGCAGCGGGCGCTGCTTTGCCTGATTCCCTCCATTCCCCTTTCCACATTTTTATTATGGGCGGATCACACGCCTTCCTCGCTGTTCCTGCGGGCGGGGGCGTATATTCTGTTTTGTATGTGGATGATTTTCGCTTCCCACAGCTGCACCCAGTTGGGCTGGTCCGGCGCCACTTATTGCGCCATCTGGGGAATTTTGAGTGCCCTGACGACATTTGAGTTATGGCAGCTTCTTGTCTGGTGCCTGGCACAGGTAAACATATTCCTGCCATTGGATCAGCCCTCTGCTTTGCTGCTGCAACTGCTGTTTTTTGCCGCTGCGTACTGCCTGCTGCGGGTAACTGTTGCCCATTCCATGCCATATGAAGGCAGCTACCACATCGGTCCCCGCCAGCAAATCAGCGCTATTATTCTGGGCGGCATGTTCGTTCTGCTGTTTTTAACAATGCAGACCGTCACCAACACCGGAGTATCACGGGAAACTTCTATCTTCGTTGTTGTCCCCCTGGCACTCTGCCAGCTCTACTGCATCACCCTTTTATATTTGCAGACTGAGCTGTTCAAAAAGGCGGCCATGGAAAAAGAGATGAACTCGCTGAACATGCTGTATGAACGCCAGCGCCAGCAGTATCAGGTGGCCAAGCGGAACGTACAGATCATCAACCGCAAATGCCATGAGCTGAAAGTTCAGATCGCTGATCTGCGCCGCATGGCCCCCAACGCCGCGCTGCAGCAGAGCCTGAACGAAGCCGAAGCCGCCGCCCGGCAGTATGACGCCAGCACCCAGACCGGCAGCGAGGTTCTGGATGTTGTGCTGACCGAAAAGAGCATGCTGTGCGAAGCCCACCACATCAGCATCAACAATGTGGCGGACGGCACCTGCCTGCACTTTATGGATCCGGCCGATCTGTACGCGTTGTTTGCCAACGCACTGGACCATGCCATTGAGTTGACCCGCAAGCTGCCGGAGCCGGAAAAGCGGATGATTGACCTGCTGGTCTGCAGGCGGCAGGGGTTTGCTGTTCTGAATATCATCAGCGCGGTGCCCGATGACCCGGATCCTAGCCGCGAAACCTGCGATGAGTTAAAGATCGCCAAGCGCATTATCCAGAAGTACAATGGTTTTTTGACTACCGAATCCAACGGTGGATTTTTTGCGATAAAAGCCGTTTTCCCGGTCCAATAAAGTTCTCTCAAAATTTCAGGTATAAGATTTACGCCCTTGCATTTGTACATGTTGCACAAATGCAAGGGTTATTTTTTTGTCAGGCAAAAACCGTTTATTCCACGCAAATGACCGATTATGCAAAACCCATTGCGACATTTTTCGCTGTTCGTTACAATAATAACAGCAAAAAGAAAGGATGGCTGCGCCATGCGAGAAATCACCAAAATCATGAAGGGCTGGGAATTCACCGGCCCCGACGGCGCCACCACAACGGTGGATCTGCCGCACACCTGGAACGCCCGCGACGGTCAGGACGGCGGCAATGACTACTGGCGCGGCACCTGCATCTACCGCACCCGTTTCGCTGCTCCCCAGTTTAACACCGCCTCCCAGCAGGTCTGGATTCAGTTTGACGGCGTCAACGCCAGCGCCCATGTGGTTCTGAACGGCTCCCCCGTCTGCAACCACGACGGCGGCTACTCCACCTTCCGCGCCAACATCACCGAACTGCTGCGGGATGAAAACGAGCTGACCGTGGAAGTCGACAACAGCAAAAACGACCGTGTTTACCCCCAGAAAGCTGACTTCACCTTCTATGGCGGCATCTACCGCGATGTCAGCCTGATGGTGGTCAGCAAGAACCACTTCACCCTGGATTACTTCGGCGGCCCCGGCATCCGCATCACCCCCACTGTGCAGGGCGCAGATGCCAGCGTTCAGGTTACCACCTGGCACGACGGCGAGGGCGAAGTGAGCATTGAGCTGCTGGACGCTGCCGGCAACACCGTTGCCACCGGCAAAGGCCCCGACATCACCCTGACCATCTTCAACGCACACCTGTGGAACGGCGTTAAGGATCCGTACCTGTACAGCTGCAAGGCCCGCCTTGTGGTGAACGGCACGGTGGAAGATGAGACCACCACCCGCTTTGGCGTGCGCAGCTTCAAGGTTGACCCCAAGAAGGGCTTCTTCCTGAACGGCAAGTCTTACCCGCTGCACGGCGTTTCCCGCCATCAGGACCGCAAGGGCCTGGGCAACGCCATCACCCACGAGATGCACGATGAAGACATGGCCCTGATTAAGGAGATCGGTGCCAACACCATCCGCCTGGCTCATTATCAGCACGACCAGTACTTCTATGATCTGTGCGACGAGGTCGGCATGGTTGTTTGGGCCGAGATCCCCTACATCAGTGAGCACATGCCCAACGGCCGCGAGAACACCATCAGCCAGATGAAAGAGCTGATCATCCAGAACTACAACCACCCCTGCATCGTCTGCTGGGGCGTTTCCAACGAGATCACCATCTCCACCAAGGACAAGAAGGACATGCTGGATAACCACCGCCAGCTGAACGACCTGTGCCACGAGATGGACAAGACCCGCCTGACCACCCTGGCCTGCTACGCCATGTGCGGCCCCTTCAACCGTTCGGCCCACATTACCGATATGGTCAGCTGGAACCTGTACCTGGGCTGGTACGTTCCGGGCTTTATCCTGAACGACCTGTGGATGGGCTTCTTCCATCTCTGCTTCCCCAACCGCCCGTTCGGCTACAGCGAATACGGCGCGGAGGGCATGCCCAACCTGCACAGCGCACACCCCCACCGCGGCGACCACACCGAGGAATACCAGGCCAAGTACCATGAGTACATGCTGCGCTGCTTCAAGCGCCACCCCTGGATGTGGGCCACCCACGTTTGGAACATGTTTGACTTTGCTGCAGACGCCCGTGACCAGGGCGGCGAGCCGGGCATGAACCACAAGGGCCTTGTGACCTTTGACCGCAAAACCAAGAAGGACAGCTTCTATCTGTATAAAGCATGGTGGAGCGATGAAGCCTTTGTGCACATCTGCTCCAAGCGCTTCGTGGAGCGCACCGGCAGCACCGCTACCGTAAAGGTTTATTCCAACCAGAGCACCGTTGCCCTGTATGTAAACGGCAACAAGGTAGGCGAGCAGACCGGCGAGCATGTTTTCACCTTCAAGGTTCCCCTGAACGGCGAACTGCACATTCAGGCCGTGGCCGGTGACCGCACCGATGAGTCCGTCATCCGCCATGTAGATACCCCCAACCCGGAGTACAAGCTGCACAAGACCAAATCCAAGAGTGCAAACTGGGTATAATCTATTTTGAACACTCTGTATTTTGTTCTCGCTTAATACAGTTTGTTATAGAGCATTTTCTAACAGGAGGAGAACACAATGAGTAAGAAACCCAAAGTTGGGATGTGGTCCGGCCTGACCGCCGTTACCGCCGTCCTGACCGCAGGCGCCATTGTAGGCACGACGGTTGCGTTCCATTATACGACCACCGTTAATAACTACCTGGACGCCGACACCTACAAGATCATCAAGGGCGACAGCAACGAAGACACTGAGTACTTCAAGAGCGATTTCACCTCTGATGAAGAGCGCGAGTCCTACGAGGCTGAGCTGTGCGCACAGGTTGAAGCCGAAGGCGCAGCCCTGCTGAAGAACGACAACAACGCCCTGCCCCTGGCAAGCGGCGCAAAGGTCAGCCTGTTCGGCCACGGCTCCGTGGACCTGATGTACGGCGGCACCGGTTCCGGCTCCGTTGACACCAGCAAGGCTCCCAACTTCAAGCAGGCTCTGGAAGATCAGGGCATCCAGGTCAACAGCACCCTGTGGGATCTGTATTCTTCTGACGATATGATGAAGAACTACAGCCGCATCACCCCGGCTGCCATCTCCGATACCCTGGAAGCCAACACCCAGTACGCTGTGAACGAAGCTCCCTGGAGCAAGCTGTCCAGCGCCGAGTCCAGCTTTGCTGACTACGGCGATGCTGCTATCGTCGTGTTCTCCCGCTCCGGCGGCGAGGGCGCTGACCTGCCCAGCGGCGAAAACGGCACCAATGATTCCTGGATCAAAGGCCAGGAGGGCGACGGCAACTACCTGGCCCTGTCCGCTGAAGAAAAGGAACTGCTCCAGAACCTGAAGACCCTGAAGGACAACGGCACCTTCAAGAAGATCATCGTTCTGATCAACTCTTCCAACGCCATTGAGATGGATTTCCTGAACCCGGAGATCTGCGGCGAGGATTACGGCATCGATTCCGCTATGTGGATCGGCGACGTGGGCCAGACCGGCATCAACGGTGTTGCCCAGCTGCTGGCTGGCGAGGTTACCCCGTCCGGCAGCCTGGTTGATTCCTACCTGTACGACAACATGGCCAACCCCGCCATGTACAACTTCTACACCCAGGCTTACCCCAACGCAGCAGATTACAACCTGCTGACTGATGGCCCTGATGTGCAGGGTATGTACAGCGTGTATCAGGAAGGCATCTACCTGGATTACCGTTACTACGAGACCCGCTACGAGGACGCTGTTATGGGCACCGGCAATGCCGGCGACTATAACTGGTCCACCACTGTTGCCTTCCCCTTCGGCTATGGCGACAGCTACACCACCTTCGAGTACAGCGATTTCAATGTGACCGAGTCTGCTGATGCATTCGATGTCACCCTGAAAGTCACCAACACCGGTTCCACCTACTCCGGCAAGGAAACCGTTCAGCTGTACTTCCAGAGCCCCTACACCGATTACGACAAGGCCAACGGCATCGAGAAGGCTTCTGCTGAGCTGTGCGGCTTTGCCAAGACCGATATCCTGGCTCCCGGCGCTTCCGAGACTGTCAACATCACCGTTGACAAGAGCGAGCTGCGCACCTATGATGCCAACAACGCCAAGACCTATATTGTTGACGCTGGCGACTACTACTTCACCGCTGCCACCGATGCACACAACGCTGTGAACAACATCCTGGCTGCTAAGGGCTACACCGTTGAGAACACCGATGGCCGCATGACCGCCGATGGCAACGTTGCCCTGACCTACAAGTGGACCAACGCCGCTCTGGACAGCACCACCTACGCCACCAGCGAAAACGGCACTGCCATCACCAACCTGTTTGATGAAGCAGACCCCAACAAGAGCAGCAGCGAACCCGGCGAAGTTACCTGGCTGAGCCGCTCCAACTGGGTTGCCACCTTCCCCACCCAGCCTGTTGTGCTGAACGCAACCCAGACCCTGGCTGATCACCTGGCTTTCACCCGTTACGACGGCAGCAAGGCTGACAGCGTTGAAATGCCTACCCTGGGCGCTGAAAATGGTCTGGCTCTGGTTTCCATGATCGGTGCCGACTATGACGATCCCCAGTGGGATACCCTGCTGGATCAGCTGACCTTCAACGAGATGGTCAACACCATCACCCTGGGCTTCCACAACACTGCCGCTGTTGAATCCATCGGCAAGACCCGTACCAAAGACGAAAACGGCCCGCAGGGCTTGACCGCAGCACTGACCGGCGGCGCTTCCGCTATGTGCTACACCTCCGAAGACGTTATGGCTGCCACCTTCAACGTTGACCTGATCAACGATGTGGGCCGCTGCATTGGCGAAGACTGCCTGGCCATGGGTTACTCTGGTCTGTATGGCCCCGGCATCAATATGCACCGCACCGCTTACTCTGGCCGTAACTTCGAGTACTATGCTTCCGATCCGTTCATTGCCGGCACCATCTGCGCTGCCGAAGTCAACGGCATCCAGTCCAAGGGCGTTTACGTTTACCTGAAGCACGTTGCCCTGAACGACTCTGAATCCAGCCGCCGCGGCGTGAACACCTGGCTGAACGAGCAGGCTGCCCGCGAAATCTACCTGGAAGTTGCCGACAAGGCCATCACCGATGGCGGCGCCTGGAGCGTTATGACCGGCTTTAACCGCTGGGGCGCTTACTGGTGCGGCGCTTACGATAACCTGCTGACTGGCTTCCTGCGCGGCGAACTGGGCATGCGCGGCATGATCATCACCGACTACTCCGGTTCCAGCAAATACATGGATCTGGCCGATGGTCTGATTGCCGGTTCCGATATCTGGGATAGCCCGGACCCGACCATCCACACCACCCTGGCTCCGAAGTACGAGAACGATGCTTACATCGTGACCGAAATGCGCGAATCCATGCACAAGATCCTGTACACCGTTGCCAACTCCAACGCTATGAACGGCTGGTCCTCCGCTGACCGCCTGAAGGTCATCACCCCGTGGTGGAAGACCGCCCTGTACGCTCTGGACACCGTTCTGGCTGTTCTGACCGTGCTGTGCATCTGGCGCCTGGTTGTTGCCATCAAGCGCAAAAAGACCTGGACTGCTGAGCAGGCTGCCAACACTACAAGCGCTCAGAATCAGCAGTAAGGTTTAGCCTCCGCATCTTCCCCCTTTTGAATCGTTTATGCCCCCGCCCGTTTCGGGGCGGGGGTCTTTGTTATGAAAGGAGAATGCCCCCATGAGTGAACAAAACTCTGCGGCGTCTGCCAGCGTCAACCGCGCCAAGCCTTACCAGCTGATGCTGTTTCCGCTTAACAACGGCGCTACCAACGTGTACTATGTTCTGGTGCTTTCCTACATTGCTACTTTCGGCAGCAAGGTTCTGGCCCTGAGCATGATCTTCGCCTCCGTGATGGTCACCGGCATGCGCCTGTTTGACGCCATTACCGACCCTATCATCGGTGCCCTGATGGACCGCACCAACGGCAAGTTCGGCAAGTTCCGCCCGTTTATGGTTATCGGCAACCTCATCATGGCTGTCAGCATCCTGGTGCTGTACTGCCTGACCCCGCTGATCCCTGCCTCCATGGAATGGGCACGTTATGTTGCCTTTGTAGCCCTGTACGCCATCTGGGTCATCGGCTACACCTTCCAGACTTCCTGCACCCGTTCCGGCCAGACTGTTCTGACCAACGATCCCAAGCAGCGCCCCCTGTTCACCATCTTCAACACCGTCGGCTCCCTGCTGGGCATGGGCGCCATGCAGTTCTTTGCCCCCATCCTGGCCAAAAACCATGAGGGCGGTTACGCTTCCGCCGGTTTCTTCCGCACCCTGGCTCCTGTCGGCATCGTGATCTCCATCGCCCTGACCATCCTGGCTGTCATCGGCATCTGGGAAAAGGACCAGCCGAAGTACTTTGGCATCGGCGGCCAGAAAACCGAAAAGATCAAGGTTGCCGAGTATGTTGCCATCATCAAGGGCAACAACCCCATGCAGCGCCTGATGGTGGCTGGTGCAGGCTGCAAGCTGGCACTTTCCATTGCCACCAACACCACTGTTCTGTGCATGCTGTACGGCTGCATGATGGGCAACTATGATGGTCTGTACCTGCCCATGATGGTTCTGGGCTATGTGTTCAGCGTTCCCTTCTTCCTGCTCACCGTGCGCACCAGCCAGAAGAAAGGCCAGAAAGCCAGCCTGATGCGCTATGTCAGCGTTGCGCTGATCTGCTACATCGGCGTTCTGGTGCTGCTGCTCCTGTGGGGCAAGGGCGATGCCTTCACCCTGTCTCTGATGTCTGACGGCAAGGTTTCCATCAACGTTTACACCATCCTGTTCATCGCTCTGTTCGGCATAGGCTATGGCGCTTATTACGCTACTGCCGATATGCCCATCCCCATGGTTGCCGACTGCTCTGACTACGAGACCTACATCTCCGGCAAGTATATCCCCGGTATCATGGGCACTCTGTTCAGCCTGGTTGACAAGCTGGTTTCCAGCCTGTCCGCTACCGTGGTCGGCGTGGCCGTCAGCTTTATCGGCCTTGACAGCCTGCCCACCCAGTACGACCCGTACACCCCCGGCATGAACGTGGTTGTTATCGTTCTGTTCTGCGTCATCCCCATGATTGCATGGGCTGCTACCCTGCTCGCCATGAAGGGCTACAGCCTGACCGGCGAGAAGATGAAGGAGATCCAGGCCGTCAACGCCTGCCGCCGCGACGCTGTTGCGGGCGGCATGAGCCTGGAAGACGCCATGCAGAAATGGCAGACCCTCGACCAGCTGCCGGCCCAGTACCGCGCAAACTAATTTTGCTGTTTTCTCCTCCTCTGATACCGGTTTGATTGCGCCGGTTATTTAACTGAAGCACCGGGTGCCATATGGCACCCGGTGTTTTGTTTTGCCGCAAATCAAACGTTTCTATTACATTAAAACAGAAAGCCTCCGGCTGCTCGCACAATGCAGCCGGAGGTCTTCTGTTAAATTCCCAATCCATCCAAAATTGATGGCAAAGTAAGGAGGCTTGTGTTAGAATAAAATCAGCTTATGCTTTTTCGCTCTGCATGGCGGCAGTCAGCTTTCTGGCAGCGAACACCAGCACAACAGCGGCGGCAGCCAGGATGGCGGAGCCAAGATAGCCCACCACATAGGAACCGGTGCTGTCATAGAAGCTGGCGCTGATTTTGGGGCCGACGAACGCGCCGATGCCATAGCCGATGAAGATCAGGCCGTAGTTCCGGTTATAGAACCTGGAGCCGAACACGTTTTTGACAATGGGGGCAAACACCACCAGCAGACCGCCAAAGGAAAAGCCCACCAGACAGATGCAGAGGATGAAGTACGGCAGGCTTTTGGCCACCGTCAGCATCTGAAAATAAAGAAAATGACGGATATTTCGCAAACACAAGCAGGGTTTAAGGCAAAAATCCCGCTGTGTTTGTAGAAATAGACTACATTTTCGACTTTTCAGATACACCCTAGACTATTGCCAGCTGAGGATGGAAAATTATCATGGAAAAAAATCTTACAACCGGCAGCGTGTTCAAAGCCATTCTGACCTTTGCCCTGCCGTATCTGCTCTCTTACTTTTTGCAAACGCTGTACGGCATGGCTGACCTGTACATCACCGGCCGGTTCTGCGGGGTGGGCAGCATCACCGCCGTTGCCAACGGCAGCCAGGTCATGCACATGCTGACCGTTATCATTGTTGGGCTTGCCATGGGTTCCACCGTCATCATCGGCCACGCCGTGGGGGCGGGCAATATGCGCGATGCCGAAGCCGCCATCGGCAACACCGGCACCCTGTTCATGGCGGTCTCCCTCGGTTTTACCGCCGTGCTGGTGGCCGCAGTGCGCCCGCTGGTCGGCCTGATCGGTGTTCCGGCAGAGGCCGTTCCCGGCACGGTGCAGTATCTGACCATCTGCTTCATCGGCATCCCATTCATCACGGCATACAACATCATCAGCTCCGTCTTCCGCGGTTTGGGGGATTCCAAAAGCCCGATGTACTTTATCGCCGTTGCCTGCGCCGCCAATATTGCGCTGGATATTCTTTTCATCGGTCCCATGGCCCTTGGCCCGGTGGGTGCTGCGCTGGGCACTACCCTTTCGCAGACCTTGAGTGTTATTGTTGCCTTGTTCGGCATCCGGCGGCACAAAACCGGCCTGCGGCTGAGCCGCCAGAACTTCCGCCCGCGCAAAGGCGTGCTGGGCCGTATTCTTAAAATCGGCCTGCCGGTCGCTGTGCAGGACGGCTGCATTCAGGTCGCGTTCATCATTATCACCATCATTGCCAACCACCGCGGCCTGATTGATTCTGCCGCCGTGGGCATTGTGGAAAAAATCATCAGCGCCATGTTCATTGTGCCGTCCTCCATGCTGGCGACGGTATCGGCGTTGTCTTCCCAGAACCTTGGCGCAGGCAAGCCGGAGCGCGCCGCCCAGACCCTGAAATACGCCGCCATGATCGCCACCGGTTACGGCATTGCCGTAGTATTGGTCATTGAGCTTGTGGCCGAGCCGCTGCTGGGGTGCTTCACCACCGACGCCGCCGTGGTGCTGATGGGCTGCCAGTACATCCGCGGTTATATTGTGGATACCATTTTTGCCGGGATCCACTTCAGCTTTACCGGGTATTTTGCCGCCTGCGGCAAGTCTTACATCGGCTTTCTCCACAACATCATCGCTATTGTGCTGGTGCGCGTTCCGGGGTCCTACCTGGCTTCCCGGCTGTTTGCCGGAACCCTGCTGCCTATGGGGCTGGCCGCACCGGCGGGTTCGCTGTTATCCGTCATGATCTGCGTGGCGGCTTACCGCTGGATGAAGCGCCGCGGCACCCTGTATACTGCCGCCTGACTTTTCCCCAAAGGAGCATCCGCCCATGTACGTTTTTTCTCTTCTTCAGCATTCCCACTTAACGGTGTAGCTCAAAGCAACGAAAATAACGCATATTCCGCTTTCCTCCGGCAGCCGCACACTGCGCTTTTGCACATCTGTTCATTGTTTTCATGTATAATCTTCCATTATTTATGGCAGCACCACTGTACATCCCTGGTCAACAAAATTTGATAGGTTTGCTGCATTTCTGCGTTTTATGGCTTCTTTTTTCACGTAAATCTGCTACAATAGAACCAGCATCAAAAAATGTATCATTTTTGCCCACTGCCGGAAAGGAGTTTGCTATGACCCATACTTTTTCTTGTTCTGCCGACACCCCGCTGGAGACCGGCGCGTTCTACAATGTGACCATCACCGATTCCGACACCTACGACCTGTACGGCTATGTGGAAGAAAAGCTGGAGGATTGATGTATGAATCTGCCCAATAAATTAACGATGCTGCGCGTTATCTTGGTGCCTGTCTTTATGGTGTTTGCCGCCTATAGCCGCTACGGCACCGCCGAGTTCAACCCCGCGTTCGCCCTTGCCGCCGGCATCATTTTTGCCGCCGCCAGCTTTACCGACTTTCTGGACGGCTACTTGGCGCGCAAAAATAACCTTGTCACCGATTTCGGCAAGTTTATGGACCCGCTGGCGGACAAGTGCCTGACCACCGCCGCCTTTATCTATATGGTGGCCTGCGGCGTCTGCAGCCCCGTGGTGCTGGCGGTCATTCTCTTCCGCGAGTTCGCCGTGGCGGGTGTGCGTATGCTCGCCGCCGAAACCGGCACCGTCATTGCCGCCAATATGTGGGGCAAGGTCAAGACGGTTCTGCAGATGCTGACCGTGCTGTACTACTACTTTGCCGCCGCGCTGGCAAACCCCACCGACATAATGGCCGTGGGGCTGATCACCCAGCTTTTGTGTTGGCTGTGCGGCGCCGCCACCGTGCTTTCGGGCGGCATTTACCTGTGGCAGAACCGCAAGCTGTTTATGCAGGCAAAATAAGCTTGCAACCCTGCCCCGCACTCGCTATAATAAGGGTAGTATGACTGGGAAAGGAAGAAGCACTATGCAGATTTTTAATACAATGTCCCGCCAAAAAGAGGAATTTACCCCGCAGGTCCCCGGTGAATACCGCATCTACGTCTGCGGTCCCACCGTGTATAACTATATCCACATCGGCAACGCCCGCCCCATGATCGTGTTTGACACGCTGCGCCGTTACCTCGAATACCTCGGCAACAAGGTGTACTATGTGTCCAACATCACCGATATTGACGATAAGCTGATCAAAAAAGGGCAAGAGGAAGGCACCGATATGCAGCAGGTCGCCCGCCGCTTTGAAGCCGAGTACATCAAGGACTCGGACGGGCTGAACGTCAAGACCCCCACCGTGCGCCCCCGCGCCACCGAGCATATCGGCGAAATTATCCACATTGTCAAGGATTTGGTCGATTCCGGTCACGCCTATGTGGCGCGCAACGGCGACGTGTATTTCCGCGTCAAGTCCGACCCCGGCTACGGCAAGCTGAGCCACCTGAATATGGACGACTTGGAAAGCGGCAACCGCGCCCTGCGCAGCCGTATGGACGACGATTTGAAGGAAGACCCCGCCGACTTCGCCGTCTGGAAGGCCGTTGTTCGCGCTCTTGGACA
>OQWM01002232.1_pt1 | contig 13246 bp, 8 predicted proteins | sample 1691531 | NCBI WGS metagenome assembly OQWM01 (sample SAMN03418257, study PRJEB22391) | human gut metagenome | biome: human-gut; feature: organic feature; material: feces | host: Homo sapiens | place: Tanzania | collected 2013-01 | reverse complement strand
AATACTGAACGGGACACATACAATCAGATCGAGTACGCGCGTGAGACTGGACGTGAAGAAGGTCTCAAAGAAGGACGTGAGGAAGGGCATAAAGTGGGCAAAGAGGAAGGTCTCAAGGAAGGACGAGAAGAGGGACACAAGGAAGGTAAAGAAGAAGGGCGCAAGGAAGGCAAAGAGGAAGGCATAAAGGAAGGGCGTGAGGAAGGCGCAAAACAGAAGAGTTTCGACATTGCCAAAAGAATGTTGGAGAAGGGGATTGATATTGAGACAATTTCAGAACTGACAGGTCTGACAGAAAAGGAGATTTCTGAATTAGACCGGACAAAATCGCGATAAATCTTATACGACTCGGTGCATCTTGCGAGATTATAGCACAGGCGACAGGTCTCTCAGAAGAAGAGGTATCCTGGCTAAAGGAAAGGTCGGATTCAAAGTAGTCTTGATTAAAGAAATATAATTCAGTTATTTGTCCGGGAAACGCTATGTTTTCTGGGCAAATTGCGTTTTATGCAGATAACTGTGTGACCGATGATCGATTGGTAACAGAGTATGAAAAACTGGCGGCATTGGTGTCCTTCGTTGTGGGGGAGACTGTCTAAATGGTCAAACATTTCTAAGTGAAAATCAAGAATTTGCTTTAAGCAGTGTATAGGGATACGAACAATTTCACTCTTGCTAGGACTTTTAAGACAGTCTGGTATTCGACCCTCTTGACAGACGTGGTTTAGCGTTTTATGCTGAACGTCAAGCTTTTACGGAAATCGTGGGATGCCAAGAGGTGCGTCTGAAATGGGGTCTTGACAGGTAGATCAAGCTAAGCAAACTCTGTATAATATTGGTGTCTAACAAGTTAGCGGGATAAACCTTAAATTGTCGTCTGCCAAGAGGGTCGAAACAGAAGGCCTCATCTGTCAGCTTATCTTCTGCCTTTTCTTGTGCGGCTGTGCTAGACAGAATGCTGGAAGATGACAGCCAGAAGTCTATGACCTAAATAAGTCGCTTAGTAATCCTTAAAAAATAACTTGGTAATCTTTGCGAGGCTTTTCGGTCTATATTCATTTTTTTATCAGTCGTGTACGTCCAGTACCCGGGTTCCCCCCCCTGACCAGAACGAAGCGCAGCTGCAGTAAAACTAAACCCCCGCAGAATGCATCTACGAGGGTTTTCTGTGGTGCCACCGAGAATCGAACTAGGGACACAAGGATTTTCAGTCCTTTGCTCTACCAACTGAGCTATGGCACCAAGTATTTTCCTTACTTGAAGTTCGGTGAAGTACCGTTCTTTTCATTTGGGATTACAAAGGTAGGCATTTTTTCTTACACTCCAAATTTTTCTTGCACTTTTTTCAATATTTTTTCGAAGTTTTTTCACGCATGTACAATAACTCATTATCCCTCAGGGAATTGTCCAGAACCACTTTTTTGACATTTTTCTGTCACCACCTGACGCAGAAATGTAACCCCAAGACCACATTAAGTAATATTAACCCAAACAATCAGAAATAACTCCCCTATTCCTCATCCCGGACACAGCGGACAGTGCCGCTGCCGGAACTTTCGAGGGAAAGCTGGCCGGTATTCAGCCAGATAAGCCCCTGACCGACGCCCTCCTTATAATAGCCGGCACGGACACCCGTAAAGAACGTATTGCTCCACATGAACTTGGAAGGCGTGGAAAGGAACATCGTCATCATTGACAATTCCCTTTGGTTCGGCACGCGCCAGGCACCGCCCTTGGCGGTCTTGCACACGTCGGCCGTGGCAGATATGAACGGCTGATTGTAGCCCGTATTGATAATCGAGCCGCGAGCAAACGTGCCTGGCAAATCAGAAGAAGCCACGACAAATTTCCCGTAAAGTTTGTTGGTCGTATTCTCGCCACGCTCAAGGGAAGGACTCATGGCCGTCGATTGATAACCGCGGAGAGCATCTTCAGCAAGAAGCATGGTAACCTCTGTACCATCATCCACAGACCTGGTCTCATAATATTTGTCAGCCGTCACACCCACACCAGTACCATTGGACTGCAGATTCCTTACGCAACGGACCTTGGACGCCTGACCCCAAGAATTGACAAAACCATTGCTGGAGGTCGAAACGCCCTCTTCAGCCCATAGAACAGCCTTATCCGAAGAAGTGAAATAATGCCAGAACTTCAGAGCCTGATTACCGGTAAGCTTGTTTCCATTCATATCATAGATTCCCTGCTGATAAGCCGTCTTCAGCGCATCCCAGTCATTCGGATTGAACAGACGCGCATCAGTAGGCAGAATCTCCTCACCACTCCAAAGACCGATATGCTGGCCCACAGAAGCAAGATACCACTTGACCTCGGAAGCATCTATCTTTCCGTTCCCATTCTCATCACGATTACGGCTCATACATGCCATAAAAACATCCGTGTACAAATCCTGGGCATTGTCACCGCGCTGCTGAACCCCGGACGAAGGATAAAAAGTGCTCACATTCTTCCTGGTCGTAGCAAGGCCATCCCACGTCTCAGAGATACCGGAATAACTGGAATACTTCAGGGCAAAACCCTTGACCTTCTCCTCCTCCGAAACACTCTCCACCCCATAAGGCACAAGCGACGGGTCCATCTTATAGAAAGTCCAGACAGGCTCCTGCGAAATCACATACTTGGCCTCCGCATAAGAACTCATCTTGTCAGGACTCGTCTCATAAGTATTCGCCAGATACACAACACGCTCCTCAGTCCGGTTCGCATACTCGGTCCAATCCCTGTCACTATAATAATTCTCATCAATGAAACACGTATAATAGACTCCGCGCTTGCCATCCACAACAGCATTGAAATAAGAATCATTGTCAGCATTGGCCATAAGCTCGACAAACATCCTGAAGACATTCATCGTATTGGACAGACCGGGGGAACCGGCAGACATCCGCCACAGTACGGTCAGAATACGTCTTCCTTCCGACGCCGGAATCCGCGCCGGTATTCTTCACGAAATGCACCCAATAATAGTCATGCTCCGTCTTTCCGCCCTGAGGATCAGCAAAATAAGCCTCCTTCCCGGCAACCGGAACAGCATTGAAATCACGATCGAAAGTACCGACCCTCGCCGCCTCCCTGTCCGCATCAGTCTCGGCAGCCTTGTACGCAGAAGGGTCATACAAGCCGTCCTGACGCACCAGAAGACTCTCCGTCTCTCCGAAAGCCGTCTTGAACTTCACAATGTACCCGAAATCCCTGAGTCCCTGAATCTCCTCCTGCGCAAACGAAAAGACACGAGACTCATAATGGCAGTCCACATCGAAAACCTCACCATTGTCCGTCCTGATGATCACCCCCTCAGCCCCGGGATTATCCTTGTCAATGATACTGCCCTCATCAGCCTTCGCCTCAGCAATGATATCATCCACCCCATTGACAGTAACGGTATATTCATACTTGTAATTCCTCACCACACTGAAATCCGAAAGCGACTTCCCGAAATCACCCAAATGGATGGTATAGTGCACATTACCGGAAACATTCCCCTTCTTGTACTTGCCGTAAATGACGATATAGGTAGAATTCGCAGGAGCATTGACAAAAGACTTCACTCCATCCGAATACACATTCTTCTCACGGTCACGCCACGACGAAACGGCAGCAGAAGCAGGCTGGACATTCTCCGGAAGATAGAAATTCACCTCCATCTCATTCATGACCGTACGCGGCAAATCCTCGAAATCCGAATAAGACGCTGTCGTATTCTTGTCAATGACAGGAACCCGCCGAGGGACATTGCAGAGAACATAATAATCAGGCTCGAAAGTAATCCCCTCACCCGTCTTCACCGTAATCTTGTTCTTCGAAACCGCCTTGTACAGCTTCAGCCTCTGCGCATCAGCAGAAACCGGACTGTCAATCTTGCCTGTTCCCATACCGGACTTCGACACATGGACAGGCTCACCATCATTGACATAACCCGTCATGAGAAAACAATTGTCCATCGGATTTACAGACTCCTTCTGACGCGAATATACAGCCGCGAGAAAATCCTTCCTGGTCAGGTCCGAATTCGTCGCATTTAGAATCCGCTCATCCGTAATGCTGTACTGGGACGTCACCGCATTGGCGATGCCATAAATATACACATCCCCCGTAACCGCCTGAATACCAGAAATATCCGCAGACTTGTCATAACCGGTAGAAGAATTACGGTCAGCATTGAACTTCAAGTCACTCTCCGAAAAAGTCTTGAAACCCACAAGCACACCGATCTTGTCGAACACATACACACGGAGGTCATGGACAGCAACCTCATTGGCATCATTCGGGTCCCAGCCCTTGACCACCACCCGGTCAAGCTGCCCCGACAACACATTGAGAGACAACGTTACAGCCTCCCCGTCACCTGCGGCGGAAGGAACAGTCTCCTTCGCGCAAGCGGCGAAAATGATTAAGGTCAATGCCAATGCAAATATTCTTTTCATAGCTTCATCAATTGAATTCCACACCTCCGCCGTGACCGCCGTTCCACTGCATCACAGTGACTTTCAGGTCAATGACAGTGTTGCTGTAAGACAGATTGTAGAGATAACGCTTGCCGGCCTCCCAGCCCGAATCAGGCGTAATCGCGTCCAGACTGAAAGATTTGTCAATGTCGCGCTCCACATCCATATAATAAGTAGTCTTGGAATAATAGCCATAAGGGTCCGCTTTGAAAGTCACATCATAATTGCCCTTATGGTCCTGGTTATAGACATAACGTCCACCACCTCCTGAGACATAGTCATACTCACCCTTTCCGGGATTGGACTTGTAACTGTCCACAGAATAGCCGCTTCCCCATCCGTTATACACATACCCGATATGCCCCACACTCTCCGTCACCGTATAGCTGAACTTCAATGTCTTGCCCTCCAGACTCTGCGGCCACGCCAACTTGAACTTCCCCTTGTCTGAAGCCGTCGCCGCTACGGAGCCTACATGATTGAACAAATCCACCTTGGCATTGGCAGGAAGAATCTTCACGTTCACCCCGTCAGCAACACCCTTTATATCAGAAACATCTGACAATGTATAAGTTACGGAAGGACAGCCGGAAATATCCGCATCCCTCGTCCATGCACCGGAATAGTCAATGCCGGCCTCGCCGCCGGACTGGATCTGCAGGGAAACATCCTTTAGTTTCAAGTCCCCTGCACTCTCATTCTTGAGAGTAAACGCAAATGCCGAAAACAAATGCTTAAAAGTCAAGCCCACAGGCCTCTTCACATCAGTTCCATCAGAGATATCAGTTCCTGCAGACGTATCCAGATTACGCTCCACGACATTGGAATAAACGAAATCGAACTGCGGAGAATCCAGATTCATCTCCGTCTGCGGAACCGCAAAAACATGAGGCGCCCCTGCCTTACCGAATCCGCAGCCGTCGCCCCACAACGTCGCAGGGGACAATGCCGGATCCACGGAATTGTCATTGACAAGAACACCATAAAAACGATGGGCACCCGCCTTCGTCCAATAATAATTTTCAATGTCAGAAGTAATGTCAATGCCTTTGCGGAACGGCCAGACAGCTCCGGCCTCACCGCCGTCAGACACCACATACTTCCCGTCAATATATGCCACAGGACTGCTGCCCATATACACATCCCAAATCTGCAACGCATTGCCGAAGTGACAGAAAGAGTCACCGTCAAGCATCGCCTTGGTATTCTGCCCGTCACCCCGGGCAGTCACGCATATGGGACTGCCTGGATTCACATCTTCCCTCTCCACCCGCACACTGGTGCAGGAGGTAAAGGCCAATGCGGAGGCAACGCCCAAAACAAACATATATTTCATATCAGTTATCATTGTCAAAACCGAAGACGGATGCCCACAACGCAGGCAAATTACTTATGCTCTATAGCACCTTCTGTGGTGACATTCTCTTCTTTCCATGGCTGAACTGAAGGTGCGATGTAAATCTGGTCATCAGTACCGAATGTAAAGGTGATATCATAGATATAATGCTTTGCATTCGTCCAGCTAGTAATAGACTGTTCACCCACTTTACACTGATTGAGATGAAGTACCGCTTTCTGCTCCACTTTTGCAGTTCCTGGAACATGCTGATCATAAACGATAGTGGCTACAATGTCATTTGTTATTGTCTGCGGGATTACAAGAGTACCGTTTGCATTGTTCTCCACATTGGCAGATTCAGCCGTTAGAGCCTGTTCTCCCCTGAAGACTACAATAGGCTGCATAGGCTGCGGTAATGCATTAGCATCAACAGCCGGAGTCCATTTGATTTCGTCCACATGTGTCACAAACGCACCCTTTGTCACAACATTTTCAAGAGTCAGGCTCTTAATAGTGATGACCGGCTCGGTAGTCGTGGCCATACCCTCAGGTTTAGCAAACTTAGCCTTGAAAGTAATCCAGGACATGGCATGATGGAAAGTCATGGCCACATGGTTGGATTTTGAAGTGTGTGACGATGCAGTTACCGGACTCCACATGAAGTCAACTGTCTGGTCGGTAAAACGTGACTGGGTAAAAGTTCCGTTTTTGAAAATGTCAGACACCACAGCAGTTCCGTCAGCCTTGAATGTATGTGATTCGACAGCCGACTTGCCCGCAACATCTGTAAGAGGCGAATAGGCAGCGAACACGAGGGAACCGTTCTTCGGCCAATAATAAGGGTAAGCGGCACCATCCTTCCATCCTGCCCAGTCAGTTCCGTTCTTCTTGAACTGGACATTGTCAAGATAGGTTGACGCATCCTTGAACAATTTAACGTCAGTACCATTCGGGCAATCAGCCTTGTAGTAAGCGTACACACCCATAATCTGATCAGCAGGGAAGGCCGCATCGGTTACAGTTGTCTTGGTCTTGTTGATTTCATTGACAGGAGCCAATGCAATCTCTCCAGCAGGCTCATAGCTTACTGAAGACTTGGTGCAAGCAACAACGGCGCTGACGCCAAGCATTACAATAAAAAGTTTTTTCATCTTAAAAAATATAAAATGTTGTTAAATGATAATTTCAGAAACGATATCTTTCCATTCGTCCACGTCAGGGGCAAGACCGCCTCCCGAACCGGGCTTGTCAGGCTTAGGAATCACGATGTCACACGTCTTCACGCGGATTATCTGTTCTTTGTTTCCCGGGAACTGGGCCGACACATCGACATTGAAAATATACCCTTTGCCGGCGGTATCGGTAATCACGAGCGAAAGTATCTGTCTTTCAGCGGGATTAGGGTTCTGGCCGAAGGTATTGAAACCGGTCTTCAGCGTCCCGTCGGCATTGATGCCCTTCACGTCGAAATAGACAGTCGCGACATCGTCCGAGCGCTCCCCCGTCGAAATCCGGTTGAACTCCGACACACCGGTAATCACCGCTGAAATTGACGAGACATTTTCAATGCCATTGACCTTATCGACCTCCAGAATCCACGACTGGACGACCGTCTCGCAGTCTATTGTCAATGTTACTTCAGGAGAATCGACAGACCTTGCCGGAAGCTCCACCTTGTTCAGCCTGCCGACGAAAAGATGGTCAGGGTCATAGACTATATGCTCATCCTCGTCGCCCCTAGAACTCCTCGTGCCACGGCTCTTCAGCTTGCTCTTGAAGTCCTCCGAAATGGAATTGGTCGCAGCAAAAATCCTGTTGAAATTGTCGGCCTCCTTCACCAGAGTGACCTGAGTATCAAAGTTATAGGCCAACACGTCATAAACTCTTCCCGGAAGGACATTGACCTGCCCGCCGGAAAGCGGAAGATAGGCCTGGGTTACCAGATGCCCGTCGGAATGGTCGAAGAAAGCAACCCTAATCACGGACGGGTCCTTGGGAACGGTATAGTTCACGATGTCACGGTCGAGATTCATCACGACATTGACAGTATAGTCAGACTCCAGAAGCGGACGCCTCCTGCATGATACGGCAAAGGCAGCCAGCATCATAAGTATCAGAATACCAGTCCTTTTCATCGCGCACCTCCTTTCATCTGACGTTTCACGATGAGCGGAAGCACGAAGGAGATTCCCGCCCTTGTCGGTCCGAAGAACGTATAGTAATTCTGCTTTACGCCCGAATCCTTGATGAGGTCGGCCCAGTCGGATGTCGGGGTATAATGGCGGGCCTGCGTCAGGATGCAGCCCACACCGACATTGAACTCCATCCTCATCCATTTCTTCCTGCCTATCGGCATACCGAAGATATAGTCAATGCCAAAGTCGATGTATTCGCCCTGATAGCCGCTCTTGAGCTTCTGGTAATCGTAGTATCCGCCGCCGGCATAAAGTCCGAGAGCATGGCCTTTCAGCTTGTCGTCACGTGTCCACACATATTTGCCGTTCCTGCCTGTAAACCAATACTTTCCGTCAATGAACCAGCCCAGCATCTCGCCGCAGTATTTGTTGCTCTTTGCAAGCCACCAAGGATACCAGTAGTCGGCACCGATGGAGAAATGTCGTCCGACAGGAATTTCCACGCCGAAGTTAAGCCCCGGAACAAGCAGATTCGTCCTGCCTGCAAAAATCATCTGGCGCTCGTACTCCGGAAGCACAGGAGAAACCGTTTCCGTCTGAGGTATCAATGCCAGATGGGGGGGGTGGAAGGATAGTCAGTAAAATGCTTCTCCACGTGGGCGATTCCAGGATCCACCCACACGCAAATCCATGTGGCATAACGCAGCCGAGGCATGTTTTCATCGATGATATGACGCCAAGAACGACCGCCGTCCAATGACTTGAGACTCAACTTTTTGGCTTCAGTATCAATGTCAGAGCGCAGGATTCCGAGGACCTGCTCCCTGTCTTCCTTATGATAGTTTTTTTCGATTTCTTCGGTAAGTCCGTCCCAGTTCTCAGGAACAGGATCCAGTTTGATTTTGTCTGCGGTGAGTGACGAGCCTTCAGGCACCATCTTGAGAAGGAAAGCTTTTGCCGACTCCGCACGTTTACGCGAAAGCCATACATTTCGGGAGTATGGGCCTTCAGGAGATGCAAATGAACGGATTGTGATGCTGTCGATTTTCGGGGAAATGGACAAGAACTTGCGGATCTGACCAAGTTGCCAGATATTGTCGAGATATTGCTCGTCAATATCGACGCCGTTGAGACAATAGTAAATCGCAAAATTTCTTGCGACTGACCTTATCAGCGGTTCGTCATTATCTTCTTCTATCTGATTTGCAGTTTTGACGTTGTCGGAACTATCCGGTGTCATGGTGATGTTGCAGAATTGCATGCAATCACCTGCCTGGAGTCGTAAGGAAATCGACATCAAAAGAGCTACAGCGAGAAGCTGTATCTTTGAACGAGTTCTCACTACTTTTACAAGTTTAAATTCTCAAGTATTTCAGGTGCCGCCTCATCCCCCGGCGGCCATCTTTTTCTAAAAATGGAGCGCAAAGGTATAGCAGGACTTTTAATTTTCCAATAGTCTTGACTGACAGGCGAAATTGTATTAAAACGTTGATATAAGACATCCTACATGCGAAAAATAGGCAATCCGATTTTTGTACCGGCAGCCTATCTCGCTGAAAATCATTAAAAAGAAAAAGGCCCGCGCCAGAAGTGACGCAGGCCGGAAATGTCCGATTTTTCGCTTTTCAGTAAATGGAATTTTTATAAAAAACGCAAAATTATTTCTTGTCAGGACCGAAAGTGGCATCTAAAACATTTTGAACCACCTGCGGGAAATAACGCATTTCCAGGACATGCTCCTTTTCCGCAATCTGGTCAGGCGTATCGTCCACGCTGATCGGTGTAGAATACTGGGCAATAATCTCTCCGCCGTCCACTTTCGCGCTCACATAATGCACTGTCATTCCGGTCTCGGTCTCCCCTGCCGCCTTGACTGCCTCATGGACATGATGTCCGTACATTCCTATTCCTCCGAATTTAGGGAGAAGCGCAGGATGGAGGTTGATCATCCGATGTTCATAGGCATTGATGAGGAACTCAGGAACGACGAGAAGAAAGCCGGCAAGCACGATAAAATCAATGTCATATTCTTTCATCAGCGACATGAGCCGGTTCTCGTCATTGAACTCCTTCTTCGTCATGACTGCCGTAGGCACTCCGAGATTTTTCGCGCGTACAAGGGCGTAAGCGTCTGGTTTATTGCTCAATACCAATGCCATTTTGTAGTCAGTAGATCCTGCGAAGTGGCGGATTATCGCCTCGCAGTTTGTTCCGCTTCCGGATACGAAGATTGCAACGTTTGTCATGTGAAGTGCGTTTTCAAAAATATTGTGCGAAGATACGGCTTTTGACATTATTATGAAACTTTTCTTTGGCTGATGTTCTCAAATATGGGTGTCACTCATTACCGGGAAGAGGTTCCATGGCAAATATTGTGACAATGTATGCAAGAATTTGCTATATTTGATAATTTATAGGTGCGGTCACGGGCCGGCATCGGATGACATTGAACGGAGATACGGAGAAGACATTGACCCGAACCAGGCGCCTGCACCGGCATTGACATTGACATTGATAAAAATGAGAAGGAAAAAGATATATCAGATTCTGGCGGCAGCTGCTGGCGTTTTTGCGATGGCGGCGTTGCTGTGCGGTTCTGCTCTCGCCCAGACGACGAAAGTCAAGGGACGCGTGACTGACGAATCAGGCATTGGACTTCCTTTCGTAGCCGTTTATTTTCTGAACACGACTATCGGTGTTTCTACCGACCTGGACGGCAACTATTCAATGGAGACGAGGGACTCGACGGCGTGTCTGCTCTGCGCGTCCCTTCTCGGCTACGAAAACCAGATTATAAGAATCAGCCGGGGAGCTTATAATGAGGTCAATTTCAGGCTGAAGGAGGTCAACACTTCCCTGACCGCGGCCGTCGTCAAGCCGGACAACCGATATATGAAATGGATTCTGAAGCAAATCGACAATCATAGGGAGATCAATGACCCTGAGCGCAGAAGTCATTATGTATGTGACACTTACACGAAAATGGAACTTGACCTTACCAATGCTGAGGAGCAGATCAAAAACAAGATGCTGAGGCGTAATTTCGGCTTCGTTTTCGATTATATGGACACGTCGTCGGTTTCGGGAATGCCATATCTACCGGTCATGATTTCGGAGACGAGGGCGAAGCGGTATCACGGGATATCACCGGAAGTGAACAAGGAAGTCATCGAGGCGACCAGGATTTCAGGTCTGAATGAGGACAATGCGGTTTCCCAGTTTACGGGAAGCATGCACCTGAAGACCAACTTCTACAACAATTTCATCAATGCTTTCAATGTGCAGATTCCTTCGCCGCTGTCGGCATCCGGAAACATATATTATAATTACTATCTGGTTGACAGTCTGAATATTGAAGGCAGGAAGACGTGGAAGATCAGATTCCATCCGGCCAAGGGCATTTCTTCGTCAGTCTTCGACGGAGAGATGGACATTGATGCGCAGGATTTCGGACTGCGGGAGATTCATGTGAAGCTTTTCCGCGGGGCCAACATAAACTGGATACGAGACCTTGTCATTGACAGGAGCGATCAGCGTGTGGGCGATTCGGTGTGGTTCTACAAACAGGACCGGCTCTACGTGGATTTTTCCGTGACGATGCGCGACTCGTCGAAGCTGGCTTCTTTCCTGGGTAACAGGCAGATAGAGTATATGAATCCGGTTCTCGGGGAGGATGCGAAGCCGGAGGTCACAAAGGTCAATACCAATGTGCATATCGAGAAGGAGGCAGCGCGGCGTGATGACGAGTGGTGGGACAATGCCAGGCCATATGCTCTGTCCACGAAGGAGCAGAACATATATAATATGGTGGATTCCATAAAGCAGGTTCCGCTTTTCAATAACATTTACAATGTGGTGAACACTGTAGTGTCCGGCTATCTGGAGACGAAATATTTTGCTTTCGGACCATATTCGAGGATTTACAGTTTCAATAAGATAGAGGGAAACCGTGTGCAGATCGGAGGCCGTACCACGCCTGAGGTCAGCAGGAAGTTCAGGTTGTCGGGATTTCTGGCTTACGGATTCAAGGACAAGAAATTCAAGGGCGGCGGTTCGCTGGAATGGATGCTCAGCAGGCAGCCGACCATGAAGCTGACGTTTTCGGGAAAGAAGGACATGATGCAGCTCGGCAAGGGTACCGCGGCTTTCAATGAGACTTCACTGCTCACGTCGATCCTGACGAAAAGGGGCAGTGAGAAAAGGAGTCTTGTCAATGAATATGCGACGAGGTTCGACTGGGAGATCAAGCCGTGGCTCAACACTTCTACCGCATTGGAATTCAGGAGGATATATTCCAATGTCTTTGTACCGATGAGGCGTGTGGTTTCCGAGAAGGACACTGCTTTCGTGAATTCTGTCGGGGCCAATGACTTGCATATTACTGCTAGGTTTTCCAAGGATGAGACCGTGACTCGCGGCATTTTCGAGAAGTCCTATCTGCATTCGGACTATCCTATCGTTACCATTGACCTGCTGGGTTCACTGAAGGGAATCGGCAAGAATGAGTACAGTTATTTCAGGTCCGAGGTCAGCATGGATTACAAACTTAAGCTGCCTCCGGTCGGGGCGTCCAGAATCAAGCTGACGGCTGGCAAGATTGTCGGTACCGTGCCATATCCTATGCTCAAGCTTCATGAGGGTAATGGTACATATATTCTGGACCAGAGTTCGTTCTCTTGCATGGAGTTTTATGAATTTGCTTCCGATACGTGGATGTCGCTGCTCTGGGAGCATAATTTCGGAGGTTTCTTCTTGGGTAAGATTCCGCTTATCAAGAAGTTGCATTGGCGTGAGGTGGTGACTTTGAAGGCGGTTTACGGTACGTTGTCGGAGAAAAACAACGGTATCCTGGGAAGTGAGCATTCGTCTGAGGCTCCGCTGCTTTTCCCTAAGGGCATGACGTCGCTGAACAAGCCGTATGTCGAGATGGGTGTGGGTATTTCCAACATTCTCAGGCTGTTGCGCGTGGATGCGTTCTGGAGACTGACGCACAGGGAGGTCGAGGGGGCAGATGGTGTCATGCGGAAGTCGCCTAATTGCTTCGTGGCTACCATCGGTCTGGAACTGAGGTTCTGATTTGTTTCGTCGGGTTGGTTTTAGAAGGTCACATAGGTGGGATAAGAGTGCTGAGGGTGGTTCTCGAAGGTCACAAAGTCGGGAAATACCTGCAAAAAACGGCGACAATGCTTGGATATCCGAAGAAAAGTCCCTAAATTTGCAGTCCAATTTTGAATCAACTAAATTTTAAAGAAAATGAAAAAAGGAATTCATCCCGAAAACTACCGCCTTGTAGCTTTCAAGGATAT
>OQWM01002230.1_pt1 | contig 13254 bp, 9 predicted proteins | sample 1691531 | NCBI WGS metagenome assembly OQWM01 (sample SAMN03418257, study PRJEB22391) | human gut metagenome | biome: human-gut; feature: organic feature; material: feces | host: Homo sapiens | place: Tanzania | collected 2013-01 | reverse complement strand
CCATCGACCAATATTATCTCTCCCAGAAAAAGACTACGCCGGAAACACGACCGGCTCAAAAGCAAATCGTTGCAAATTGGCCTCGACTAAAAAGGGAATAGAGAATTTCTTAACAGGTTCATTAATTGAAATTCGTCCAATGAGTATCGATAAGCTTCAGGGATTACGCTGCACTGTTGCTACAATCGATGAGTGGCTTTCAGGAGATGTTCGAGAAGATGTTATCGGTGCAATTGAGCAGGGTGCTTCGAAAAATGATGAATATCTAATAGTCGCGACAAGCTCCGAAGGAACCGTTCGTAACGGAAGCGGCGATACAATCAAAATGGAACTCATGAACATCTTAAAGGGAGATTATGTCAACCCGCATGTGTCAATTTGGTGGTATAAGTTGGACTCTATTGATGAAGTCAATATGCCAGAGATGTGGCTTAAAGCTAATCCAAATCTCGGAAAAACCGTAACTTATGAAACCTATCAGCTAGATGTCGAACGTGCCGAGCAAGCTCCTGCGGCTCGCAATGATATTTTGGCAAAGAGATTTGGCCTTCCGATGGAGGGTTACACATATTACTTCACATATGAAGAAACTCTTCCGCATAGAAAACGAGACTTTTGGCAAATGGCCTGTTCTCTTGGCGCAGACTTGTCGCAAGGTGATGACTTCTGTGCTTTTACTTTTATGTTCCCATTATCCAACGGGTCTTTTGGGATTAAAACCCGTAACTACATAACGTCTATAACATTAATGAAGCTGCCTGGTGCTATGAGAGCCAAATATGACGAGTTCATGGCTGAGGGCAGTTTAATTGTTTTAGAAGGAACTGTGCTTGACATGATGGAAGTCTATGAAGACTTAGATAACCATATTCAAGAGTGCGGCTACGATGTTCGTTGCTTTGGTTATGACCCGTATAATGCAAAAGAGTTCGTCACAAGATGGGAATCGGAAAACGGATCGTTCGGCGTGGAAAAAGTAATACAAGGTGCGAGAACGGAGTCGGTTCCTCTTGGAGAATTGAAGAAGCTTTCGGAAGAAAGAATGCTGATATTCGATGAGGATCTGATGTCATTTGCTATGGGTAATTGCATCACGCTGGAAGATACAAACGGAAACCGAAAACTTTATAAAAAACGATATGAGCAGAAGATCGATGCTGTCGCAGCGATGCTAGACGCCTATGTAGTTTATAAAAACAATAAAGATGCTTTTGATTAAGGAGGTGATGACTGAAAATGGAGATGTCTTTTGGCGCTAGACTTAAACACGCGTGGAACGCTTTTACTGGAACCGCATCCATTGAATACAGAGATATCGGGACGAGCTATCCGTATCGTGTAGACCGCCCAAGATTGTCACGAGGTAACGAACGTTCGATAGTGACCTCAGTATATAATCGTATAGCTCTTGACGTGTCGGCGTTGAATATATCACACGTCAAGCTTGACGATAGCAATCGGTTTCTGTCTGTTATTGATGATGGTCTCAATAATTGTTTGAGTTTGGAAGCTAACATCGACCAAACTGCCCGAGCATTTTTTCAGGACGTTGTAATATCGATGTTCGATGAAGGCAATGTGGCTATAGTTCCAGTAGATACCACCACGAATCCGAAAATATCTGGTTCTTATGATATTAAAACAATGAGAGTGGGCCAGATAATTGATTGGTTTCCGCAGTACATACGGGTACGCGTATATAATGAACAAACCGGTAAAAAAGAAGATATTTTGCTTCCAAAGAGCGCCGTGGCAATTGTCGAAAACCCTCTATACGCAGTAATCAACGAGCCGAACTCGACTATGCAACGACTGGTCCGCAAGCTGAATTTGCTCGACGTTATAGATGAACAGAGCGGATCTGGAAAACTTGATTTAATTATTCAGCTTCCGTACGTCATCAAAACTGAGCAAAAGCGTCAGCAGGCCGAGAAACGACGGAGAGATGTAGAACATCAGCTATCTAATTCGAAGTACGGTATAGCCTATACGGATGGTACCGAGAAGATAACTCAGCTCAATCGATCTGTCAACAACAATCTTATGGATCAGATTGAATACTTGACGAGCATGCTATACAGCCAGTTGGGTATTACCCAGACCATATTAGACGGAACTGCAGACGAAAAAACGATGCTGAATTATTTCAATCGCACAATTGAGCCGATAATTTCGGCGATCGTTGATGAGATGAAACGAAAGTTTCTAACAAAAACAGCAAGGTCACAACACCAATCGATCCTGTATTTTAGAGACCCATTCAAGCTTGTCCCCGTTGAGAACATAGCTGAAATCGCCGATAAATTCACCAGAAATGAAATTATGACGTCGAATGAAATTCGTCAGGTGATAGGTATGAAGCCGTCTAAAGACCCGAAGGCGGATGAACTTAGAAACAAAAATCTAAGCGCACCAAAGGAGAATGAAAATCAAGATCCCGTCTCCAAACTGGTTGACGATACAGAGACCCATGGTGACTTTGACAACGAATAACTATAAGGAGGAATTTCAAAATGAGCAGAACATTCTCTGTTGATGGCTGCGACTTTAGCGGCTGGGCGACTAGGAATGACATTAAATGCTCCGACGGGCGCATTATACGCCGAGATGCATTTAAGCATAATGATAATGCAAAGGTTCCGCTGGTGTGGAACCATCAGCATGCTGATATCCATGATGTTCTTGGTCATGCATATCTTGAAAACAGAGACGAAGGCGTATACGCCTATTGCTTTTTCAACGATACAGAAGCAGGAGAAATTGGAAAGGCGCTTGTTAAACACGGCGATATTCGTGCGCTGTCCATTTATGCAAATCAACTTCAGCAGAATGGCCCCAATGTAATATATGGGTGCATATGCGAAGTTAGCCTTGTTCATAAAGGCGCGAATCCCGGGGCTTTTATCGACAGTAATCTGTCTCATGCCGACGGAACCGATGACGATGGTGTACTTATTTACACTGGAATGCCTTTATATTTGAGTCATTCAGAAATTAAAGAAGAGGAGAAAAACGAAAAGGTGGTAGACGAAAAAAAGAACGCTGAAAAAACATTAGGTGACATCATAAACTCGATGACTGAAGACCAGCAGAACGTTATGTATGCCCTGATTGGCCGGGCTCTTGAGGCCAGTGAAAATAAAAAAATGTCTGATGACGAGGAGGATAACAACATGAAGCATAATGTATTTGAAAATGATCAGGAATGCAAGGAAGGATACCTGTCTCATTCTGATCAGGAGTCCATCATAGCTATGGCCAAGTCCAACAGCGTGGGCAGCCTCCGTACTGCCCTTGATATCTACGCTGAGCAGAACCCCGATGTTCTCTCACACGGCATCAACCAGATTGATACCCTGTTCCCTGAGTATAAGGATGTTCGTCCTGGCGCGCCCGAGATGATTACCGTTGATATGGGTTGGGTAGATAAGGTGCTTAAGAAAGTGCATAAGAGCCCCATTTCCCGCATTCGCACCCGTCAGGCAGACCTTCGCAATGTTGAGAACCTTAGGGCAACGGGCTATAAGAAGGGAACCAAGAAGGGCGAAGTTGGTAATTTCTCTCTGGTTCACAGAACCACCGACCCCCAGACGGTGTTTGTAAAGAGCAAGATTGACCGCGACGATATTATTGATATTCAGGACTTTGACGTTGTCAATTACCTGTATAACATTGATCGTATGAACCTCAATCTTGAGCTGGCGACTGCCATTCTGACCGGCGATGGTCGTGCGGTGGGCGCTGACGGTAAGATCGCAGAGGACAAGATTCGCCCGATCTGGAGTGATGACGAGCTCTACACCATCCATACCGATGTTGACATTGCCGGCATGAAGGCGACTCTCCAGGGTACTAATACCTCGGCCAACTTCGGCGAGAACTACATCTACGCAGAAGCGGTCATTCAGTCCCTGCTGTATGCTCGTGAGAAGTATAAGGGTTCCGGCAGCCCCGACTTCTTCTGCGCGCCCCACCTTGTTAATGTTATGCTGCTGGCCCGTGATCTCAATGGCCGCCGTATCTATGATAAGGTAAGCGACCTTGCCGCAGCTCTTAACGTTAATGAAATCATTACTGTCGAGCAGTTTGAGGGTAAGACTCGTACCACTTCCGATAACAAGACTAAGAAGATCCTCGGCCTGATGATCAATCTTAATGATTATTCTCTCGGCGCTACCAAGGGTGGCGAGATTACCCATTTCACCGACTTTGATATTGATTTTAACCAGGAGAAGAGCCTGCTGGAGACTCGCTGCTCTGGCGCAAACACCCGCGTATTCTCGGCAATTGCCCTGGAAGAGGACGTGACCCCGACTAGCTCTGGTGATTCGGGCGACAATACCTGATGATTTGGTTTAGGGGTGAAAATTCAAAATGGCGAAATATTTTGGCAAAATCGGATACTCAGTGACTAAAGAGACGACTCCCGGGGTTTGGGAGGAAAGCGTTACTGAGCGTTCGTATTATGGGGATCTCATCAAAAACACTAGACGGTATCAGTCGGCGGACAAAGTCAATGACGACCTCAACATATCGAACGAGATAAGCATTTTGGCAGACCCATATGCCTATGAGAATTTTCACTTAATGAAATACGTAGAGTTTATGGGCGCTAAATGGAAGGTCACGAGCGTAGAAGTTCAGCACCCAAGACTAATATTGACTATCGGTGGTGTATATAATGGCGAATAGACCAGATCTACAAACCCTGCTGGAAGAAATCCTCGGGACAAGAAATGTATATTTTCAACCTCCGGAGTCAGTAAAAATGAATTACCCCGCTATCGTTTATGGTTTAGACGACATCCAAAATAACCATGCCGATGACGGGGTATATTTATTGTATAAATGCTATTCGGTAACTTTGGTCGACAAGAACGCGGACAGCAAATTTGTAGACACAATAGCAAAATTACAAAACTGTCAATTCGAAAGACATTTTAAGAGCGAGAACCTAAATCATTGGGTATTTTCGCTCTATTTTTAATTATTAGGAGGAAAAAAACAGATGAGTAAAATCGTTTGGGATAAGATTGGCGAACGCTTTTATGAGACCGGCGTGTCTAAAGGAGTTCTTTATCCTGCTGTTGGTGGTGCATACCCCAAGGGTGTTGCTTGGAATGGTCTAACTGGAGTTAGTGAGAATCCTTCTGGAGCGGAGGCAACCCCTCTGTACGCAGGCGATATTAAGTATCTTAATCTTATGTCGGCCGAAGAGTTTGCTGCAACCATTGAGGCCTATACATACCCCAAAGAGTTTGCGGCTTGCGACGGCAGCGTTTCTCTTACAGAGGGAGTGGTGATAGGTCAGCAGACTCGCCAGCAGTTTGGCTTTTCATATCAGACTCGTATTGGCAATGATACTGACGGAAGCGATCACGGCTATAAAATACATATTGTTTACGGCTGTCTTGCGTCGCCTTCTGAGAAGTCTTATCAGACTATAAATGATTCCCCGGAGGCTATGACTCTGTCTTGGGAAATCTCTACTACACCCGTCGAAATTGAGGGCCATAAGCCTACGGCAACAATAACCGTTAGTAGTGTTGACGTTGATCAGACTAAGCTTAAGAAGCTTGAGGACGAGCTGTACGGCACAAAAGAAAAAGAGGCGCATCTTCCCACCCCCGCAGAAATTGCTGCGATCTTTTCGGCTGTATAAATAATTATTTTATGGGCGTATTCAGGAAAGCTGGCGCCCTTTTTTATTGAAAGGAGAAAAAAACAATGATTAAAGAAACTATCACTTATGAGGATCTGAATGGGGTCGAAAGAACGGAACCGTTTTACTTCAACCTGTCTAAGCCGGAAATTGTAAAGATGCGGGATAGTGTGAAGGGCGGATACGATGTTCAGCTGCAGAGCCTGGCCGCAGACGGAACGAATGGAGCACTTATTATGAAATTCTTTGAGGATTTTATTAAAAGTGCATACGGCGAGAAGAGCGACGACGGTAGACGTTTTATGAAGTCTGATGAACTGTCCAGAGCTTTCATGGAAACTCCGGCTTATGAGGTCCTCTTTGAAAAACTGGTGACAGACGCTGCCGCCGCAGCAACCTTTGTCAATAAGGTTATGAACGCGCACACTGGCGCCAATACTGAAGCGGAATAAAAATAAGAGGCCGGAGAATGCTGACGATTATAGTACCAAAGACAGAGTCATGGGATGAGATCAATGAAGAATTCATCTATAGAGATGAGCAAGTCTTAAAGCTGGAGCATTCTTTGGTCTCTCTATCAAAATGGGAATCAAAATGGTGCAAGCCGTTCTTAACCAAAGATGCGAAATCGGCAGAAGAAACCATAGATTATATACGGTGTATGACCTTGACACAAAATGTTAAACCAGATGTGTATGAAAGGTTATCGTCGGACAACATAGCACAAGTAAATCAGTACATCCAATCACCAATGACAGCGACATGGTTTTGTGAAACTAATGCATCGAATAAGAACTCGGAACAAGTTACAAGCGAACTGATTTACTACTGGATGATTGCTCTAAATATCCCGTTTGAGTGCCAAAAATGGCACCTAAATCGTCTATTCACTTTAATCAGAGTATGCAATATTAAGAACCAGCCTCCGAAGAAACGGAGCAGACGGGAAATATTGAGCCGTAACGCGGCGCTTAATGCCGCGAGATGCAAACAATTGAACACAACCGGATAACCACGGAACTTAAGAGGGGTGGCTACTGATATATGGTAAAGTTTTACCAAAAAGGAGATTATTCTAAGCTTACGGGGTATTTAGAAAAGCTAAAAGAAGTTATTCATTTAGGAGTTCTCGACAAATATGGGCAAGAAGGGGTACGCGCCCTTTCTTCAGCCACCCCAGTTGACTCCGGCTTAACCGCTGAATCTTGGTATTACCGTATCGAGAACAGAAATGAAATAATAAAAATCGGGTTTTACAACTCTAATATTCAAAAAGGATGCCCTATTGCTATTATTCTGCAATATGGGCATGGGACAAAGAACCGCGGCTGGGTTGCTGGTACAGACTATATTAATCCCGCTATTCAGCCTATTTTCGAAAGAATAACAAATGACGCATGGAGGGAGGTCGCTAAACTGTGAGTAGAACGATCGATGAGCGCGTTGTTGAAATGAGATTTGATAACCAGCAATTTGAGAGGAACGTTCAAACAAGTATTGATTCGATTGGTAGGCTTCAAAACTCGTTACAGATGAAAGGGGCGACTGACGGATTAAAAAGCGTTGAAAAAACGGCTAACGAGATCTCTCTCGATAAAATTGCGGTTGGGGTCGAGGCATTGCAGAATCGATTCTCGACCCTCGGAATAGTCGGAATGCGTGCGATAGAAAATATCACAGATTCTGTAATTAGACTGGCTACTAAAACTGTAAATTTTCTCACTAATGGTATCATTCAGGGCGGCATAAAAAGAGCCATGAATATCGAAAATGCTCATTTTCAGCTTCAAGGTCTTTTAAAAGATGAAGAAAAAGTTCAAGCAGTTATGAAAGACGCAATGGACTCGGTTGACGGAACTGCGTATGCTTATGATTCGGCCGCAAAAGCTGCGTCACAATTTGCTGCGTCAGGAATGGAAGCTGGAGAAGACATGCAGTCGGCCCTTAGAGCTATTACGGGCGTAGCGGCTATGACTAATAGCGAATATGAGGATATTTCTCGTATTTTTACAACTGTTTCCGGCAATGGTCGATTAATGGGCGAACAACTCTTGCAGTTGTCAAGCAGAGGATTAAATGCCGCGGCTACTATTGCTGAATATATGACTAAAACTGGAAACGGGGCAAAAGTTACAGAAGCAGATGTTCGCGACATGGTATCGAAGGGAAAAGTATCGTTCGAACTGTTTGCGAAAGCTATGGACGACACCTTCGGTGAACACGCTAAGAAAGCGAACGAAACATTTACTGGCGCCATGTCAAATATCAAGGCTGCACTAGCTCGTATCGGTGCTTTATTTGTTTCGCCACTTGTAGTTCAAAATGGCCCCCTTGTTCAGCTTTTCAATGCCATCAGAGAGCGTGTAAATGATGTAAAAGAAGCGATCGGTCAGCTTGCCAACCAATTTACCGGAAGTGTAAATAAGATGGCGGAAACAGCTAAGGCAGCCATAACCAAGATCGGCTCCGAAGACTCAATAAAGATATTTTCAAATATTGCATCAGCGTTAGTAAATACTTTTTCTGGTTTGTGGAGCATCTTAGCGCCTGTCGGTCGAGCATTCCGTGATGTTTTTCCGGCATCTACGGCTGAAAATTTAATTAGCTTTACGAATAAGCTAAAAGAGATGACCGCTAAACTAAAATTCGGGTGTCAAGAAGCGTACAATCTAAGAAAAACATTTAAAGGCGTTTTTTCAGTAGTTAAATTGGTCGCCGATGCATTTATAGCGGTTGTTAAAGGAATAGGTAGCCTCCTATCTAAACTTACCGGCATAAGAGGTGGTTTTCTTGATGTTACAGGAGCTATGGGTCAGTGGCTCACGGAAACCTCCGAAGCAATCAGAGAAACGGGTGCTTTCGAAGCTATTATTGGCGGTTTATCTGAATACCTTGGTACGTGCGTTGAGGATATTAGAGCTTTTACACGAACTGCTAAAGAGAAATTTATCAGCCCGGGTTTTGAAAGTTTACTCGGCCTTATACAAAAACTCGGCGAGTTGGTCGGAAAAATAGGCTCTAAGATATCCGAATTCTTTAAAGGAATAGGCGAGGCGTTTGATGGAAGCAGCTTGAACGGCGCGTTTACAATGATGGGAACACTTATACTTTTGAAGGTCGCTTATCGTAAGTTCTTTGATGACTGGATTCCGGTTATTAAAAGATGGAAGAGCCTGATGGTAGATGGATTCTTAGGAACCTTGGAATCTGTAATAAAAGCGCCCGAAGGAATTATAAGTGCGTTTAATGCTTTGAAAAGTTCCCTGTGGACTTTTAATAAGAGTATGAAATACGACAACATAATGAAGTTGTCAAAAGCCTTACTTATTCTTGCGGCAGCAATGCTAGTCATTTCACTAATAGATAAAGATAAAATGGCGGCATCATTGACCGTTATGACCGCATTAATTGCTGAGCTAATGGGTGTTCTAAAAATTTATGATGTACTTGGTTCAGCAAAAATTACAGACTCTATATCCATGACTGCAGCCGCGACAAGCATGATTATGCTGGCTACGGCTGTGACCATCTTGGCTTCGGCTTTGAAGAAAATGTCTGGTCTTAGTGTGGGAGAAATGATAACAGGCATCAGCGGAGTAACTGCGCTTGTGACGGTGCTCATTGGCGCATCCAAAATAATGAGCACAAATCAGAAAGCGCTGACTAAATTCGGCGGGCAGATGCTCATCATGGCAACGGCCATTACTATATTGGCTTCCGCATGCGAGAAGCTTTCAAAGTTGAGCATAGAAGAACTTAGTAAAGGCGTCGGCGGAGTTGTTGCGTTGGTTGGATCATTTGTTGCCGCAGCCAAGATATTAAACGACGACAGCGCTTCTATAACCAAGTTTGCAGGTCAAATGCTAGTAATGTCCACGGGTATCGCGATAATGGCTAAAGTCTGTGAAAGTTTATCCGCGCTTAGCTGGGACGAACTGATAAGGGGAGGCTCCGGTCTTCTCGGAGTCGCAACAATTCTCGTATCCGCTGCAAAAATTATGGCCAAAGGCGGAAGCGCGAAAGGCGCGGGTCAGATGATTCTTATGGCTACTTCGATCGCTATTCTGGGAAAAGTTTTAACAAATCTCTCGGGACCGGACTGGGATCAGATAATCAGAGGCCTTGCTGCTATCGGAGCGTCAATTGTTATTTTAGCCGTAGGTTTGAAAGCTATGAATGGAACTCTCGCCGGTTCTGCGGCTTTACTGGTGGCGGCCGCTGCACTGCTTGCCCTAACGCCGGTGCTTTCTACGCTTGGTTCGATGAGCTGGGAAGCAATAACAAAAAGCATAGTCGCTCTTTCTGCTGCTTTTGCTGTTTTAGGTGTTTCTGGAGCAGTTTTGGCCCCGTTGGTACCGGTCATATTTGGCCTTAGCGCTGCAATTGCTCTTATGGGGGCTGGAATGTTGATGGCCGGAGTCGGAATAACGGCTATGGCCGCAGGACTTACATCTTTAGCGGCAGCGGGCACGATAAGTGCTACAGCGATAGCTTCAGTTATTTCGGCGATTATTGTTGGTATTGTAGAATTGATACCGACCGTTGCGGTAAAAGTTGGAGAAGGAATAATAATTATCGCCAAAACGATAGCAAACGGAGCAAAATCGCTTGCCGAATCAACCATGACACTTATTATGTCAGTTTTAGATACTGTGGTAGAGTATACTCCAGCTATAATAGACCACCTGTGCCAGTTCGTGATAAAGATATTTGAGGGGCTTACCCAAAGAACTCCCGAGATGGTCGATGCGGGTGTTAAGTTTATAGTCGCATTATTCTCGGCGATAGTTAACTCGCTTAAGAATCTTGAACCTGAAATGGCAGAAAATGCACTTGTAGGCATAGCGGTACTGACAGCAATCATTGTCGGACTGAAACTCATTGGACCGATGATAGGTGGCGCAATGTCAGCCGTTTTAAAGCTCGCGCTGCTCATAGTTGAAATAGGCGCAATATTTGCTGCGTTTGGAGCACTCTCTCGAATCCCTGGACTAACCGATCTTGTGGATGATGGCGGTCAACTCTTAGCTAAAGTAGGCTATGCTATTGGCAATTTTATTGGGAGTATTATAGGTGGTCTGGGCGCGGGAATAACAAGCGGGCTACCAGTAATAGGTCAAAATCTTGCTGATTTCACCAAAAACGTTGAGCCGTTTGTTTCTGGAGTAAGCGAGATTAACCAAAATTTGCTTAATGGAGCTAAAGCCCTTGCCGAGGCAATCCTGATAATAACTGCGACAGATTTTATTTCTGGCATACTATCGTTTATATCTGGAGGCGGATCTCTTGTGGGGTTTACGAGAGATCTTGTGCCTTTCGGAGAAGGAATGGTCAAATTCTCAAATACTATCTCAGGGCTTGACGCAGAATTAGTGGAAAAAGCGGCTAAAGCCGGAACTGCGTTGGCAGAACTAGAAAAGGCGCTGCCTAAAACTGGTGGCGTATTTAGTTTGTTCGCCGGCGATGAAGACATGAAGAGTTTTAGCGAACAGCTAGAGGGACTAGGTGTAGGATTAAATAAGTTTTCAAAATCAATCATCGGAATCGACGTCGAAAAAGTGACAAGTGCTATTGGCGTTCTCCAAGATAGTTTAAAGGTGTTCAAACAGTATGGAGATGCTGTCGGTTCTGAAATGATATCGTTGGGCTCGAATGGTTTAAAAGGTTTCTGTGACTCATTTGAGAATTCTGGGGAATCGATTAGGCGCGCGGTTGATGTTTTCATCGCTAATTTCAATTCGGAAGTTGTAAGACAGCAGTCTTTAATAACTAACGCATTTACTCAAACGATATCTACTGCAATATCCGACATAAGAAAAAAGCGCAAAGACTTTGTAAAAGCTGGAGAATACCTTGCCGAGGGATTGATTTCCGGAATTAATAATAAAAAAGCGAAAGTTTATAGTGCTGGTTATAGCCTTGGTCAAGAAGCAGTTCGCGGAGAAAAAGATGGGCAAAAATCCAAGTCTCCGTCCAAACTCACAGAACAAGCGGGCGAATGGCTTGGCGAAGGCCTCATAATCGGTATGCGGAAAATGTACCGTAGCGTTTATAGAAGTGGAAAAAGTCTCGGCGAAGCCAGCACTGATGCAATGTCGTCAACAATTTCTAAAATAGCAGATATCTTTGGTAGCGATATGGATTCGCAACCGACGATACGCCCCATAGTAGACCTCAGTGAGGTCCGATCTGGAGCCAATGCTGTTAATGATATGTTTAGTAAATCTGTGGCGTTCGGGCCAACTGCCGCCGCGGGAAGAATCAGTGCTTCGGTGAATCAGAAGATTCAAAATGGCGGAGAATCTGATGTCGTTTCAGCAATTCGTGAATTGCGGCATGATCTTGCAGGAATCGGGCATAACAGCTATACGATTAATGGTATAGAATACGATGACGGAAGCAATGTATCAGAAGCAGTCCGGGCGCTCGTCAGGGCAGCTCGCATAGAGAGGAGGGCATAACATATGGCTATAATGGTAAGCAATCTGACCGTTAAAAAGCAAACAGGCAGTAACTCACATTATGCAAGTTGGTCGTTCAGCGGCGGTACGATTGTTCAGTCCTCTACGGTTAAGCCCGGAAATCTTGTGTCGATAAAACCTGGCTCAACTTACTATAACGGAGTGGCGATACCGTCATGGGTAATGAACGATAAGTGGTATGTTGTTCAAGTAAACGGCAATAGAGCGGTGCTCGGAAAAAATGCCAGCGGCTCCCATAATATTCAGAGCGCCATCAATGTAGCAAATCTCATTGGTGGCTCCTCTGAGTCAACCGAGGCTGTTCCAGAAAGTACTCTCGATCACTACGAAGTAAAATGGGCGTATGATTCGGGGGACGGTATCTGGTTCGACGGTGGGTCATCAACAACCACGGAAACCTATTCTATATACAGTGCTCCAGATAACGCATTATATATACAGGTGTCTGTAACTCCTGTTTCTAAAAACTATAAAGGGGCAAACGGCTTAGAAACGGCATACTGGCAGGGTACTAAAAGCACAATAAAATACGGAGTTGTATTTGATCCTCCGAATGCCCCGTCGATTCCGTCTGTCGAAATAGATCAGTATAAGCTTACGGCCGTCGTTGATAATATTTCTGATTCACGTACAGATATGATTCAGTTCCAAGTCTATAACGGAACAAAATTGGTCAATGGGGGTTATGTTGACGTTGCTGCTTGTATGGCCTCATATTCATGCACCGTGGCTGCCGGCGGAGAGTATCGCGTTCGCTGTCGAGCGGTCAATATAGACGGTGCTTCACAGGCCAATAGCAAATGGACTGACTTTTCAAGTATATTAAAAGCCGTTCCATCGACTCCTGATGAAATTATAGTATGCCGCGCAAGCTCAGAAACATCTGTATATCTCGAATGGACACCGGTAAATAGCGCAGACACATACGATATTGAATATACCACCGAAAAAAGATATTTCGACGGCTCAAGCGATACTAATTCTATTACGGGAATCGAGTTTAATCATTACGAAAAAACGGGTCTTCAAAGCGGAGATGAGTACTTTTTCCGGGTTAGAGCAGTGAATAGCAATGGCCACTCGCCATGGTCAAGCATATCGTATGTGTCT
>OQWM01002229.1_pt1 | contig 13255 bp, 12 predicted proteins | sample 1691531 | NCBI WGS metagenome assembly OQWM01 (sample SAMN03418257, study PRJEB22391) | human gut metagenome | biome: human-gut; feature: organic feature; material: feces | host: Homo sapiens | place: Tanzania | collected 2013-01 | reverse complement strand
TAATAAAAGTTTAACAAAGGACAATGGAGCCGGACGGTTATCAATTTCCGCAAATTGTCATTTCATCCGGTGAAAAGGGGGTTTGGCCGGATGGGAATGCTTTTGGCGTCGTTTTGTCCGGCGAAAGGCAGGTTTGGCCGGATGGGGCGCTCGCAGCAAACTGCACCAGAAACCAAACATAAAGTCAACTGTCCGAAGAAAATTGTGAGTTCATTACAGGATTATCCCACTGATCCGAGAAGATACCTTAAAATGATATAGGTTATTGTTTCGATTTTTATTAAATTTGTGGGATATGACAACCGCTGAACAGATAAAGGAATTGCATTCGAGAGTCTCTGCTCTCGAAAAGTGTCTTCATATAGAGGAAAAGAGAAAGGAAGTGGCTGAAAAAGAGGAAGTAAGTCAGTCTCCGGGCTTCTGGGACGACCCGAAGAAGGCCGAGACTTTTATGAAAGCCCTTAACTCTGTGAAATCCTGGGTAACATCTTATGACAAAACGCTCAGCGCGGTAGACGATCTGGATGTGCTTCAGGAGTTTTCCACAGAAGAGGATTCAGCGGAACTCGATTCCGGCTATGCCACGGCACTTTCCCAGGTGGAAGATTTGGAATTGAAGAATATGCTGGGAGCGGAAGGAGACAATCTAGGCGCAGTTCTCACCATAAATTCCGGTGCAGGCGGTACGGAAGCGAACGATTGGTCCGCTATGCTTATGAGAATGTACTTGAGATGGGGTGAGCGTAATGGTTACAAGATGACCATTACGGAGAATCTGGAGGGAGATGAAGTGGGCATCAAGAGTGCCACCATATCTTTCGAAGGCGAATATGCCTATGGTTATCTCAAGTCTGAATCCGGAGTGCATCGACTAGTGAGAATTTCACCTTTCAATGCACAGGGAAAGCGTCAGACCACTTTCAGCTCGGTCTTTGTCTATCCTCTTGTAGATGACAGTATTAACATAGAGATTAATCCATCGGACCTCGAATGGGACACTTTTCGTTCCGGAGGTCACGGCGGACAGAACGTAAATAAGGTTGAGACCGGAGTGCGCGTGAGGCACATACCTACCGGAATTACCGTCGAGAATACCGAGACCCGCAGCCAGCAGGATAACAGACAGAATGCGCTCCGCATCCTCAAATCGAGACTCTACGACATAGAGCTCCAGAAACGCCGTGAAAAACAGGCGGAGCTCGAAGGTCAGAAGAAGAAAATCGAGTGGGGCTCGCAGATTCGCTCTTATGTGCTCCATCCATATAAGATGGTGAAAGACGTTCGCACCGGCTATGAGACAGCCGACACTCAGGGAGTTCTCGATGGAGACCTTAACCCTTTTATGAAAGATTATTTAATGAAATCAGAATAGACTATGGTAGAATTTAAGTATGCACCTATGTTTCAGTTAGGCGAAGACCGGACTGAATACTACAAGATTCCAGGCTCCGAGTCACTTGTAAGCACATCTGACTTCGAGGGACACAAAATTTTAAAGGTTAGCAAGGAGGCCCTTACCATTATGGCCAATACTGCTTTCCGCGATGTCAGCTTTATGCTTCGCCGTACTCATAACGAGCAGGTAGCCAAGATTCTCAGCGACCCGGAGGCTTCGGAGAACGACAAATATGTAGCTCTCACATTCCTTCGTAATGCAGAGGTGGCTTGCAAGGGAAAGCTCCCTCTCTGCCAGGACACAGGTACCGCCATCGTTCACGGCGAGAAAGGTCAGGAAGTATGGACCGGATTCTGCGACGAGGAGGCTCTTTCATTAGGCGTATTCAAGACTTATACCGAAGAGAACTTGCGTTATTCTCAGAACGCGCCTCTCGATATGTATAACGAGGTGAATACCAAGTGTAATCTCCCTGCACAAATCGACATCGAGGCTGTAGAAGGAAATGAGTATCGTTTTCTGTGCGTCACAAAGGGTGGCGGCTCCGCTAACAAGACTTATCTCTATCAGGAGACTAAGGCCCGCATCCAGAACCCCGGAACGCTCGTTCCTTTCTTAGTAGAGAAGATGCGCTCGCTTGGCACGGCTGCCTGTCCTCCATATCACATCGCATTCGTAATCGGAGGTACATCGGCCGAGAAGAACTTGCTTACGGTCAAATTGGCCTCTACCCATTATTATGACACGCTGCCGACTACCGGCGACGAGACCGGTCGCGCATTCAGAGACCTCGAACTCGAGCAGGAGCTGTTGAAAGAGGCTCAGAAAATCGGACTTGGGGCCCAATTCGGAGGCAAATATTTGGCACACGATATCCGTGTGGTAAGGCTTCCGCGTCACGGTGCCAGCTGTCCTATTGGCCTGGGAGTCAGCTGCTCTGCCGACAGAAACATCAAGGCCAAGATCAACGCGGACGGTGTGTGGATAGAGAAACTCGATGACAAGCCGTATGAACTCATTCCGGAAAGCCTCCGTAATGCAGGTGAAGGCGATGCAGTTAAAATCAACTTGGATCAGCCTATGCCTGAGATTCTTAAGGAGCTAACCAAATATCCTGTAAGTACACGTCTCAGCCTTAACGGAACCATCATCGTGGCTCGTGACATCGCTCACGCGAAGATTAAGGCTCGCCTCGATGCGGGTGAGGCTATGCCGGAGTATTTTAAAAATCATCCTATCTATTACGCAGGACCTGCCAAGACTCCTCAGGGAATGCCTTGCGGTTCGCTCGGACCTACCACGGCCGGACGTATGGACCCTTATGTAGACGAATTCCAGGAGCACGGCGGTTCCCTTGTAATGCTGGCCAAGGGTAATAGAAGCCAAGTAGTTACAGACGCTTGTAAGAAACACGGCGGATTCTATCTGGGCTCCATCGGCGGACCTGCAGCAATACTCGCTCAGAACAACATAAAGAGTATCGAATGCGTGGAATATCCCGAACTCGGAATGGAAGCCATCTGGAAGATTAAGGTGGAAGACTTCCCAGCCTTCATCCTCGTCGACGACAAAGGAAACGATTTCTTCAAGAAGATAGGCTTGTAATTTTGTAAAATTGAGTAAATCTTAGTATATTTGCATATATCGCCGAGAGGCGAAAGTAATTATATTATGTGGTTAACGCGGGCGTGTTGAAATTGGTAGACAAGCTAGACTTAGGATCTAGTGCCGAGAGGCGTATGGGTTCGATTCCCTTCGCCCGCACGATAACGGCTCCTTGTGATAGGGAGCCGTTATCCGTTTATTTAGAAGTACTTGTAGAACAGGGCGATGGAGCGTATTCCGTAGAAGAGTTGACGGAGGAGGTAGCTCTCGTTAGGGGAGTGGATGGTGTCCCTTTCGAGGCCGAAGCCCATTAGGAGCGGATCTATTCCCAGAATCTTCTGCATTTCGGCGAGAATGGCTATGCTTCCGCCACCACGGCTAGGAACAGGTTCTATGCCATACACTTCGGCCATAGCTCGTGAGCCGGCCTGATAGGCGTGCGAGCTGATAGGAATCAGGAATCCGTCACCACCTTCACGCGGAGTCACTTCCACCTTCACATCACGAGGAGCTATCTTCTCAAAATGCTCCTTGAAAAGACGGGTGATCTGTTCGCTTCGCTGGTTAGGTACGAGCCTCATGGAGATCTTGGCGTGAGCCTCGCTTGGCAAGACAGTCTTGGCGCCGACCCCGGTGTATCCGCCCCAAATGCCACACACGTCCAGACACGGACGTATTCCGGTGCGCTCGAGCGTGGTGTAACCCTTTTCGCCGCGAACTTCGTCGATGTCCAGGAACTCCTTATATTCGTCGATGTCGAAAGGCGCCCTGGCAAGCATAGCCCTATCCTCGGCGCTTAACTCCACCACGTCGTCGTAGAATCCCGGGATGGCGATCTTCTGGTCCGCATCGTGAAGCGAAGCTATCATCTCGCAGAGAACTGTGATAGGGTTAGCCACGGCACCGCCATAGTGTCCGCTATGAAGGTCCTTGTTAGGACCGGTGACCTTCACTTCCAAGTAGCTCAGGCCACGCATTCCGCAGTTGATGCTCGGCACCTTTTCGCTTATCATCGTGGTGTCCGAAACCAGACAGATGTCCGCCTTAAGCATCTCCTTGTGCTCCGTAATCCATTTGCCCAGACTCGGGCTTCCTATCTCTTCCTCACCCTCGAAGATGAATTTCACGTTATGCTTTAACAGGCCCATACGAACTTGATATTCAAAGGCCTTAAGGTGCATGAAGAGCTGGCCCTTATCGTCGTTAGCCCCGCGACCCCAGATGGCTCCGTCATGAATCACGGGCTCGAACGGGTCGGAATTCCACTTTTCGAGAGGCTCGGCAGGCTGCACGTCGTAATGTCCGTAGACGAGAATGGTTTTCGCACTCGGGTCCACGATTTTGCGAGCGAAAACCACAGGATTTCCGTCGCTCGGATAAACACCTGCCTCGTCGGCTCCGGCCTCCAGAAGAAGCTCACGAAGTCTCTCGGCGCAGCGCTGCATATCGCCTTTATGCTCAGGCTTGGCACTTATAGAAGGAATTCGGAGAAGCGAAAAGAGCTCCTCGAAGAATCTGTCTTTGTTCTGTTCGATGTATTGTTCCATAAAATGTTATAAATTAGTGTCAAAGTAATCGCTTATCTTATCGTAGAGATAGACTCTCTCCATTCCGGTCATATTATGATAGGCCTTCGGGAACGGGAAATAGTCGACCTGTTTTCCGGCATCTATGCATTTCTGCACGAATGAAAGGGAGTGCTGCCACAGCACGACATTATCTATGGCGCCCTGGCAGATAAGAAGTTTTCCCTCCAGCTGCGAGGCCTTCTCCAAAAGGCTGCTTCCCAGGTACCCCTCAGGATTAGTCTGCGGAGTGTCCATATAACGCTCGCCGTACATAATCTCATACCACTTCCAGTCTATGACAGGACCTCCAGCCACAGCCACCTTGAAGACGTCAGGATAGTTGAGTTTCAGCGAGATGGTCATAAAACCACCATAGCTCCATCCGTGCACTCCGACTCTCGACGAGTCTACCCACGGCTGCGACAGGAGCTGCCTTATGCCCACCATCTGGTCATCCATCTCCGCCTTTCCGCAATGCCTGTTGATGGCCTTCTCGTACTCGGCGCCGTGCCTTTGGGTGCCGCGATTATCCTGTACGTAAACTATGTAACCACGCTGAGCCATAAGCATTTCCCACATACGAATGTTTCCCAGCCACGAGTCGTTGACCATCTGAGAGTGAGGTCCTCCGTAGACATAGACTATGAGAGGATACTTCTTCGACGGGTCGAATCCCAGAGGCTTCAAGAGGCGATAGTGATTCTCGTAAAGTCCATCCGCAGAAGGCACAGTTCCGAATTCCACTTCCGGCGTGGCGTAGTCCTTAAGCGGGTCGTCCGCTACCACGAGCGTCTCCTTAAGTCGTCCATTTGTAGAGAATACCTTACTCCAGCCCGGATTGTCGAAACTGCTGAAGATGTCGGTATATTCGCCATCTCCCATAATTATGTCGTGCCAGCCCCTCTCCTTAGTAAGCCTCTCCGGCTGGCCAATGCTCACGCCCTCGATAGAGTTCCTTTTCCTGACTTTCACTCTAAACAAGTGATTCTCAGCAGGGGAGAGCTCCGCAGAAGTGTAATAGACGTAATTCTTGTCGGCACCTGCCCACTCTATGTCCGCCGCCGTGCTCACGAGCCTTTTTACAGAACCATCGAGGTCGGCCAAGTAGAGATTCTTGAAACCGTCGCGGTTATCGGTCGAATAGACAAATAGCTGCTCACTAATGAAATGCACCGGCTCATAAGGCTCTACCCATCGGTCATTGGCCTCGCTCAGAAGCGTCTTTTTGAATGCCCCGTCAGCGGCATCGTACAGATTAAGATGCATCCGGTGCTGTGCGCGGTCCAGAACCTGCACGAGCAATTCGCCGTTTCCGTGCCAACTCACACAAGTCAGATACCTATCTTCTTCGAAATCAGTGCAGTTGACTTTCACGTGACTCCCGGTTCGACTATCGTACACCCACAGTGCGACCCTCTCGGACGCAGTGCCCGCAAACGGATATCGCAGCTCCTTCAGAGACGCAGTGCAGATGTCCAGAATCGGGAATACGCCCACCGCGCTCTCGTCCTTTTCATAATAGGCCAATTTCTTCCCGTCCGGCGACGGGAACAGTCCACCGCTGATGCCGAACTCATTACGGCTTACGCTGGTGCCGTAGAGCGTCGAGCCGTGGGCTATCGCCACGCTGATGGTGTCCGTACCTTCTATATAATAGACGCTTCCGTCTTTTTCAAAATAAGAAGACTCCGGAGCGGAAGGCATCGGTAGCCTAGCCTTTTGGGGATAAACGCTGCGGGTAATCGTGGCTTCCTTCATATTGAGAAGCTTTCCTTCCGGATTTCTGGGCGCACGAGTAGAAATCACGCCCAGTACTATGGTGAGTGTTAAAGTAAGATAATTCATATGGTAAAGATAAGGTTTTTTGTTCGTATCTTTGCGCTTATGGGTTTATATAATTTGCTTTTGCCTTTGAAACTGGACTGGTTGCCGGTTTACAGCTGCGATTCTGAATTGAGAATTGGCCAGCGAGTGGAAGTGAATTTCAGCGGAAGGGATTATGCGGCGGTAGTGATCCGGAAAAGCGAAGAGACTCCCGAACGAGGGTACAGGGTGCTCGAAGTGGGGACGGTCGAGACCGGATTGGCCGATATAAGCGAGAGGGAAATGAAGCTCTGGAAGTTCATCTCGGAGTACTATCTGTGCACTCTGGGCGAGGTTTATATGGCGGCATACCCTAAATATAAGGTGAAAAGCGAAAAGAGCAGGAACTCGAAATCGGACGCCGTGGCCCCGAAGACGCCGGCCCGTTCGTGCGGCAAGCCCGTACTCTATCGTGCGGCGTCCAGGGCGGATTACTATAGAGAGAATATAAATAGGTGTCTGGCAGATGGTTACAGCGCACTCGTGCTGGTGCCGGAGGTGGAGTTTGCCCTGAATTTGAAGCAGGAACTGGGCGAAGAGTTCGAAGCGGTCGTCTATGACAATGCGCTGACGGCGGCGAAGAAGAGGAAATTGGCCGAGAAACTGAGGACGGGCGAGAAGCCGATGGTGGTGATAGGGGCTCGAAGCGCACTTTTTCTGCCATTCGGAAGGCTGGGACTGGTGATAGTCGACGAGGAGCAGGAAAGTTCGTACAAGCAGCCGGAACCCGCGCCGCGCTATAACGGGAGGGATGTGGCTTGCGTACTGGCGTCCATTCACGGCGCACAGCTGGTGTTAGGCACGTTCACACCTTCGCTCGAAAGCTTATATAACTGTAAGATAGGAAAATATAGCCTCGTGGACGGAGGAAGCGAGACGGATTGCGCCGTGGAAGTGGTGGATATAAATGCGGAAAGGCGCAAGCGCGGTATGGTGGGGGACTTTTCTCGAAAACTCCTGTCGCGCATAAGGAAAACCGACGGCCAAGTGAGCATAATTCGTTCCTACTCGACGGAGCAGAGCGTGTGCGAGTTTTTCGAGAAGGAATTTCCAAATATGGACCCTCAAATCCTTACTGCACAGGCGGCTAAGAAGATGGCGGGAAGGAGCGCGCTTATGGCGGTGTTGAATGCCGACTCGCTTTTCGACTCGCAAGACTTCCGCTCGGACGAGAAAGCGCTGCAACTCGTGCGAAGCCTTTCGCTCCATTCCGACGTGCTGGTGGTGCAGTGTACCCTTCCGGCGCACCCGGTTTATTCGGCGATTTCGGATATCTCCTTCGAAGACAAGCTCTTAACTGAGCGAAAACAGTTCAGGATGCCGCCATTTACGCGAATCGTAGACATAAAGGACCGTAAGACCGGAATGCTTGTCGACAGAAAGATTCTCAAGCGCGACGCCTCCCTTTCGGAGCAGAAATCGCGGCTACAAATGCAGTACGGGGCGCTTTATATTATAGATGTCGACCCACTATAAGCTTTTTACCCTTAGCCGTTCCCAGCGCGAAAACATGATAGTGCGAGCCGTCTTCGGCTATCCCGCTTTTGACTTTCAGGCTTCGGGCCAATTCCTCACTTCTCACGGGCAGTGCCTTCGCGCTGACTTCGCACACAGGATAGGCGGCTGCAATTTCCTTTAGGAAAGACTTGGAATAGTCCTTATTTTCAATCACTTCGAATGTCTTATAGTAGCGTGACATCTCACCTTGCGGCTTTTCGTCGCAGAGGTAGATGTGGCAGGAAGGAGCGCATTTTCGCGCGGCCCACAGCTCGCAGCAGGCGTCTTGGCAGCCCGACTTGAGAATCAGGGCATTAGGCTCGAGAAGGTATTGGCCGGAAATACTCTCTGCGACCACAGAAACGGGCTTGGAAAGCGGTAGGGCCGTGATTTCGGGAAGCGTCACGTCGGCTACGAAAAGCTCCGGGATGTCGAGCGACCCTCGTCCGCAAAGCACCAGCACCTCCTTCACTTCGTCCTTTATGCCGATGACGCCGATTCCGCGCACGGGGTAATCCGGCATCGCACTGCTAAGACGCTCGCGAAGCATAGTGATGTCCGCCATAGGGGAGCATTTTATAAGCAGGAACGGGCTTACTTCGCTGATGGTGGGAAGGAGCTCGAGGACGTTAGGCGTGCAGTCTTCCAGAAGGAAAACCTTACTTCCGGAAAGGGAGCGCCTGGCAGGGTCTATGTATATGCAATCCACTTTCCCTAAAGCCTTTATGCTTTCGCCCGTGACAGTCTCGTTAGAAAAATGCATCTCGCAAGCGAGCCCGAACTTTTCTTTTAGAAGCATCAGGTTATGGCGCGTCGTCTCGAAAAGGGCGCTGTTTTGCTCGAAATAGAAAAGGGAGGAAAAATGCTGCGCCAGGCTCCACGAATCTGCGCCGAATCCGCCGGTAAGGTCCGCTACCGAGAGCGTCGAAGGCAGAGAGCGAGCGAGGAGATTGGCCTTGAAATCGGCCGTGAGAGAAGAGGAGCATTGCTCTATGGGAAGGAGGTCAGGAAACTGAATGCCAGGAACTTCCGCCCACGAAGGAAGCTTCGAGGCTATCTTCTTGACCTTCCTCTCGTTCTCCTTTTCGAGGACTTGGGCGAAGGTCGTCTTCTTATGCATTTATCTGAATTTTAAAGCCTTCGTCTTCTAAGGGCTTGAGCGCTTCACGGATTTGCGCGGCGCTATAGGCAGAAAGTCCGCTCTGTGGCGTCGGGCGCGCAATCGTATATGCCATAATGAGTCGCGGCCTAATCTCGCGCACGATATCCATCCACTTTGCGAGCATCTGCGGCTCCAGCGAATCGAAATCGTCCGACTTCAGGAACATCGTCTGCAGAATGAAATCGCCTTCGAAACGCTTCATCCCCTTCACCACGTCGTCGACCCTGAACGAGGGAAGTGCGCCGTTAATCTTTCGGGCCCGCTCGTCCGTCGGGGCATCGAGCTTGAGAATGGGTGCGTCTACCTTACGCAGAGCTCCGAAAACAGTGTCGGAGAGCAATTTAGTGGCGTTAGTGAGCACCGAGACCTTAGCCTGCGGGCAATAGATGTCGCGCAGTGCGATGGTGTCGTCGATGATTCGGGCGAAATCCGGATTCAGCGTAGGCTCCCCGTCGCCGGAAAAAGTGATCGAATCTACCCGCGTGCCTTCCAGCAGGATATCGGCCAATTTCGCCTCCAGCGCAGAACGCACCTCGGCCGCTGACGGCAGCTTGGTGTCGTCGCGACCGTCCGCATTCCACCCGCATTCGCAGTAGATGCAGTCGAAATTACATATCTTGCCCTTAGTAGGCAGCAGGTTAATGCCCAGCGACCAGCCCAGGCGGCGGCTCTTGATGGGGCCGAAAACAACTTCTTCTCGTAGCATAACAAACAAATGTAATTTCTTTTTACTATATTTGCAAGCGTGTATTTAAACCTAATGGAAATGAAAGTTAGAATTGAAGAGGTGAATTCACGCCGTAAGATGTACGCGTTCGTTCACTACCCGGAGAAACTTTACAAGGGAAACGATTATTGGGTTCCCGCTTTGCTCGGAGACGAATACGATACATTTAATCCTAAGAAAAATGCAGCGTACGAGTTCTGTGATGCGAAGTGCTGGCTCGCATACGACGAAAAGGAAAATGTAGTCGGAAGGGTCGCAGGCATCATAAACAGAAAGTCAAATGAGATAAGACATTCTAAGACAGTACGATTCGGCTGGCTTGACTTCATCGACGACATAGACGTCCTGAGAGCTCTCATCGACACGGTAGAGCTGTGGGGAAAGAGCTATGGAATGGACACCATAATAGGACCTTTCGGATTTTCCGATATGGATAAGGAAGGCCTTCTGGTCGATGGGTTCGATAAGATAGCCCCATTTACCACTCTCTATAACTATCCATACTACGAGCCTCGTCTTAAGGAACTCGGCTTCGAAGTAGGTGCCGAGTGGGACCAGAAGCTTATGGAAGTTCCGGACAGCATCGAGAGAATCGAGAGAATGGCCGACCTCGTTAAGGAGAAATACGGCTTGCACGTCCTTAAGGCGAAGAACTGCCGCGCCCTCGTAAAGAAGTACGGTATGGATCTTTTCCACATGTATAACGAGACTTTCGCTCCGCTTTACGAGTTCACTCCGCTTACCGACAGACAGATAAAGAGCTATCTAAGTACTTACGGACTCATTCTCGACATCGACTTCGTGTGCGTCATAGCCGATGCCGACGAAAAGATAGTGGGATTTGCCTTCTGCGTGCCTTCACTGGCTAAGGCAGTGAAGAAGAGTCACGGACGACTTCTGCCGTTCGGCCTCATAAGGATGTTCAGGGCTCTTAAGAAGAACGACACTCTCGAGGCCCTTATGCTGGGAATCCTTCCGGAATATCAGGATAAGGGAGCCTTCGTGCCTATGTTCCAGTATCTTCTCGAAGGCCTCAAGAAGCGTAACATCAAGTGGCTTATCACCAATCCTCAGCTCGCTGATAACGTGAAGGTCCAGAATATGTTCAACAAATACGATCACACTCAATATATGCTCCGCAGGAGCTATATAAAGCACATAGATTAAGTGGACACGCCAGTACTTAATACTCATAACAAGACAGAATACGAACCTGCCCATTCGTGTGAGCACATCCTGAACAGGACTATGGTTTCCATGTTCGGATGCCCGAGGTCGAAGAATACTCACATCGAGAAGAAAAAGTCGAAATGTGACTATATCCTGGACTCTTGTCCTACGGATGAACAGGTGGCAGCCATCGAAAATAAGGTTAACGAAGTAATCGCGCGTCATCTCGACGTGACCGTGCGTTTCGTCGACAGGAAAGAGGCAGAAGGGCTGGTAGACCTAAGCAAGCTTCCGGAAGACGTCTCCTCTACGCTTAGAATCGTGAGCATAGGGGACTACGACGACTGTGCCTGCATAGGTGCCCACGTGGCGAACACTTCCGAGATAGGCACCTTCAAGATTCTCAGCCACGATTATGACGATGGCATCTGGCGCGTGAGATGGAAAGTAATTAATAATATATAGATACTAGGTATGAACGAAGAGAAATTCAGAATTGAATCTGACCTTCTGGGTGAACTTCAGGTTCCGGCAGATGCTTACTATGGTGTTCAGACACAGCGAGCTCTAAATAACTATAAGATTTCGAATACTCGTATGTGCGACTATCCGGAGTACGTCATCGCGATGGCTTGCATAAAACTGGCTGCAGCGCAGACGAACAAGGAACTTGGTGCTATGGACGCGAAAATCGCCGATGCCATAGTCGAGGCTTGCCGCGAGATCATCGGAGGCCGCTTTCACGACCAATTCCCTGTAGATATGATGCAGGGTGGCGCGGGCACTTCAGTAAATATGAATGCTAACGAAGTAATCGCAAATCGTGCCCTCGAACTTATGGGACACCGGAAGGGTGAGTACCAATTCTGTTCTCCTAACGACCACGTGAACTGCGCGCAGTCTACTAACGACGCCTATCCTTCGGCTTTCAGATATGCCTTCATCCGTATGAACAGAAAGCTCGAAAAGAGCCTTAAAGACCTTATCGAGGCATTCAAGGCGAAGGGAGTGGAGTTCGAAGACGTCATCAAGATGGGGCGTACACAGCTTCAGGATGCAGTGCCTATGACTTCGGGCCAAGAATTCCACGCCTACGCGACTAACCTCGAGGAAGAAGTGGCGAATCTCGAGCGTAATGCCAATCTTCTCTACGAGATAAACATGGGCGGTACGGCGATTGGCACGGGCCTTAATGCCAAGCCGGGATTTGCCGAACTGTGCGCACGGAAGATGACCGAGCTCACTGGCGAGAAGTTCATCGCTGCACCGGACCTGGTAGAGGCTACTCCGGACACCGGTGCTTATGTAAGCTACTCGGGAGCGTTGAAGAGATTGGCAGTGAAACTGTCGAAGATCTGCAACGACCTCAGGCTCTTGGCCTCCGGCCCGCGCTGCGGCTTGAAGGAAATCAATCTTCCTCCGATGGCTCCGGGCTCGTCGATTATGCCGGGTAAGGTGAATCCTGTCATCCCTGAGGTGACTAACCAGGTATGCTTCAAGGTTATAGGTAACGACACCACAGTTTCGTTCGCGGCAGAGGCAGGACAGCTCCAGCTTAATGTGATGGAACCGGTTATCGCCGAGTCCATTATGGAGAGCATCACTTGGCTTACTAACGCTATGAACACCCTTCGCGAGAGATGTATCGAGGGCATTACGGTAAACAAGGATCGCTGCTACGACATGGTGAAGAATAGTATCGGAATCGTGACCGCGCTTAACCCTATAATCGGTTATAAGGCTAGTACCAAGGTAGCTAAGGAAGCACTGGAGACTAACCGTTCGGTCTACGACATCGTCCTCGAAAATGGAATCCTCACGAAGGAGGAACTCGACAAGGCTCTCGACCCGAAGAATATGATAAGATAAAACGAACTTAACTGACAAGAGCTGTCAAAAACAACCCCTAACTTTGTACTCGTCATAAGTTAGTTGTTTTCATAGACTTGTTTGATTTTTGTGAACATTCTCCCCGCCGCGATTCACCTCGTAGCGGGGAGTTTTTTTTAGAAGGGGCTAGAGGTGGGGCGGGTGACTTGTCTTGACAGGGCAATACACCCTGATATTCTTCGTTCCCGTCCGAGGGGAGTCTTTTGCCGCGAGCGACTCGGTATCAGAACGTTCCCGTCCGGCCAACCCCCCTTTTCACCGGACGGGAGGACATTGAGACCAGCTTATCAATTTCACTTTGGCAGCCAATGTGCTACAGAAAGCGTATATCGATACCTCCTTGCCAAGGTGGAGCTAAAAAAGTCTCACTTTGGCAA
>OQWM01002227.1_pt1 | contig 13256 bp, 11 predicted proteins | sample 1691531 | NCBI WGS metagenome assembly OQWM01 (sample SAMN03418257, study PRJEB22391) | human gut metagenome | biome: human-gut; feature: organic feature; material: feces | host: Homo sapiens | place: Tanzania | collected 2013-01 | reverse complement strand
GCGGTATGGCCGAAGTCTTTTTGGCCCACGACCAGCTTTTAGACCGTAATGTGGCGGTGAAGATGCTGCGCGACCAGTTCCTCGAGGATAAGGAGCTGCTCGAGCAGTTCAGACGTGAGGCCAAGTCGGCGGCGCGTCTGGTGCATCCGTATATTATCAACATTTACGATGTTGTTTCCGAGGGCAACAATCAATATATCGTTATGGAATATGTGGACGGCGTGACGCTGAAGGAATATATGCAGGAGCATAAGCTGAGCCTGAACTCCGTGCTGGAAATCGGCGTGCGTCTGGCAGATGCTTTGCAGCATGCACACAGCCATAACATTATTCACTGCGACATCAAGCCGCAGAATATCCTTATCGACAAGAACATGAATCCGAAGATTGCCGATTTTGGTATCGCCAAGATGGTGACGAACCAGACGATGGTTTATTCCAAGTCGGTTATGGGTTCTGTGCATTATATTTCGCCGGAGCAGGCCTGCGGCGGCAAGATTACGGCAAGCAGCGACGTGTATTCGCTGGGCATTGTGCTCTTCGAGATGCTGACCGGTCAGGTTCCCTATATGGGCACGACGGCGGTTTCTGTAGCGATGATGCACGTGGAGAAGCCTGTGCCGCAGCTGAAGGACTTTATGGAAAAGGTTCCCGACGGCATGCAGGAGATTATGAACAAGGCGCTGGCAAAGCGCTGTGAGGACCGTTATGCAAACGCCGGTCAGCTGCGCCGCGACCTGATGAACCTGAAGATGAAGCTGTTCCCGTTCAGCAGCGAGGATTATCATCAGGAGCTGGGACAGGTCAAGCCGAGCGAGCAGCCTTGCACTGATAACGCCGATGACGGCGCAACGATGATTATGAAGCCGGTGCGCAGAGAGCAGCACTTTGAGACACCTGCTGCACCTGAACCGATGGAAAGCACTGCACCGCTGTCACAGCCTGCAGAGCAGGAGGAAAAGGGGTTAAAGGGATTTATGAAACGTAAAAAGCTAAACTATACAAAACTTATGGTGCTGATTACCGCCTGCGTGGTAGCGATTTCACTAGTGGCGCATTTCATCTTTAACCGTAATCTGGCAGAGATTGACGTGCCGAACGTAACGAATATGACGGTCGTTGAGGCGCAGAAGCTGCTTGAGGAAAAGCAGTTCAAGGTAGAGCTTGAGGAAAAATATGGCGACCCTGAGAAGTTTAAGCCGGGCACTGTTATGCAGCAGTCTCCGAAGGCTGGCGAAAAGCGCAAGCAGGGCAGCCTGATTATCCTGACCATCTGCAAGGGCGCAGAGCTGAAGGCTGTGCCTGATGTAACCGGCATGTCGCTGGGCAAGGCCGAGCAGACGCTGGCAGACGCTGGCTTCAAGGTGGGCAAGATAACGCGCCGCCATGAAGAGAACGGCAAAAACGGCGCAGTCCTGAGCCAATCGCCGAAGGGCATGGACAAGGCGCCGAAGGGCACGGGCATCGACCTTGTTGTCAACGAGGGTGATAAGGATGTGCCGAATATCGTCGGCAAAAATATTGATGAAGCCAAGGGCATGCTCGAGCAGGCAGGCCTGAAGCTGGGCGAAATCAAGAAGGTTAACGATGCCGGCGCCAAGAAAAACGTCGTTCTGGCGTGCAACCCGGGCGTGGGCAGCAAGCTGAACGAGGGCGCAGCTGTAAGCATTACTGTGGCTGCCGGTAGCGGCGAGAAGAAGAGCGCTTATGTTGACTTTGTTGTGCCGGGCAATAAGCCGTGCAACGTGCAGATTGTGCTGACTGATGAAAACGGCAGGGCGACGATTTATGCAGGTACGCAAAATGGCGGCGTGCGTCTGCGCCAGAAGGTTGATTATTTGGGCAGTGCGCGTGTGCAGCTCATCTGCGACGGCAAAATGGTTAGTGAGAAGGGACTCTAAAACATGGCAGAGCTTGCAGGCAGAGTCCTGAAAAACTACAATGGCTATTATTATGTCAAGGTTGACGGCGTGGAGCAGCCCTATACCTGCAAGGTCAAGGGCAAGATGAAGAAAAACCGCTTTTCGCTGGCGACGGGCGATATTGTGAATTTTGAGGTCAGCAGCGAGGAAAAGAGCGAGGGCATGATTACGACTGTGCTGCCGCGCAAAAATTTCCTGCTGCGTCCGACGATGGCGAATCTTGATTTATTCGTGGCGACCTTTGCCTGCGCTGCGCCGGATTTCAGCTTTATCCTTGCGGATAAGCTGCTGGCGCTGGCGGAGCTGGCGCGCATTCCGGCTATCCTTGTGCTGAATAAGGAGGATACTGCGCCTGCTGGACTGATTGAGCAGGTGAAAAGCGTCTATGAGCCGATTGGCTACGAGGTCTTTACGCTGTCGGCAGAGCAGGGCACCGGCGTAGAGGCGCTGCGCGAGCGTTTGCGTGGAAAAATCTGCGCGTTCGGCGGTCCGTCGGGCGTGGGCAAGTCGTCGACGATAAACGCGATTGACAGCACTGTCGACCTGCGCACAGGCGCGGTAAGCGAAAAGATTGGCCGCGGCAAGCATACAACACGCTTTGCACAGCTGCTGCCCTTTGACGAAGGCTATATTGCGGACACCCCCGGCTTTGGCAACCTGCTGCTGGAGGGCTTGGACGAGCAGCAGATTCTGGCTGCCTTCCGCGAGTTTGCCAGCTGTGAGCAGGGCTGCCGCTTCTGTCCCTGCACACATACGCATGAGCCTGTCTGCGGCGTGAAGGAGGCTGTTGCGGCTGGTGAGATTGCTCAAAGCCGTTATGAATCATATTTACAAATGCTTCAGGAAGTGAAGGACTTACAAGAGAAAGAGGGAAGAAAATGATGATTAAAATTGCACCATCTATTTTATCTGCTGATTTTGCTTTTCTGGCTGATGAAATCAAAAAAATTGAAGTGGCAGGAGCTGACTGGGTACATATCGACGTTATGGATGGCCAATTTGTGCCGAACCTGACCTTCGGTGCACCGGTCGTAAAGAAAATCCGCAAGGTTACCGATTTGTTCTTCGACTGCCATCTGATGGTAGAGAATCCGGAAAAATATATTGCTGACTTCAAGGCTGCAGGCGCAGACCAGATTGTTGTACACGTAGAAACCACGAAGCATCTGCATCGCTGCATTCAGCAGATTAAGGGCGAGGGCATGAAGGCCGGCGTAGCGCTGAACCCTGCTACTCCGCTCGCGACTATCGAAGAGATTCTGCCGTATGTGGATATGGTGCTTTTGATGACTGTTAACCCCGGCTTTGGCGGTCAGTCCTTCATCGAGAGCATGGTGCCGAAGGTTGAGCGTTTGCGTAAGCTGATTACCGAGCGTGGTCTGGACGTTGACATTCAGGTTGACGGCGGCATTAACGCGGAAACCTCGAAGCTCGTGCGTGCTGCGGGTGCCAACGTGCTTGTTGCAGGCTCCTATGTTTATGGCGCAGAGGATACCGCAAAGGCGATTGCCAGCCTGAAGGAGTAAGGGGAAGTTTATAATAACTAGACCGACCAGTGAACAATATGCTTCTAAAAATATTTATCTGGCTTTTGTTAACAGCTGTCGGCAGCTTTGCCGGACAGCGTATCATGGACTTTTATCTGCGACGTAATGAAGCACTTTTGCGTGAGTACGATTTGCAGATAGGCAGGGTGTGCCATATAGCGACGCTGGCTGCAGGCGTGGCGGTGGCGCTGGCGCTGGGCTATCTTGTTCCTGCTACGCTCGTCGGCAAGGCGCTGAGCTGCTTCTTTTTATACTGGCTGTGGCTTTTGTGGCTCGTCGACTGGCGCTACCAGTTCATTTTTGACGATTCGCTGCTGCCGCTGCTGGCAGGCGGCATCGCTATCGCTTTCTACGCTCCCGGTGCTTTATGGCTGCGGCTCGTGGCTGCCGGCGGTACGTTTGTGGTGCTGGCGGCGCTGTCGATTTTGGGGCGCGGCGCATTGGGTGGCGGCGATGTGAAGCTGATGGCCGTTGTGGGCTTGTGGCTGGGGAAAGAGGTTATCCTGACGCTGACGACAGGCTTTATCCTCGGCGGTGTGGCGGCAGTTGTGCTGCTTTTGCTGCGTAGGGCCGGACGCAAGGACTTTTTCGCCTTCGGACCATTTCTTATCATCGGTACGCTGCTAGGCTGGCTGGTGCAGGCTGTGGCCTGGTGAGGCAGATTAAGCTATACCATTTTTATTTTCTGTAAAATATTTATGACTAAAACTAGCATTTTTCCTCGAAGTAGTGTATACTATACTTATATTAGTAACCATGAATTAACAGGAGAGCTTTACGGCTCTCTTTGAGAAAGGGTGTGAAGATCATATCTTTAAGCAACAGGCAGAAACAAATTGCGGAAATCGTGCGCCTCGACGGGCCGATTACCGGTGAGCATATCGCTGAACGCTTGAATGTTACGCGTGCTGCCTTACGTAGTGATCTGGCAATCCTTGTTATGGGAGGCATTTTAGACGCCCGACCTAAGGTTGGCTATTTCTATACTGGCAAAAACACCTTGGGCATGCTGATGGAGGAAATTTCCGCTATTACTGTGCAGGACCTGCAGTCTGTACCTGTGGCCATCACCCAGGATAAAAGCGCCTATGAGGCGGTTGTTACCATGTTTTTGGAGGATGTCGGTACGGTGTTTGTCCTGGACGAGTCAGGCTTATTAACAGGTATTGTATCACGTAAGGATTTGCTTAAGGCTGCTATCAACAACAGCGATCTGCGCGATATTCCCGTAGTGATGGTCATGACGCCGATATCTAAAATTATTGTGGCAACGCCGGATGAATCAGCGGCTTCGGCAGCGCGCAGACTGATTGATAATGAAATCGACTGTCTGCCGGTGGTGAAGATTATTGATGAAAGCAAGCGCAGCTACAAGGTTTTAGGGCGTATTACAAAGACTAATTTTACCCGCTTGCTGGTAGATTTAGCTGAGGGTAAGGGAGGTAATTATCATACTAACGAAGGTTAATCCCATTATTTATGCTGTTTCCGATTCTATTGGTGAAACCGCTGAATCCGTAGTCAAGGCTACGACAAGCCAATTCGTAGAAGAAAAATTCGATGTTATCCGCGTTCCCTATGTGAAGGACAAGGCGCAGATTGATAAGATTGTAGAGGAGGCTGCTGAGAATTCCGCAGTTATCTGCTACACCATCGTTTCGCCGGAGCTGCGCGAGCATATGGCAGACACGGCTATGAAGAATGATGTCGAGGTTGTTGATGTTCTCGGACCGATGCTGAAATCTATCGAAAAGTCTACCGGTATGGTGCCGAAGAATCAGGCTGGCTTGATTCACTCCCTGGATCATGAATATTTCAAACGTGTAGAGGCTGTTGAGTTTGCAGTCAAATATGATGACGGCAAGAATCCGCTTGGTCTGCTGAAGGCTGACGTGGTTATTATCGGTGTATCGCGTACCTCTAAGACGCCGCTGTCCATGTACCTGGCGCACAAGCAGGTGAAGGTTGCCAACGTACCGCTGGTGCCTGAGCTGACTCCGCCTGAGGAGCTCTTTAAGGTGCCGCCGTATAAGATTATCGGCCTTTTGATTGATCCGTTCAAGCTCAACGAAATCCGCAGCGAGCGCCTAAAAACTATGGGCCTGTCCGATACTGCGACCTATGCTGACATGAAGCGTATCGACGATGAGCTGACCTATGCTAAGGGAATTATGCGTCGTCTGCACTGCCAGATTATCAATGTTTCCAACCGTGCTATCGAGGAAACTGCCGGTATTATTCTGGAGTATGTACGCAAAAACAAAGAAAGACACAACGAAGCTTAATTAAGACAAAATAAAAGGACTGCTGTACTAAAGCTCTTCTGTCAATATTGGCAGAGAGAATAGTACAGCAGCCCTTTTTTGCTGCGCCTATTGCGCGATGATTTTCTTTTGCATTACGTTATAAGCGATATCGCCCTCATGCGGCGTGCCGTTGACTACGACGTTGCCATGGAAGGCGGCGAGCTTGGTGCTCCAGTTATAGCTGCCACTGTCGGCTGTTATCGTGGTCGCAGCGTCCTGAAAGTGGAGATTGCCGTCGACGTAGGCGGTGCGGTCGGAATGATAAACATCGACCTTGTCGCACTTGAAGTGCATATCGCCGAAGCTCAATGTTATATTGCCGCTGCCATGAACCTCCATAGCGTACATATAAACCTTAGTCGTATCGCCTGTGATGGTCAGCGTGGTATCATGCACAGGAAATTGCACGAAAACGTTGCCCTGCAGGTCATAGACGCCATTGATAGGATTAAAGGTACGGCTGTCACTTTTGATTACCGGATCGGCAAAGCAAAGTGACGGAAGCAGCATCAGCAGCATAGTTATTACAAGCAGAAGTTTTTTCATTTTTAGTCACCTCGATGTAACAAAACGCTTAAGAAAAATTAAGCGTACTATTCATTATAGTATTTTTTTATGCTGTCTGCAAGAGAAAAAAGCTTTTTTTTGATTTTTTTTCATGAAAAAAGAGGATTTTTGCGTTTGGCATTGAATATAAAGATATGTGCAGAATAGAATGGAGGCGTAGCGACGTATGGAGGGAGATTTTGACAGCTTTAAGGAACAGGTAAAAAGCGCTGTTGATATGGTTGACGTGATCTCCGGTTATGTGTCGCTGAAAAAACGCGGCCAGAACTATTGGGGCTGCTGCCCCTTTCACGGTGAAAAAACGCCATCGTTTTCGGTGAACCCAGGCAAGAGCATGTTTTATTGCTTTGGCTGCCATGAGGGCGGCGACATTTTTAAGTTCATCATGAAAATTGAAAACTGTGGCTTTATGGATGCCTTGAAGCTTTTAGCAGGCAGATATGGTATCCCTGTTCCCGAAAGACAGAAGACTGCGGCAGAAATTGAGCGCGAAAAGCAAAGAAACGGCATTTATAATGCTAATGAACTGGCGTCAAGATTCTATCAGGCTTGTCTTTTGCGTACTGCCTATGGCAAGCAGGCGCTTGCTTATCTGGCAGGCAGAGGTATTACGCAGGAAATTATTGAACGCTTTACGATTGGTTATGCGCTGGATAATTTTACTGCGCTGACAGCATCACTTGGCAAGCGTGGCTGCGCGCCGGAGCTTCTGGTGCAGGCCGGACTTGTGGCGGAGGGCGGCAGAAGCGGCTTTTACGACAAGTTCCGCAACAGGGTGATGATTCCGATTAAGGACCCTCGCGGGCGTATTGTTGGTTTTGGTGGACGCGTGCTGGATAACAGTACGCCAAAATATCTTAATACGAGTGAAACGCAGTGGTTCAATAAACGCCGCCTGCTTTTTGGCCTGGACATTGCGGCCAGAGCCATCCGCAAGAGCAGACAGGCGATTATCGTGGAAGGCTATATGGATGCCATCAGCCTGCACGCTGCAGGTATTGATAATGCTGTTGCTTCGATGGGTACGGCGTTTGCCGAGGAGCAGGCGCGGCTTTTGAAGCGCATGACAGAGGAGGTTGTCTTCTGCTATGACAGCGACAGCGCCGGACGCAAGGCGTCGGTGCGAGCGGTCAGCATTGCGCTGGCAGCGGGGCTTAAGGTGCGTATCGCCGGAGTGCCGGAGGGCAAGGACCCGGACGAATTTGTGCGTAGCCATGGCAAGGAGGCCTTCTTAGAGGTTATCGCCAAAGCGCAGGACGGTATTGCGTTTCAAATTAACGAGACGCTTCAGCAAAATAATCTGAGCAATTTAGCAGGAAAAGTTGAAGCTGTGTCGAATATACTACCATTCCTCCGAGAATGCAAAACGGAAATCGAGGCCTCTGAGCATATCCGCAGGCTTGCCCAGCAGCTTACGATTGATGAAGGCTTGATTATGGAGGAATACCGTAAGGCGACGCGCGGCGCAGGTGCCAGGCGCGAGCTGCCTGTACGTGTACCACAGGTTCCCGGCGCCGGTATTGGCCAGCAGGCCGAAGAATTTTTATTATGTCTTTTACTGGAAAGACCTGATTTATGTGAACGCTGCGAGGAGATTGTGGAACAGACAGGCTTTACGGAGGCAGCTCAAAACGATATTTTCGTTCTGCTTCAGGCAGGCTGCCCTATTGATAAATTGTGTGAAAATCTGGATAGTGCAGGTCAATCGCTTCTGGCCAGACTTTTGGCAAGACCTTTGCCGGAGGGCGATAGCGAGAAGCTTTTGGAGGACTGCTTGCGGCAGCTGCAGCGCAGCTATCTGGAAAAAGAATATGCAAAGCATTCTCAGCTGGCGCAGGAATATGAGCGCCTGGCGGATGAACGCTTTATTAGTGAGTTAATGGAGAGTCAAAGGATAAAGAATGAAATCAAAAAGCTCTATGGAAACTAAAAAGAAAATGGAAGGAGGGGACACCATGGCTGAAAAAACTAAATTAACGCAGGAACAAATTGATGCGCTGATTCAAAAAGGCAAGGAAAATAAAGGTGTTCTCACTTATCGTGATGTTATGAGTTTTATCAATACTCTGGATGTCGTTTCTCCGGAGGATGTCGAGAATTTGTATGAAGCCATCACCCTTAAGGGCCTGGAGATTGTTGATGACACCTCGTCCGATGATGATATGCCGCCTAGACTTGACGAAGATGACAACGACGAGAACAGCGAAATCAGCGAGGTTGACTTAGCAAATCTGACGGTGCCGGAGGGCATCAGCATTGATGACCCCGTACGTATGTATTTGAAGGAGATCGGCCGCGTGCCTCTGCTGGTTGGCGAGGACGAGATTAAGCTGGCAAAGCGTATGGACAAGGGCCGTCAGGCAGAGCGTCTTTTAGCAGGCAAAAGTGCTGCGGCAATAGAGGCTCCTGTGTTCAGCAATGCGGAGAATGCTGCTGAGCTTATTGAAAAAATCAAAGAGTTCATGGCCGAAGAATGGCACATGACTAATATGCGTTCTGTTTATCAGGTTGCCAAGATGATCAAGACGCGCAAGGATGAAGGCAATCCCTACCAGATTGAGGACTATGAGGACTTAATCTTTGAATTTACCCGCGATGAGCGTCTGCATCTGCAGCGCTTGATGACAGAGCAGAAAACGATGATTCCTGACTGCGAGCGTCTTGTAGTAGAGCGTCCGACAGAGGATCAGGATGTGCATCATCTGTATCAGATTAAGGCTATTTTGGAAGAGATCCAAACCCGTCTGGGCGATGGCCGCGAAAAGAGTCCTGAGGTTGTCAGCGCTTACTGCAAGGTAGACGAAGAGTTTACGAAGCTGCTCAAGGCTGTAGAGCATCAGGGCAATGAGGCAAAAAAATGCCTGTCCGAGGCTAACCTGCGTCTGGTAGTCAGCATTGCGAAACGCTATGTTGGCCGCGGTATGCTGTTCCTGGATTTGATTCAGGAGGGCAACCTGGGCTTGATTAAGGCTGTTGAAAAGTTTGACTACAACAAGGGCTTTAAGTTCAGTACCTACGCAACATGGTGGATTCGTCAGGCTATCACCCGTGCGATTGCTGACCAGGCACGTACAATCCGTATTCCTGTACATATGGTGGAAACCATCAACAAGCTGATCCGTGTATCGCGTCAGCTGCTGCAGGAGCTGGGCCGTGAGCCGCTGCCGGAGGAAATCGCTAAGGAGATGGATACCTCTGTAGACAGAGTGCGCGAGATTATGAAGATTGCGCAGGAGCCTGTTTCTTTGGAAACGCCTATCGGTGAGGAGGAGGATTCGCATCTGGGCGACTTCATTGAAGACCATGATGCACCGGCACCTGCTGATGCTGCTTCCTTTACGCTGCTGCGTGAACAGCTCAGCGATGTTCTGGAAACGCTGACCGTGCGTGAAAAACGCGTGCTGGAGCTGCGCTTTGGCCTGGAGGACGGCCGCAGCCGTACTCTGGAAGAGGTTGGCCAGCATTTCGGCGTTACGCGTGAGCGTATCCGTCAGATTGAGGCGAAGGCTCTGCGTAAGCTGCGTCATCCGAGCCGCAGCAAGCGCTTGAAGGATTTCTTGGAGTAAAAGCTTATTCTAGTTGACAAATTTGTCAGCATAGCATATAATATTAATGTTTGGTAGCTTGCATGGGCCTATAGCTCAGTGGTAGAGCCGCCGGCTCATAACCGGCTGGTCGTAGGTTCGAACCCTACTGGGCCCACCAATACCTTACAAGCTAATTGATATTCGATGGGGCTGTCGCAAAAGCGGCAGTCCTTTTTTTATAAGAGAACAAGGAGGTATAGAGGGCACTTATGTTTACGCTAAAAAATGGTAACGGCATAGTTTGGCCTGATGGTAAACGCATTGCCGTGATGTTGACTTTTGATTTTGATGCTGAGCTTTTGCGTATGTCCGTAATTGGCAAGCGCACAATTGGTTTTTCAGATACAAGCAGAGGAAAGTATGGGCCGGACGAAGGACTGAAGCGCTGCCTGAATATGCTTGCGCGCCAGAATCTGCACACGACATTCTTTATTCCGGGACGCATTGTCGAGCTTTATCCGCAGCAGGTGCAGGCAATTACAGACGCAGGTCATGAGCTTGCATATCATGGCTATTTGCATGAGGCGACTGTGGATATGCCTGCAAGCGAAGAAGTAGAGAATATGGCGAAGAGCGAAGCTTTGCTTGAAGCAGTATGTGGCAGGAAGCCTGTTGGTTATCGCGGCCCACTGGATTTATTGCCGAATTGTGCGCTGGAGTTGATGCAACAGCGTGGGTACTTGTATAATTCTACGCTGAAAGACTGCGACTGGGCATATATTCACGAGGACACTGGTATTGTAGAACTGCCGACGGAGCCGACTCTTGATGACTTTTCATGGTTTTATTTCTCCTATGCTGACGAAGCGACCATTACGTGTAGCTATCCTGTGGACTATGTTTATGATGTTTGGAAAGATAATTTCGATGAACTGGCGAATGAGGGAGATAAAGTTTTTGTGCTTAAGCTGCATCCGCAGCTTATTGGTCGCAGCAGCCGTGTGAGGATGCTGGAACGCTTTGTTGCTTATATGAAGGCGAACGGTGCGTGGATTGCATCTTGTACCGAGGTTGCCCAATATGTTAAAGAATTTTATGCAACAAGTGCTGAAGGAGGCGAATGCTGATGAACTGGAATTGGCCTGATAACAAGCGGATTGCCATGTTGCTTTCCTTTGATATTGATGCGGAAACGCTGTGGCTGACGCGTAATGATATCAACGAGCGTCATCTGGTGCATATGTCGCGTGGCCTTTATGCAACGAAGCAGGGATTGCCGCGTATCTTGAAAATGCTGCAGGAAGAAGGACTGCACGCAACGTTCTTCACGACTGCCTATACTGCAGAAATTCATCCTGAGATTATTCAATATATCGCGGAGCAGGAGCATGAAATTGCTTATCATGGTTATCTGCATGAGGTAAAGGATACGTATGAGGAAGAAAGTGCGCTTATGGATAAGGTTGACAGCATATTCTTGAAGCTTACGGGTAAGAAACCTGTTGGCGTGCGTATGCCGGATGGTATTATTCATGATTTTCATAAGCAGCTTTGGTTGGACAGAGGCATTATTTATTCTTCAAACTGGCGCAATAACGATGGGCCTTTTTTGTTGCACATCGACGGCAAGGAGATACCTATTGTCGAGCTGCCTAAGGACGGAATAGTCGATGACACATCGTATGATATGTACACTTTGCAGCATCCGGAGCATTATTATCTGCGTAGCGGACGTGAGATGGTGCAGATTTGGCAGGATGAATTCGACGGGTTGGCAGACGAAGGCCGCATGATTAACTTTGTTATGCATCCACAGTTTATCGGTCGTCCGGGATATGTCCGTGCATTACGCTCATTTATCCATTATGCAAAGGAGAATGGTGCATGGATTACGACAGATGAAGCGTGTGCTCGGCACGTTTTAACACAATTAGGTCATAATGTGGAGATTAAATACTAAATTAAAGGTATACTCTAGCTATATTGATGAAAGTATGTTATAATCAATAGCTGTATAAATATAAATATGAAAGAAGAGGGGTTATCTACTTATGAAAAAATTTACGATGAAAAGCATTTTTGTCTTTCTAGCGACTGCCATGCTAGCTATGATGCTCGTTGGCTGTGGCGGCGAAAAGAAAGAGGCTGCGCAGGACGCAGGCAAGGGAGACAAATGGGTTGTTGCCATCAACTCCACCTTCCCACCGTTTGAATCCGTAAAGGAAGGCACGAAGGATTTCCAAGGCGTTGATATCGACATCGCTAATTACATTGCACAAAAAATGAACAAGAAAATCGAATTCACCGATATGAAATTCGCTTCTCTTGTTCCGACGCTGCAAAGCGGTCGTGCGGATATCATTATTTCTGCTATTTCTCCAACTGCAGAGCGTGAAAAGGTCGTTGATTTCTCCAAGCCATATTACTTCCCTATGAAAGCTATCATCTGCAAGAAGGGCGCCAATATTGATACTCTTGACAAGCTCAAAGGTCAGAAAGCAGGCGCTTCTATGGGCACGACTTTCGTTAAAGAGCTGAAAGCTGTTGACGGTATTGACGTTGTAGAAATGGATACTACGCCTCTGGTTGTCCAGGATATCAAAAATGGGCGTTTAGCTGGCGGTTTGTTCGATTCTTCTCAAGCTGCTGTTTTTGTAAAACAAAATTCTGATTTGGAAATTCATGTACTGCAAGGTCCGGTGCTGAAGGATGATACCTTTGCTATTGCTTTGCCGAAGGGTTCCAAGGATACGGCAAAGATTAACGAGATTCTGAAAGAAATGCGTACCAATGGTGAACTGCATAAAATTCTCGTAAAACATTTGGGCGAAGAAGGTACTCAGGAATACGAAGCAGCTGTTGAAAAGCTCGATATTGCTAAAATGTAAGAGAGAAGGTAGCAGATGTTAGATTTTTCTGTTCTGGAACCATATTTTCCGCTGTTGATCAACGCGGTCTGGATTACTCTTAAATTCACCTTTTTCTCAACCATTATGGGTTTTATAGGTGGTTTTATTCTTGCGTTGATTACGCTGTCGAAAAGCAAGGTGCTGTCTTTCCTTGCAAAAGTGTATATCTCTGTGTTCCGTGGTACGCCGCTGCTGGTGCAGCTCATGTTGATTTATTTTGCAACACCGCAGCTCACGAGCTACACTATTTCTGCGTTGGAAGCAGGTGTGCTTTCCTTTGGACTAAACAGTGCTGCTTATATTTCTGAAGCACTGCGCGGAGGTATTCTTGCGGTCGACAAGGGGCAATGGGAAGGTGCAGTATCGCTAGGCATTCCTAAGCATCGCTTTTTGCTGGACATTATTTTGCCGCAGGCAATTAAAAATGCGTTGCCATCCCTAGTCAACGAAAGTATCATGCTGCTAAAGGATTCCAGCC
>OQWM01002225.1_pt1 | contig 13261 bp, 4 predicted proteins | sample 1691531 | NCBI WGS metagenome assembly OQWM01 (sample SAMN03418257, study PRJEB22391) | human gut metagenome | biome: human-gut; feature: organic feature; material: feces | host: Homo sapiens | place: Tanzania | collected 2013-01 | reverse complement strand
GCTGGGGCTGACCTATGTGCTCGACCCCTCGGCCCAGAGCACCAGCCTTCACGAACTTCAATTCTCTCTGCTGACACTCTATGTCGCGTTTTTTGTTCTGCTGGGCATGATGATATACGCCTGCGTTGAGATAGACAAAAAGAGTGCGCTCTACTGTGCCGTATGGAGCCTGCTTGCCTCCCAGACCGCTTACGAGTGCTGGCATCTGGTGGAAGTATTCTTGGGCGTGAGGCCGGTGCTTGAGCGGGATGCAGAACGCCACCGCAGCAGTCCACCGCAGCAATGCCCGGAAGATGACATGGCGTGCAAGAAGATTCACAGCACACCTCCGATGTAGGACGCCACTGCCGTCAGGAAAGCCGCACGCTGGCGGCGGCTGATCTCCAGGTGGTCGGTGTTGACGTGGACAAAGTCGTTCTCCACAGCCTTTACATATTTCAGGTTGACCAGATAACACTGGTTACAGCGGGAGAAATGGTACTGCGCCAGCTGCTTTTCGGCGCTGGCAAGGCTGGCACGGACGGAAAACTCACCCTTGGTGGTGTGATACCAGAGCAGCCGGTCATGGGTCTCGAGATAGTAGATGTCGCCGGTGGAGAGCACCGTGGCGGTGGAAACCGGGGTGGGCCGGGTTTCCTGAGGCTCGGTCTCCTCCGGGGTGTCTGGCCTTTCTGTGGGCTTCTGGCTGGTGCCGGGCTTGCCGCTGCCGGAGTCTGGCGTTTTCAGGCACAGGCCGATGACGGTGATGTCCGCCACGGTCAGCAGGGCAATAAGAACCAATAGAATGTTTACAAGGGGGGAATGATGTTTACGGGACATGAATGTTCCTCCAAAGCTTATGTATCCAGAAGATACCGCACTTCGTTCACCACCTGGCCCCCACGGATGTAGATGCGGGGCACCCGGCGGCTGATGCCGCAGACGAACTCATAGTTAAAGCTGTCGGCGGCGCCAGGATCGTTGGTCTCATAGAGCTGCGGTCCTGCCTTTTTGGGCGTCACGATGACACTGGTGTGGAGCATCGGCACATAGCCCTGCGCCGTACCGTTATTGGCATTGGTGGCATAATCCGTTTCCGTATCGGCTTTGAAATGCAGGTCGGCGAGGTCGGCGCGTTGCCAGTTGGCATCGTTCGTCCAGTCGGTGTTTCCGGCTGCTCCCGTCCATTTCTGGTATTTCGGAACGATGATGAGGTCAACGAGCACATTGCCGTCACACACCGTTGACTGCGTGGTGCTGCCTACATTAAAGAACTCCCGATAGTTGAAGCGGAGCGTATAGACATATCCCTCGCGCGGCTTGAAATCGCTGTTGAAGACGATGTCGGCATGGGCATTTCCGCGGTCTGCCTTGCGGGCCACGAGTGTTTTGAGCTGGCCCACGATGCGGAAGTTCTGCACACTGAGGCCAGCGCGTTCTTCAGCAGCCTTCGTTTCATACGCCATCATAGTGGAGTCGTTGGTGCCCGCGAGGAAGACGTCTGGACTAACGCTGGTCAAACCGATGGCGCTATCCGTCACCGTCTCGATGCCGCGCAAAGGCACGCGCAAGACATTGGCGGCACTGCCGTCGGCCCCAGCCCTCACTTCTGCCACGGCGGCCAAACTGCTGCGCACTGGCACGTTGGTGAGTTTAGCGGGATATTTATAGCCATGCAGACCGTCGAAGAGCTGCGGCGCCTTTCCACTCACTTTGACGCCCACCTGCTCTGGATCGTAGCAATATTGCGTGCCGTTGGTGTCTTCGTGGTCAATGGGCACCACCGTCACCTTCAGGATTTCGCCCTCCGTTGTGGCGGCAGGCACATAGATGTTACACGTGTTGTTGAGCAACACGAGCGATGCCACCTTGTCGGCACTGTTAAGCGTGAACTGATGGAGCACGTCGATGACGCTCTGCTCGAGGGTATATCCCTCGTCGTTCTTCGGCGTAGCGCCTGCCACGGTGGTGGCTTTGGGATAGAAATGGCGGAAAGCCAAGAGCGCCTCGCGGAGCGAAATCTCATTGGAGAGGTGGCTTTCGTTCTTTCCCAAGACGCGCCAGGTGGCGTTGTCGACATTGATGCACACGTCGGTGAATGCGTCGCCCACATAATCGCGCCACCAGTCATACTGCACAATGCGTTCGTCGATATCGCCATCCAAATTCTCTCCCACCTGCTTGACGCTGAGCGAGACGCTCTTGCCAGCGCAGGTTTGGGTTTCGTGTTCAACGGCGGCCTCGTCGTCGGCATCCGTCACCACGCGGATGGGCGACTGGGTGCGGAACTTACAGCGGACGCTGCATCGCGTGTTGATCTCAAACGAATGGAAGGCATTGGCCAGCGTGACGGGGTCGTTGGAGAAGCGCGGCACGAAGAGGAAGTAATAATCGTGGTTGGGCTTGATTCTCGGCTCTTTCACCTTATCGCTGATAATGAATTGGCGCACACCAGCACTGGTGATTTCGCGAGATGCCATGCCGACAGTGGCCGCCACAGCGTCTCTGTATTTGAAGTCTGGGAGGTCTTCGAATTTGGTTTTAAACTCCACAGAGCGGAAGATGCCTTCTCCAGATGCCTGACTATTGGGGTCGCCCAAGAGGGCCTTGACGAAGGCGGGCTTCACCTCGGCGTCGGACATACGGTAGAGGCGTTCCTGTCCTTCTGGCGTTCCTGTGTCGAAGCCCAATTCGGCGTCAAACATCTCCTTGTCGAGGAGGCAATACCACACCTTAGGATTGTCCTTCATCACTTCGCCCGTATTGAGGCCCAACTGGGTACGCACCTGATCGTAGTCGGCGGTCATCTTACACAAGGTAAGCTGGTCGCCGCAGACTGGAATGGTACGCTCAATCTGAACTTCTGGCTTCACGCTGAACACCTCGACATCATCAATCAAGATGTCGCCGCCCTGGGTATTGGTACAAGCGTTGTCGATGGTAAGGCGGAAGCTGTCGAAGTCGTCAGCATTCTTGTTGACGAAGCTGAAATACACCTGCTGCCAGATACCGATGTCACCGTTGGTATTAGTCGTCAATTTGGTGCCTTTGGCATTACGGGCATCGCCCAAGATACTTCCAGGGCAATAAGAATAGAGCGTCGTGGCCTTGCCGTTTTTAAATCCCTGAATGGAGAACACCACGTTGGCCGGACTTTCATTGTCACGGTCTGGACTGCTCATCCATGCCGAAACGAAAAGACGCGAGGCTTTACAAGGCATACCAGCAAAGTCGATAGACGCAATCTTACCGGGAAGGTCGGAAGCGTCGATATAGAGGAAGCCGCTCTGGCTGGCATCATATTTTTCAGAGCCATATTCATTCTCGTAATACTTCTTAACGGCAAAGAAATTACCACGAGTATCTCCCATATTAAAACGATGGGCAACAGTGTAATTTCCCCACGTACACTCTGAAGTTCTACCATTAGTACTGTTAAAATCTCCACCGATTGGCGCAAAGCAATAGGAGGTATTATCGTAGTTGAAGGGGTAGCGATATGTCAAAGAGTATTTTTGATTGGCGTTATCGCCTTTCCCTGAATTTGAAAATCCCGTATAGGTTCCCACAGGTGGCGAGACAAAGGCATCAAACTGATCGGGGTCGAAGGTGATGGTGGCCACAGGGTCGCCAGTGGTTTTCTGCAAGGCCTCTGGCGAACGCTCCGATTTGAAGGTGCCATCGCCTTTTTTTCCGATGATTTCGGAATAGATGATTGGCTCGAAATTCTCTTCAAACGTCAGATTGAATTTGGCAATCTGATAGCGCGTGCCGTCGCTGGCCCTTCCATACACCTTCAAGGTGCAACTGTCGGCCTCGGCTTCACCGCGGCCCTTGCCATCGTCGGTATCGCCTGGATATTTGAAGGCGATGGCGCGGTCAGTAGCGGCACCGCCAGCGCCACTACTGAGGAACTTGGCGAAAGTGATGCCACTGCCCATTTGGTCCACTTCAACCTCGATTGTCCCACTGTTGACGGCATTCTGAAGATTGTCTTCTGAGGCGATTCCATTGTTATAAAACCAATAGTCCTGCTTCTGCATATTGAGGGCAACCGAACTGTAATTGAGCGTCACCTTCTTCTTTGGGAAAGCAATGGTGTGCTCTTCATACCATTTATCATTGCTGTTACCTTCCTCCTTACACTGGAGCAGTTCGTTGGCAATGGCGCGGGCGTTGCGGATGACATAGAGGTTGCGGCCAGTGATGGTCGGCTCCACGATGTTTTGCTTCGAGGGCAGGATGATGTCGTTAGTGATAGTCCCATTATACAGGGGGTTACCATTGTCGCCGAAATAATCAACGAAATCGCTGTAGGGAGTGAGGTCGGCACCAAGGATGTATTCCCAATCGTCGGGGATGACCTCTGGCATTTGGAAGGTGACATTGTGGGTAACGTAATAACCAGAGTTCTGACCGTTCAATTTCAACTGGTCGCCCACAACAATTCCGTTTTTATAGCGTCGGCTGCTGCTGATGTCGAGGTTGAGCACCGAGTCGCTCACGGCCTCGTCGGTCTTGTAGTTATACCAACGCTGGAAGGCCCGCGAACGGGTAGCAGCAGATCCTACCATACAGGTAGGCACATAAAGCACGCGCGTGCTCTCCGCCTTGAGATAGTGGGTGACGGTGTAAGTACTCGTCTTCTGCATCATCTTCCCAGTATAGGGATTCTTGGTCCAGCCGCTTTCGTCGCGTTGGATAAAACCAGTCATCGGGTCGGCGGTAGCCTCGTGCGCCTGCTTGACAAACCAAGAGCGTTTGGGGAGTACTTCGTAATCGGAATAGTCTTCCGGAACGGGGATGGGTTCGAAGTTGAGGCAGATATTGGGGTCTTTTTGAATGTCTGAATTCCAAAAAATGATAGTATTTCTATTGCCGTCTGCACCACTCAAATTCATGCTTTGACCATTCTTTCCTTCAGCATTCCAGCCCCCAACGATGGTAAGTGCATAGCGTTGCTTGCTGGAGATATATTTGACACTGAAATGAACAGCTTTCTCAGGGTCGTGCGTCACGTTAAAACCATTGCCGCTTAAACACACATAATATTTATCTTTGCTCATCAAGACAACATCGTCCTTATTCTGACCCACCAAGGCCCACATTTGGTCGTTGACAAGCTTCTTGTCGTTTTCGGCGAAGACCACCTTGCTGGTGCCATTGCCGTCGCTGACATATTTAGCATTCGTACCCGCCACTTTGTCAAAGCAGATGAAGTTGTAGTAATATTTTCCTTCTGCGGCATCAGAGAGTTCTGGACACGTTAGGCGTCCGAAGGTGAAGCAGAGTGTATGCTGCCTGTCGGTTTCATAAGTGGAGAATGGCAGCATGGCGACGGTGCCGTTGGCAACGTCAGAAACGCCGAGACATTTTTCGGGTTTGCCCTCTGGCTTGCTGCCGTCGGCGTTCAACTGGGCGAAACACCAACTGACAGTGCCGTCCTTGTCACCGTGGTTGAGCCAAAGATAGAAATGGGTGGCCTGGGCCTTATCTGTGGTGAGGAACACGTTGCCGTCTATATCCGCACCGATATATTGGCCATGACCATTGCGCAGCACGAAGTCGTCCTTGGTGCCGATGTTCTTCCAGCTGTTGTTGGCGTCGTCTTCTGAGGCAGATGCCTTGGCCTTCAGCGCCGTGCCGTCAGCCGTGAGTTCAAGTTTCGGCGTAAGTTCGTCGAGATTGATATTGCGGAAAGCACCGCCCGCCTCTTCATAGAAAACGGGGGTGATGTCCACTGGGAAAATATCAACAAAGTTGTTGCCGTTGTTCGGCCCTTGCAGCGACAGACTGACGGTTTTCGGATTGCCATCCTTGCTGTAGCTGTGGGAGATGAGGTTGCTGTTGCCGTTAACGTCGGGCAATTCAATTTGCCAGTGGATGTAATTGCCAGAAGTTTCAACGAGGCGGATGCGCGTGGCATCTTTTTTATCTGCGACCGCCACGAAGGTGTTATTGTCGGTGTCGTATTTCAAGAAGCAGCGGTTGTAGGCGCTCTGCAAATAGCCGTCGCCCTTACCCTCTCCGTCTCTGATAAGCACCCACAACTGGCACAGGTTTTTCTCCTCATAAGGTTTCAAGGAGATGGCGTTAGCTTCCTCCATGTGGTAGGCATAGCGGTCGCCCCCAGCAGTGCGGAGGCAATAGAGGTGATAGTCCACACCGCCTGACGACGGGAGGGGAAGCTCTGGCCCGATGATATACGGGCGCAGGTCGACCACCGAATTGCGGGTGCCGGGTGCCGCCCAGCAAAGAACGCCTTCCGCGCCGATGCTGAGGGCCTGCTGGTCATCGGTAGAACAGAGGTCGTAACGCACGTTGTTGTTGTTCTCGTAGTTGTTCACATTATACACAAACGTATAGGCATCAGCTTTTTGGTTGCTGACACCGAACTGCTTATTTTTTTTGTCGTAGGTGAGATAGAAGCCTGCACGGTTGCGAATATGCTGCCCTTCAACCACCCACTGATAGAGGCGTGCATCCTTGTCAGACGCGAGGATACCACGCGCCTTTACGCGCGGTTTTTTGGCCTCGTCATAGTCCATAATGAGGGCACGCTGGCCCATAGCAGGAAAAACGAGGTGGTAACTGGTGGTGTCGGCCGCGACGTCGACAAAGGTCATACTGGTATTTTTCCCGACCTCTTCCGCACGCCCAATGGAATTCTCAGATGGAAATGGACGAACGAAGTAAAGATTCTTGCAATTGTAGAGTGACCAAAGCCCTTCGAGCGATGCGTCTGGCTGATCGGCTACATCGCAGATTTTGTAAAGGCTGTAGTCATTCAATGTCGCGTTGACCTTGTGCCGACCGTTGTCCGTGTCTGGGTTATAGCTGATATAGTTGCCTGCGGTGCTTTTGATGTAAACGTCGCCGTCGTCATTGGCTTCTTCAAGTATCCAGCAATATCTTCTCAACGGGAAAGGCGCAACAGGCGATTTCAGCAAAATGTCGCCAGGCGTGTTGTCCTGCAGATATTCGCTGCCGTTTTGGAAGAAGTTTAAAGCATAGTAATGCGGATTGTCGCTGGTGCTGACATAAGGGTTGACGAGTCCACCTTTGATATTTTCTGCAAGGCGCACCACGGCATAACGGGAGTTTTTCTTCACGAGCTGCAATTGCCCGTTTTTCACGCCGAGGGTATTATACGTACCAGTAACACCGCGAAGCACGGCGTTATAACGTAAGCCGCCAGCAATATTGTAGGTACCGCCTTGAACATGCGCTCCAACATTATAATAGGTGTTTGGGTCAGCATCAAACACGCTGGCCTTGCTACGGTCGGTCACGCTGGTGAACGTCTTGGCGGTGGCATCATAACGGAGAAAACGGTCTGCTTTGTTCTTCAGATTGTAGCCATCGACATTGCCTGCACCATCCATAATCGGATCGAAAGTCCATTGGTAGCCATTGCCTTCCAGTTGCTCCGTGGTGGTGGCAACGGCCTTGACGTTCTGGCCGTCGTCGTAAAGCACAACGCGACCGCTGCCCGAAAATTGCACGTAGTCGTAATCTGAACCACGTTTCGATTCTTTGAAGCTCAGGGCATTATACTTCGACGTACGGTTACATGCCTGCAAGGTGTATGGGGTCATACCAGCCTGCAAGCCGAGGCGGTGGTTGTCATCGCCCGCAAGCGCCATATCAATGGTCCAATATTCGGGCTGTTCGTCTGTCTGCTTGAGGCGGAAGACGGTGGTCTCATTGACATCGAACGTTTCGAAGTTGAAACGGCCGTCTTTATATATCAGGTATTCTCCCAACTGATTGACGAGGTAGAAATCGCCCGGTTTGCTGTTTGCATGCTTGGCAGACTCGAGTTTCCAGTTCTGACGCGCACTGGTAGGCTCGAACTCCATTCTCGTAACAGGATTGTCATAGCCCGTGCTGGTCAATGTCAGACGAGCATTGCCCTTGGGATTGGCCTTAAACTGCAACTTATAATAATAGACATTGCTGATGTCTGAGAATTTAGGGACCACTGCGCCCTTCACCTCATCGGTGCTGTCGAGAATGCGCACCACGCTATAGAAGGAATTGGCCTCGACGATGACGAGCTGGCCGTTTTTGACACCAACGGCCTTGGAAGCATCGTCTGCCAATGTCAGCACATGGTGTCTGTTGTCGTATGCACTGCCACTGAGAAAAATCTTCAAAGCCTCATCGCGATTGGTGGTCACGGTGAGGGCATTGCCTGCTTGTTTCAAATAGTTATTGTGGCCACTCTTAAGCACATACGCACCGCCAACTTGCTCCAACGTCCACTGATAGCCAACAACTTCTGAGCCAACGGCCTGCATGGTGACGCCGGTGCCATTGTCGTAAATGGCGGTGGCAGCGTTGGCTGAGAACTGGTAGATATGGGGGCCAGTGGGAGGGGTGGTGGGGATGAAGCGCATGGCTTCGGCTGGGTTTAAAGAACTTCCATTTCCGACATCTGTATTTCCACTACCATAAGGGAATACGTATTTTGTCGTTTGGGTATTATACAAGACAAAAGCTTCCTGGTATTTACCATCTGTTTGGTCTGCCACATCGCAAATACGGTATTTACATCTGTCGGTTTTGGTAGACGTACTATATTGATAAGTATCATCCTTTTGACAGAAGAAATTCCCGTCGGCACTCATGAAATAGACGTCTCCTTGTTCATTGGCCTCGTAAACGCACCACATATAGGCACGCAGATTTTTGGCAGACGGAGTAGAATATTTCTCCAATTTCTTCTCTGCCCCTGCGTCCATGACGCATTCCGAACCGTATCCTAACAGTTCCATATAATACCAATGCACCTCGCCTCCTTCGCTACAAACTAACGGAGTGACCTTGGAACCCTTGACATTATTGGCCAGGCGGATACATCCGTAGCGGGAATCTTCAACGGCCCAAATCAACTGGCCATTCTTCACGCCAAGGGCCTTGCCGCCATAGACAAGGTCATAACGGGAGCCGCCATGCGTAGAAACCTCAACACCTTCACCATAGCTCTTACGACCCTTAGAATAGGTATTCTCCGTCTTCGTAAACGTTGCCGCCTGGTCCTGACTATTGGTAAGCGTGAGGTTGGTAGTCACATACATGCCCTCCTTATTCTTCAAGCGCACGTTATCGCCCGACACGGCCTCAAGCGTCCACTGGTAGCCGTCGCCAGCAGGAGCGTCTTCCGTTGTACTGACAACGGTAAGCACACCGTCCTTGGCGAGCAACACCGTACGGCCATTGCCCGAAAACTGTAGATAGGTATATTCCTGTGCAAAGACACTGGAGATGCCTGCAACAAGACTGAAGAGAAGCAGCACGAAAGCACGCTGCAAAGTATGTGGATTCAATCGTATTTTCATAACACGAAGTATATATGGATTTACAATTTAGTTTCTATAAGGAAGGGCGGCGCAGTTCCTCGAATTAATCGATTTTTGCGGGTCGAGACATACGGCGATTCGATGTTGACCTCAGATGGCGTAACAACGAATTGCTGCGCCAGCGTATGACTGGGGCGCAGCAGTGTAGCTACACTGCTGCGCCGCAAAACAATTCATATTCATCTCCATCTTCCCCTACTCCACGACGACATAAATCGTGCGCGTATAAGGTTGGATGACTCCTACGGCATTGACGATATTGATGGTCAGTCGGATGGTGGCCGTACCCTTCTTGGCCGTGCCGTTGTCCGCTTTCTTAATACTGCCGAGGATTTCTCCCGTTACCGGGTCGAGCGTCGGTTTGACTCCGAGAATGTCGTTGGGGTCTGCCACATCGATATGTGCATCTGCCACCTGCTTTTTGTCGCTGAGGTCAATCCAATTCTCAGGATTGGCGCTGTCAACATATTTATAGAGTGACGGACGGAGTTCGAAATCGCCGGGACGGGTGAACGTGACATAAAAATCATCGTTCTGCGTTACGACAAAGGGAGGATAACCACCGATGGGGGCATAGGTAAATGCCTTGAGTTTGAGCACGTAGTCCGTCAAGTTGATTTTGACGTAGGCCACAGAATTACGCGGAATGCGCGGCAACTGTATCAATGCCTTACGCTCGTCGTTGACCCATTGCCCCTTCGCGTTCTGACGCTGCATGAGGATGGTGAGGGGAAAAGACTTCATGGCATTGGTGGCCTCGCTGTCGTTGATGTAGAAGTCGGGGAAGGTAACTGTGCCGTTAGCCGCTATCACCTGACTTTTGTCGGGCGTGGCGGACATGTTGTAATGCTCACAAGTATCGACCTTATGGCTTGTTATTCTATTAAAGTCCGTCGTCACCAATCCGTTATTGTCCATCGGCGGAAAGAGATAGGTACACGAAGGTTGGGTAAGAGTTCTACCGGTGTTCTCTGTGATGCTGTCCGTTGTAATCTTCAAGACACGTATTGGATCAGCCGTCTTGTTGTTAAACGTCATCTGCATCTTGGCAAGGAGGCGGTAGAGCGAGAGCACCAATGTCATGTTGTTGTCGATGGTGTGCGTCTCCTTATTGGACATCGGGACACCGCGGCCACCATTGCTCTTGACCAAGTCGAAATGGTTGTATTCGCAGGAGACTACCATACTGTCGACATTGCCATAATCTTTATTATTAAAACGGAAATTGGGAAGACCTTCGCCCACCGTAAACGTTACAGATAACAGCGGAGCCGAACCAGGTGTCACCTCAACGCCATGTATTACAAGAGATTTCACTTCGCCACCTTCCACAGTCTCATTAAACTGCAAATTGGCAAAGCTATAGAACGTGTACGCTCCCGTCTCGGTACTGATGGATGCCACTTGATGTCTTTCGAAATCGGGTTCATCATCGTTATTCACATGGTAAATATGTTCGACCGTTCCGTTTTTACACATCACGACATAGGCATTGCGGATGAGGTCGGTGCCGCTACCGCTTTGGGTGGTATTGTCGCCTTTGGTGGTATTGCCGCGCACCTCCGCAACGGCGGCCGGTGTGTCGTCTGCCTGCGGTTGCAGGAAATCGGCGGTGACCATATCGCGGCAGCCGAGGGAGAGGGTCAGGGTGACGCGTTGTTTCTCCGTCCCTGTCTGGTCGATGTCCGACGTACAGGAGCAGAGGAAAGAGAAAAGACTGAATATGAGAAGTGGAATATAACGTGTCATATTGATAGAGATTGGTGTCCCACGTGGGGGACGAAGATTATAGCGAACTTTAGCACTCTCGCGACGTGTCCGTGGCCCTCACTTTGCGAGCAAAATGAGCTACAGTGCTGCGCCGCACGAAATTCGCGTAATTCGTTGTTCCGCTGTCTGAGGTAGGGTGTTCAAAATTGGCATACTTAACGCGTCCAATTTTCGTGTGTAACTTCCTCAAAATGTGATAGTTAAATGTAAAAAACCGTCTCATTTAGATATGGCTGTAAACTATAGCAGATATCGACCTATTACAACTAACAACACCCTACTTACAAGTGCGGGCTGAAAGCCCAATGGAGCACTCAGCCCAGGGCAAGCGTAGCGACACCCTGGGTCTCCCGTGTTGGAGCAGTCGCGCCCTGAAAGGGCAAAAGCATTAAATGTGCGTTTTAGAGTCTCACCGAACAGCAATAGCAATGAATAAGCCCCAAAAAACGGTCTCGCTTTTGATGCCAATTTTGAACACCCTACGTCTGAGGCCAAGATTTTATTTCGCCGTCACAACCTTTCCTTACAAATAAATATCTGGCGCCTCCTTCGGGATCCAAGAACGGACCTCTACAAGAATGATGCCGAGGGACGAGACACCGGAGATGGCCACCTGATAGACGTGGTTGCGCACGATGCCATATTTCATAATCAAGGCGTCGGAGTTGGAGTTGTTGGGGTCAACGTGGCGGATGAAATATTCGAAAGTCTTGTTCACGGCGCGTGCGTCAGCTTCGTTGGCATTCTTGACATAATAGCCCGTGAACAACAGACCTGTGGCATATTTCTGCTTCGACGTACCCATCACGATGGTGTTCTCCCTCGCGTAGGTGAGTTTGCGGAAGACATAGTCCGTGGTGCTAATGCGGTCTTTATAGCAGCCGTCGAGGGTCTCTTCCAGCTTTGTCACCGCAGAGAGTCGTGTATCTCCTGGGGCGAGCGTGACGGTGCCATTGTAAGAAGAGGCGTAGAGCGTCGTGAGGTCGGTGGATCCCTTCTGTTGCGTATGGGGGTCCACTACGTAGTTGGTGGCGTTGCCGTCAACGCCCGTAGTTTCTTTGCCGAGGTATTTCAAGATGTCGAAGGTGTTGTCTTCCGTCACGCGTTTGAGCACGTATTCCGGTCCTTGGTAGAGGTTTACGGGGGTGACGTCCGTGAGGTAATACACGTCATTGGTCGTTCCTACCTGGTATTTATAGCCACTGACCGTCACCGTATTGGCGTCGGCACCTGTCAGCTTGAGCGTTTGGTTTTCCACCCATTGTCCCTTTCCTGGCGAGAAATCGAGGCGGGCAGCGAGGCGTTGCACATTGATGGTGGCGGAGATGAGAGAGGCATCGGGTTCTGGCGCACCGTTGCCAGCTTCTCCTGTCACCTTGACTTCATCATCGGAGGCCGACGTCATGGCCATATAAGAGCAGTGGCCGGGATTGCTGAGGTCGCCGAGGGCGAGGGTCTCCGTGGTCATCGAGCGTAGGTCGCCAAGGGTTTTCACCTTGTCGCTGAGATTTCCCATATTGCAGACGGCGAGCACGCGGTAGTTGCCTGTCGGAATGGCAAGCTGCGTTTTGATAAGGGGGGAGGTATAGACAACGTTGGACGTGCCGTCGCCAGAAGTCTTTTTGAATTTGGAGACGTACACCTTATATAATATAGGAGTGTCGGCATTGCCGTTGACCCCGTCTTTGGCCTGATAGACGAAGACGGTGGCATCGTGCACCGCATATTCGCTCTCATCGGTGAAGGTGCCGGGCATGGTGCCGCCGCGCGTATGGCGGCCACCACTGTTGTCGACGACGACTTCGAGTTTGAAGATGGGGTTGCGCACGTATTGCACGGTATCAGCCTCATCGCTGCTGCACGCAACAAAGCTCATGCCGATAAACAGCATGAGCAATAATAATTGTATATATTTCAGCGCGTATTTCATTGATGTATTAATGTTGGACGCGGTAGTTCGGATTCATGGATTTTGGCGGTGGAGTATAGGAATGTTCTCTGCGGCGAAGCATTGTAACGTCCTTTGCGGCGAAGCATTGTAGCTCACTTTGCTTGCAAAGTGAGGGGGACGAAGATTATAGCCTCAAGTTTCGGATTTAGCAAGGACGGGCTGAAAGCCCAATGGAGCACATAGCCCAGGGCAAGCG
>OQWM01002224.1_pt1 | contig 13263 bp, 8 predicted proteins | sample 1691531 | NCBI WGS metagenome assembly OQWM01 (sample SAMN03418257, study PRJEB22391) | human gut metagenome | biome: human-gut; feature: organic feature; material: feces | host: Homo sapiens | place: Tanzania | collected 2013-01 | reverse complement strand
CGCAAACACAAAGGGAATCTGGGGCAGGGCCTTAGCCAGCAATACGGTACTCCGGTGGTAGGAGCTCGCATTGGGGGCATTCCGGAGCTCATCCAGGAAGGGAAGACGGGGCTGCTGTTTGAAAGCGGCGATGTTGACCAGCTCCGGAAGGCGATCCTGGGACTGTGGGAGTCTCCCGCAGTTCTGGACCGGATGAGCGAAAGCTGCCGGATCCTTCCTTTTGACACTCTGCCCGTTTATTACCGGAAACTCATGAAAATATACCGGGGAAGCACCGACAAGCCTTCCCAGGAGGAGAACATTCATGGCTAATCAGAAGAAACTCAACGGTACCGTCATTGTGACCTACCGCTGCAACGCAAGGTGCTCCATGTGCAACCGCTATAAGGCTCCCTCCAAGCCGGAGGAGGAGCTGACACTGGATACCATCCGCAAGCTGCCCCCCATGTACTTCACCAACATCACAGGCGGCGAGCCCTTCATTCGCAAGGACCTGCCGGACATTGTCCGGGAGCTGTACAAGAAGAGCGACCGCATCGTCATCTCCACCAACGGCTTCTTTACGGACCGGATCGTGGAGCTGTGCAAGGAATTTCCCCAAATCGGCATCCGCATTTCCATTGAAGGCCTGGAAGAGACCAACAACGCCATCCGGGGCCTGCCAAACGGCTATCAGAGAGGCTATGAGACCCTGAAAACCCTGCGGGAAATGGGCATGAAGGACGTGGGCTTCGGCATGACGGTCCAGGATCAAAACGCCAAGGACCTGGTGCCTCTTTATAACATTTCCGATGAAATGGGCATGGAATTTGCCACAGCCACCCTGCACAACAGCTTCTATTTCGTGGAGTCCAAAAACATCATCCACGACCGGCCCATGGTCGCCAAAAACTTTGAGGACCTGACCAATGCGCTTTTGCGGAGCTCCAGCCCCAAAAAGTGGTTCCGGGCCTATTTTAACCATGGCCTTATCAACTATCTCTATTCCCAGCCCAGACTGCTGCCCTGCGATATGAGCTTCGACACCTTCTTCATTGACCCCTACGGAGATGTGATGCCCTGCAACGGCACCAAGGACAAGGAGGTCATGGGCAACCTGAATACCCAGAGCTGGGAGGAGCTGTGGAACAGCCCCCAGGCCGAGGCCGTGCGGAAAAAGGTACGCTGCTGTGACCGGAATTGCTGGATGATCGGCTCTGTGAGCCCGGCTATGCACAAGTATATCTGGAAGCCCGCCGCCTGGGTCCTGTGGCACAAGGCCAAGTCCCTGTTTACAAAGCATCCCTACTCCATGTACGAGCTGAAAATCTGCCGGGACTACCGTGACGGCAAGGTCAGCAAGGAGGCCCTGGACAGATGCAGCACCTGTGATTTAAGCTGCGATGCCTCCAACGGCTTGAGCCAGGCTTCCCAGGAGCAGCTTAAAGACTATTCCGGTGAGGAAATCGTGGCCCGGGATATTGCCAAGCAGTTTGGAGAATAAAGAAAAAATGCAGGAACGGCAAAAACGGTTCCTGCATTTTTTGATAGACCCTAAAAGGACTTACCCTGCACAAAGAGTTTGCATTTCTTCCTGAACTGATGCTTCGCAGCTGCGCATGGCCAGAATCGTCTTTTCCATCAGCGTATCCAGAGGCCAGCCCAGGCGTTCCGCACCCTGGGTGATGACCTCCCGGGAGCAGCCCGCGGCAAACTTTTTGTCCTTAAATTTCTTTTTCAGGCTGGATACCTCCAGGTCCATGACGCTTTTGCTGGGCCGCATCCGTGCCGCCGCGCCGATCAGGCCCGTCAATTCATCCACGGCAAAAAGCACCTTCTCCATGGGAAGCACCGGCTCCACGTCACAGCACAGCCCATAGCCGTGGGAGCAGACCCCATGGATAAACTCTGGTTCAGCGTGAATTTCCTCCAGCAGCTCCGGTGCTTTCAGGCAATGCTCCTGGGGATATTTTTCAAAATCCACATCATGGAGCAATCCCACCAGGCTCCAAAAGTGAACATCTTCTCCCAGTTCCTGGGCAAAATAGGCCATACATCCCTCTACCGTCAGACCATGAAGAATATGAAACGGCTCCTGGTTGTATTTTCGCAGCAGCTCCAGGGCTTGATTTCTTGTAATATTTGTATGCATTTCTGATCATTCCTTCCGGTGTTTGCTCCTCCGGGTTTCCGGAGGGGATGCTCTACATTGTAGTTTTCCGAAAGGCCCTTGTCAACTTGCAAAGGTGATTTTTTTCTGTTATACTGAACTCAAACTTCTGCTTATAAAGGGGGCTTCACCATGGGGGATATGATCGATTATATTCGCTGGCGGGGAGATCTGTCATTTTCAGCATCGCCGCCCAATGAAGTAGACGCAGTTATTTTCTCTACCTTGAGCTATATTCCCTTCCGGGGCATGGCGGAGCTGCATCCGGAGAAGCCCATCCTTCTGCGTCAGGCCGTTGCTGAATTTTTCTCCTTTCCGGAGCCTCCTGACTATGTTCGTGCCAAAAACGACCTGGATCTATTGCGCCTGGCAGGGGAGAGCCGGCGCTTTGGGGAAATCGAGGTTCTGGAATACCGGACCAAATTTATCAAAGAACGGGATACGCAGTTTGCCGGCGTCACTTTTCGGTTGGATGATGGAAGCCTTTTTGTATCCTTCCGTGGCACAGACAATACTCTTGTGGGCTGGAAAGAGGATTTCAGCATGTGCTTTCGTCAGGTGATCCCTTCCCAGGCCCTGGCCAAGCAGTATCTCCAGGATGTGCTCATGGTCTATCCCGGGCCGGTCCGGGTCAGCGGCCACTCCAAGGGCGGGAATATCGCCGTTTACGCCGTATCTCAAAGCGCCCCGATGATCCGGAACCGGGTGCTGGAGGTTTACAACCAGGAAGGGCCCGGATTTTCCCAGGAATTTCTATCCGACCCGGGATATGTGAGCATCGTGCCCAAAATCAAAACCTATGTGCCCCAGGGCTCCATAATCGGCATGATTCTATACAGGTTAGAGCCGATCATCATCGTCAAGAGCAATCAAACCGGGATCATGCAGCACGACCCCTTCAGCTGGGAAATCTGCGGCACCCAGATGCTTCGGATGCAATCCCTGACTTCCGGCAGCCTGTTTTTACAGCGGACCCTGGAAAACTGGCTTGCGGGCATGGGGCGGGAGGACCGCATCCGCATGGTCAACACCTTGTATGATCTTTTGACCTCCGGGGATGTGGAGGTCATGGAGGATATTCTCCAGCCCAAGAGCCTGATGGGCTATATTACCAGGCTCAGAAATTCCGAAGAGCTTCGGAAATACCTGACGGCGGATATCAACAGTCTTTTGAAGGCCGCCCGGGAGGCGAGACAGCAGTCTTCGTAAGAGGTTGGATTCTGTCGCCTTTCACAAAGATAGCGGTAGAAAATTGGTGGATTTGGACAGAATCGACTCTTGCTTTTTCCTTCCGTCTGCTTTAAAATCAGCATAGAAATGTGTATAAACCTCAATTGAAAGGAATGTTTCCCGATTATGGCAGAAATCCTGAATGTCCCTGAGATTTTTGGCAGTGATGTTTTTAACGAGGCCGTTATGAAACAGCGCCTGCCGGTAGAGATTTACCGCGCATGGGAGAATTGTATCCAAACCGGTTCCACGCTGCCACTGGATGTGGCCAACGAAATTGCGGAGGCCATGAAGATCTGGGCTCTTGAAAAGGGTGCCACCCATTACACCCACTGGTTCCAGCCCATGACCGGCATTACCGCGGAGAAGCACGATTCCTTTATCACACCTACCGGTGACGGCCGTGTCATTATGGAGTTTTCCGGCAAAGAGCTGGTCCGTGGTGAACCGGATGCCAGTTCTTTCCCCTCCGGCGGCCTCCGGGCGACCTTCGAGGCCCGGGGCTATACCGCCTGGGACCCTACGGCCTGTGCCTTTGTAAAGGACGGCAGCCTCTACATTCCCACCATGTTCTTCTCCTATACGGGAGACTCCCTGGATAAAAAGACCCCCTTGCTCCGCTCTCTGGAGGAGGTATCCCGGGAAGCCATCCGCATCCTCAGGCTCTTTGGAGATACCCAGACCCACCGGATCATTACCTGCGTCGGTGCGGAGCAGGAGTATTTTCTGCTGCCCAAGGACCTGTACGCTCAGCGGGAAGACCTGCGGCTGACGGGGCGGACGCTCTTCGGCGCCCTTGCGCCCAAGGGACAGGAGCTGGATGACCACTATTTTGCGGCCATCCGTACCCGTGTCTCCGAATTCATGCAGGACCTGGATGAGCAGCTGTGGCGGCTGGGCATTCTTTCCAAAACCAAGCACAATGAGGGCGCCCCCTGTCAGCATGAGCTGGCCCCCATCTATACCGATGCCAACAAGGCCTGCGACGACAATCAGCTTATCATGCGCATTATGAAAAAATGTGCCGCCAAGCACAATCTGGTGTGTCTGCTCCACGAAAAGCCCTTTGCCGGTGTCAATGGCAGCGGCAAGCACAACAACTGGTCCCTGTCCACGGATATGGGGAAGAACCTTTTCAGCCCCGGAAAAACCCCTCGGCAAAACGCCCAGTTCCTGGTGTTTTTGGCGGCCTTCATTCAGGGCGTGGACGAATATCAGGAGTTCCTGCGCTGCACCGTGGCCTCTGCCAGCAACGATACCCGGCTGGGTGCCAACGAAGCGCCTCCCGCCATTGTGTCCATTTTCCTGGGAGACGAACTGAACGCAGTGGTGCAGTCCATTATTGACGGCACCAACTACACAGAGCCTGAAAAGAGCCTGCTACGTATCGGCGTAGACGTGATGCCCGCCATACCCAAGGATACCACCGACAGAAACCGCACCAGCCCCCTGGCCTTTACCGGCAATAAATTTGAGCTGCGGATGCTGGGCTCCTCCCAGTCCATCGCAGGCCCCAACATTGCCCTGAACACCATTATGGCAGAGGAGCTGGGCCGATTCGCAGACGTTTTGGAAAACGCCGAGGATTTTGACAAGGCTCTGCAAAAGCTGGTCTATCAGGCGTTGAAGGACCACAGCCGGATCATTTTTGACGGCAACGGCTATTCCGAGGAGTGGCGGCAGGAGGCTGCCCGCCGGGGCCTCAGCAATTTGCCCTCTACAGCAGAGGCCATGCGATCCTATCTGTCTCCCAAGAATATTGATTTGGTCACCAGACACGGTGTCTTTACGGAAAACGAATTCCGGGCCCGGCACGCCATTTACCTGGATGACTACCGCAAGAAAATCAAGATTGAAGCCAGAACCATGGTGGATATGACCGTCCAGCAAATTCTCCCAGCGGCCATGGGCTACACCGATGCCCTGTGCGGCGGTGTGGCCTCCAAAAAGGGGCTGGGCGTCAGCTGCAGGGGAGAGATGGCCCTGATTCAAAGGCTGTCTGCCGCCTGTGACGCTGCCTACGATACGGTCGAGCAGCTGAAAAGCGCCCTGGACCATACACCCGCCGAAGACGAGGCCGCTGCGGATCACTGCCACAGCGTGATCGTTCCGCTGATGGAAGAGCTCCGCAAGCAGGCGGATATTCTGGAAAAGAATACCGCAAAGTCCTACTGGCCCTATCCCACCTATTCTGACCTTCTGTTCTACTAAGGAAACTCTGAAGCACAAAATGAAGGAGCGCTAACCGGAAAGGAAATCGGTTAGCGCTCTGATTTTTACTTTTTATGATTTTTCTTCCGGGTATCCATGGGCATAACCCGAATTTTTCCTTCTTCCAGCACCAAGGCGCTGCGGGCAGGGAGGTAGAGCGAAATAACGGAATTTCCCTTCTTGTCTACGATGGCGGGATAGGAAGAACGGGTGACCAGATCGTTGCCGCCATATTTGCTGTCATCCGTATTGAGGACGACCTTGTAGTCGGCCATATGGGGCAGGCTCACCCGGATATCCGTAAAGGACTTGGTCGGGTGGAAGTTGAATGCGAACATCAGTCCCTGACGGTAGAACACCAGGACCTTCTTCTCACTGTCATTCAGTCTCAGGTCGCCAAAGTGCATTTTAAACAGGTCTACACGCTTGGCCAGCTCGATCATATCCTGGTCAAATTCACCCAGCCACTGGTACTTGAGGTAGCCGTTGTCCCGCAGACTCCACTGGCGGCGGCAGTAGTGGAAGCTCCAGCCGTTGCCCTCCCGGGGGAAGTCGATCCACTCCGGGTGGCCGAATTCGTTGCCCATAAAGTTCAGATATGCCTCACCGCCGCCGGCCAAGGTAAAGAGTCGGGCCATTTTGTGCAGGGCGATGGCTCTGTCAATAACCGGATTGTGGGTCGCCTTGTCCATATCTGTGTACATGGCGGCGTCTGCAAGCCGGAAAATCAGGGTTTTGTCCCCAACCAGGGCCTGGTCGTGGCTCTCCACATAGGCAACGGTGTTCTCGCCGGGACGGCGCATGCACATGCTGCACCACATCTGGAAAATATCCCAGTCCTCATCCCGCACATCTCTGACGGTGCGGACCCACATGTCGGGAAGGCCCATGCCCAGCCGGTAGTCAAAACCGATACCGCCGTCAGCAATCGGCAGGCACATGCCGGGCATACCGGACATGTCCTCCGCAATGGTCACAGCCATGGGGTTTACCTGGCGGATCATCTGGTTTGCCAGCTGCAAATAGGTAATGGCCTCCGTGTGGGTGTTATAGGAGAAGTATTTGTCGTTGGTATTAAAATCGGTGCCCAGACCGTGATCATGGTAAAGCATGGATGTCACACCGTCAAAGCGGAAGCCGTCAAAATGGTATTCGGTCATCCAGAATTTCAGGTTGCTGAGGAGGAAATGGATCACGCCGGTTTTTCCGTAGTCAAAGCATTTGGTATCCCAGGCGGGATGGTCGCCCTTGCTGCCGTCATGGAAGAATTGCCAGGTGGTGCCGTCGAACATGTTGATGCCTTCCGTGGTGTTTTTCACCGCATGGGAATGCACCACGTCCATGATCACGCACAGACCCATTTCGTGGGCTTTGTTCACCAGGTATTTGAGGTCCTCCGGTTTGCCAAACCAGCTGGAAGCCGCATAGAAATTGGCCACCTGATAGCCGAAACTGCCATAATAGGGGTGCTCCATAATGGCCATGAGCTGGACCGTATTGTACCCGGCCCGCTTGATCCTGGGCAGGATCAGATCGGCAAATTCCCGATAGGTGCCGATTTTCCCTTCCTCCTGGGCCATACCCACATGGGCCTCATAAATGAACAGGGAATCCTCCCGGCGGAAATTCCGATCCGTCCAGGGGAATTTTTTCTGGTCGTCCGTTACCTCGCAGACCCATTCTACGCTGCCCTCCTGCTGGATCACACGGCGGGCATAAAGGGGAATGTGCCATGTGCGCTGCATAAAGGCCTCAACAACCGTTTTGACCTTGCAGCCTTCCCATAGAGCGTCATCGCCGGGAAGATACAGCTCCCAATTACCGTTGCCGATGTTGGTCAGGGGATGGGAGGTCGGGTCCCAGTTGTTGAATTCACCGGACAAATACAGCTGATAGGCGCTGGGTGCCCACTCCCGATAATACCAGCCTCCGGGCACATGATGAAAACCGAAATATTCATATGCGTTGGAAAAATCGCTGAGGCTCTGGCCCTTTGAAAGGATTCTGTTTTGGGTGTCCTGATATAAATGCATTCGTAGGTCAATATCACCGGCGAAGTCCTTTAGTTGGGGATTCAGTTCCAAAATACGATACATAATTGTAGCTCCTCTCAAAAGACTTGTTAATTTTCCATAGTACAAGCCTTTTCTTTCTGCGTCAATTGTATAAGATTGACAGCATTCTGTCAACTGTCAAAAGGGAATTACTGTACAAAGATGCGTCTGCGTTTCCCGAAAACACTTTTATCCATTGAAAGGACCGGTTCTTTGGGTTGAATAATCTTCATTCCTGGTGTATAATAGGAGAAAAATATCTGGAGGGCTCGATTTTGAACAAAACCAATAGAAGCCGTGCCCTGTTTGGCTGGGCCCTTGCGGCTATCGGACTGGTGCTGTTAGAGCGTGGGCGGTATGGGTTTTGCTGGTCTGATGAAAGCTTCTATCTGACCTTTGCCCAGCGAATGTGGAACGGTCAGCAATTGATTTTGGATGAATGGCATCCGGTCCAGTTCTATTCCGCCTTGTTTTATCCTGTGCTCAGTATCTATTACAGCCTGTTCGGAACGGAGGGGATCTATCTCTTCGCCAGAGTTCTCTATACGCTTTTGGCGCTGGGGGCTTCCTTGCTGCTCTATTTTACCCTTTGTAAAAAAGAAAAGCCACTTATTTCCTTCCTGTGCGCCGGGCTGGTTCTAAGCTATTCCCGGGGAAATATCTGGGGCCTCAGCTACTATAATCTGTTTCTCCTGCTGTGCGTCTCGGCCTGGTGCATGCTCCTGCGTGGGCAGGAAAGCCAGGGCAGGAACCGGAAAATCTTCTTTCTTTTAACCGGTGTGTTTTTGAGCTGGGCCGTTCTATGCGTGCCGTATTTTGCGCTGTTTGTGATTCCGGGGGTCATAGCAGCCCTGTTGTATCGGCCCGGCCGAGAAGCGGGGCGGTGGGGGCTTTTGGGCATCTGCATTGCGGCGGCCCTGTTTATCCTTGCATTCCTTCCCCGGGATATTGCCGGGATGATTACAAATCTAAAACAGATTTTTACGGACCCGGAGCATGTGGGAGGGCCCATCACCAACCTGGTATCTGCCATTCGGGACGTCAAAATGCTCTATTATTACGAGGCGGGATTGACCATGCTGTCCTGTCTGGTCCTTCTGCTGGGGGCAAAGTTCCTCCCGGATTCCTTCGGGACCCTTCCGGGGCTGCTGATTGCCCTGGCCGGGGCGGCGGTGTCCTTTTGGCGCTATCGGCTGGCGGAAACCGGGTTTGCGGCCTACACCTTCGCGCTGTTCTGCCTGCCCGGGCTGAGTCTGTGCTGGCTTCGTCGGCAAATCTCCATACAGGCTTTGTCCCTGCGGCTGCTGGGGGCCGCCATGGGTATTTCTATGGCCCTCAGCTCAAACACGGAGGCCATCGCCTTTACCGTAGGCCTGCCGGTATACGCCATGGGCGTGGTGCTCCAGTTTGCCTCTTTGCCCGATACGCAGAAGTATTTGTGCCGTTTCGGCGTCATTTTGGTCTGCGTCACCCTGGGAATGACCATGTTTAGCCGAATCACCAGTGTGTTCCGGGATGGGCCCATCGAAACGCTGACGGTAACCATGACTGCGGGCCCCGCCAAAGGCATCCGCACCACTGCCCTTCACGCCCGGCAATACGAAGAGATCCTTGACATGGCATCTGACATAAACAGCTCTTATACAGCGGATAATACGGTTTTCTTTTCCAACATCCTGCCCTGGGGCTATTTGGCCGTGGATTTTCCCTGCGGTGTTCCCACCGCTTGGCGAACCCCACTTGACAGTCCGCGGCTGGAAAGCTACGGCGAAACCCATGATTTTCCGGATATTGTGGTGGTACTGCATCCGGAAATCGGCGATCATTCCACAAACCCGTTTCCCAATGAGAACCACCGTTCCGGTTGGCTTTGGGAGCAGATGCAAGAAAAAAAGTACCAACATTTGGAATATCCCTGCGCCGACGTCTATGTATCGCCGGAAGCGGGTCGAAAGGAGTAAATTATGCGCCCTGTTCTGTACATCGTTATTCCCTGCTATAATGAGGAAAAGGTTCTTCCCATTACTGCCCCCATGTTTCTGAAGAAAATTCAGGATTTGGAAACCGCTGGGAAAGTATCTCCGGATAGCCGTGTTCTTTTTGTAAATGACGGCTCCAAGGATGATACCTGGAACATTATTGAAGACCTTTCCAAAAAAGATCCCCATTATCTTGGCATTAGCCAAAGCCGCAACCGTGGACATCAGAACGCGGTCCTTGCAGGCCTCATGGAAGCCAAGGACCGCTGCGACATCACCATCTCCATTGATTGTGACGGCCAGGACGACATCAACGCCATGGATAAAATGGTGGATGCCTATCTGGATGGCTGCGAGGTCGTCTACGGCGTGCGCAGCAAGCGGGACACCGACACCTTCTTCAAGCGTTTCACCGCCGAGGGCTTCTACAAGCTCATGAACTGGATGGGGGCCGAAGTGGTTTTCAACCATGCGGACTACCGCCTGATTTCCAGCAGGGTGCTGCAGGAGTTTGCCAACTTCAAGGAGGTCAATATTTTCCTGCGGGGTATGGTCCCTCTGGTGGGCTTCAAGAGCACCAGTGTTTACTATGAACGGGCCGAGCGGATTGCCGGGGAAAGCCACTATCCCTTGAAGAAAATGCTGGCTTTGGCCTTCGACGGCATCACCAGCCTTTCCGTAAAGCCCATCCGGATGATCACCGGTTTTGGCTGCGTGGTATCGCTGCTGAGCTTTATTGCCGTGATCTGGGCTTTAATTGCCCATTTCGTAGGCAGCACCGTCAGCGGCTGGGCCTCCACCGTCTGCATCGTCTGCTTTATGGGTGGTGTTCAGCTGATTTGCCTTGGGGTGATCGGTGAGTACATCGGAAAAATCTACATGGAAACCAAACACCGGCCCAGGTATATTATCAGTGAGCGCACCTGGGAAGAGGAGGACAAGGCCCACTGATGGGTGTTTATTACCATTAAAAGACCTTATTGGATTCACAAAAACCCGGCCTTTTCAGGTCGGGTTTTTTGCGGAATCACAGGGAATCATCTTCCCCAATGACCTCCTTGGCAATATAGATTGGCCGGTTCTTGCTTTGCTCAAAGGTCCGGCCTACATATTCTCCGATAATGCCAATGCAAAACAGCTGCATACTGGAAAAGAACAGGAGCAATACAATAAGCGTTGCGTATCCGGGAACGGCGATTCCCTTGATAAGCTTTTCCAAAATCACGCAAACCAAATAAATCAGTGCCGCAACCCCTGTAACAGAGCCCAGCAGGGTCGCCAAGCGCAGAGGGGCTGTAGAGAAGCCGATGATGCCCTCCATGGCGTAGTTAAAGAGCTTCCAAAAGCTCCATTTTGTAACTCCACTCTGCCGGGGACAGGCAGTATAGGGAATAAACATGGTTTTATAACCGACCCAGGCAAAAATCCCCTTGGAAAAGCGGTGGTATTCGGATAGTTCCAGAATGCTGTCACGAACGCTTCTGCGGAAGGTGCGGAAATCGCTGGCGTCCGGCTGCAGGGGGACCTTGGAGAGCCGATTGATGATCGCATAGAAGCTCTTTTTGAAGAAGGACAAGACTTTTCCTTCTCTGCGCCTATCCTGAAAGGCGGCAACAATATCGTATTCCGGCTGTTCTTCCAACATTTGGACCATGTCCCGCACGATTTCGGGCCGCTGCTGCAAATCCGCGTCGATCAGGCTGATATATGCTCCGGAAGCATGCTGCATCCCCGCGTAAATGCCGGCCTCTTTGCCAAAATTGCGGGAGAAGGAAACGATTTTGACCTGACAATCCTGCCGGGCATATATTTTTTTCAGATTATGAAGCGTTGCGTCCCGGCTGCCGTCATCTACATAAATAATTTCAATGGAATAACCGCAGTCCTGAAAGGCATCCAGCACCGCCTCATGAAAGGGGATCACATTTTCCCCTTCGTTATAGCAGGGGACCACTAAGGAAAGCTTGAGCATGCACTACACTCCTGATTCGATAATACGTCCTATTATAATCAGAAACACACCACCCGTCAAGAAAAAACGAAGCCATTTGGAATTAAGCCTTGACAATCGGGGCATTCTTGAGTAAAATGTGCTCAAATGCAAACGCATGGATCGGGAGGTTTCCCATTGTGCCGGATTTCAGAGAGAGCGTGGCTGGTGAAAACGCTTAAAACGGCAGGGGAATGGTCGCCCGGGAGCGGACTGTCTGAAGGAAAGTAGGGCAGTACGGGTCAGCCCGTTACAGCGCAAGAGTGTCCGGAAAACCGGAAATTCAGGTGGTACCGCGGATTTTTCGCCCTGGGTGTTTTTCACCCGGGGCTTTTTTGTTGAAAGGAGATCGTAATGGCAAAAGAATTAAACAAGGTCTATGAGCCCCAGGCTGTTGAGACCGAGATTTACAACATGTGGCAGGAGGGTGGCTACTTCCACGCAGAGCGGGATGAGCACAAAAAGCCCTTTACCATCGTTATGCCCCCTCCCAATGTCACCGGTCAGCTGCACATGGGTCACGCCATGGACGCAACCATGCAGGATACCCTGATTCGCTTCAAGAGAATGCAGGGCTACAACGCGCTGTGGATTCCCGGCGTTGACCATGCCGGCATCGCCACCCAGGTTAAGGTGGAGGAAGAGCTGCGGGTGAAGGAAGGCCTGACCCGCTATGACCTGGGCCGGGAGAAGTTCCTGGAACGGGTGTGGGACTGGAAGCGCCAGTACGGCAACCGCATTGTGGAGCAGCAGAAGAAGCTGGGTGCCAGCTGCGACTGGGAGCGTGCCCGCTTCACCATGGATGAGGGCTGCTCCAAGGCTGTCCGTGAGGTCTTTGTCTCCCTGTACGAAAAGGGTCTTATCTATAAGGGCAGCCGCATCATCAACTGGTGCCCCCATTGTGTCACCGCACTGAGCGATGTCGAGGTGGAATATGTGGACAAGCCCGGTCATCTGTGGCATATCCGTTACCCCCTGGCAGACGGCTCCGGCGAAGTGATTGTGGCGACCACCCGTCCCGAGACCATGCTGGGCGACAGCGGCGTGTGCGTCAACCCCAACGATGAGCGCTATGCCTCCATTGTGGGCAAGAAGGTGATTCTGCCCCTGGTGAACAAGGAAATTCCGGTGGTTGCCGATGACTATGCCGAAATGGAATTTGGCACCGGCTGCGTCAAGATGACCCCCGCCCATGACCCCAACGACTTCGAGGTGGGTCTGCGGCACAATCTGGAAGTTATCCGGGTGCTGGACGACAACGGCAAGGTCAACGAGCTGGGCGGCAAGTATCAGGGGCTGGATCGCTACGAAGCCCGCAAGCAGATTGTAAAGGATTTGGAAGAAGGCGGCTACCTGGTGCGGGTGGAGGACTACGCTCACAATGTGGGCACCTGCTCCCGCTGCCATAACGATGTGGAGCCCATCATTTCTGCCCAGTGGTTCGTGAAGATGAAGCCTCTGGCAGAGGAGGCCATCCGGGTGGTGAAGGACGGCGAAACCAAGTTCGTTCCCGACCGCTTCAGCAAGACCTACCTCAACTGGATGGAAAATGTCCGTGACTGGTGTATTTCCCGTCAGCTGTGGTGGGGGCACCAGATTCCCGCCTGGACCTGCGCCGACTGCGGCCACATCACCGTGTCCCGGCAGGAT
>OQWM01002217.1_pt1 | contig 13276 bp, 10 predicted proteins | sample 1691531 | NCBI WGS metagenome assembly OQWM01 (sample SAMN03418257, study PRJEB22391) | human gut metagenome | biome: human-gut; feature: organic feature; material: feces | host: Homo sapiens | place: Tanzania | collected 2013-01 | reverse complement strand
TAATCAATTAATTTCAATCCCCATTGCAGCCCATTTAGCTTTTTCCTCAGGGGTAAAATTTTTTCCAGCACGGTATTTATTTAACATAGGTCTATCATCAGCGCCATAATTATGCTGCATTCTTTTATATAAAATAATAAAAGTATAAAACAAAACTTTTACATCCAGTGCCAAGGAAACGTTTTCAGCATAATATACTTCATATTTGAGCTGAGTTTCCCAATCGCATTGGCACTCACCACATAAACTATCTGGTGGCAATAAGCCGCCTCTCACTTTGTGTGCTTTTCTTTCTTCCTCGTTATAATACGGAAGATAAAATTTTGGTTGAGGACGAGGTCCTATAATAGACATATCGCCTTTCAATATAGAGAACAATTCAGGCAGTTCATCTAACGACGTAGAGCGCAATGCAATGCCAAACTTTGTTAAACGCTTCTCTTCACTTAAAAGCTCTCCATTTTTGTCTCTCTCATTTGTCATAGACCTAAATTTGTAAAGTCTAAATATTTTTTCATCCTTACCAATACGCTCCTGAGAAAACAACACTGGTCTGCCCATGCCACGCCATACCATCAAAGATAAAACTATATATAGAGGTGACAATAAAATAATGCCTGCCAATGACAAAACAATGTCGAGAAATCTTTTAAAAAAACATCTATACAAACAAATCACTCCACTATTCTTCTCAACACGCTCTCAAACGCTTCTGCATACTTGCAACCAGACTGCGCACCTCTATAAGCCGCAAGGCCTTCCAATGCTTCATTAGAACGCGGATGCGGATATGCACGCATAACTCCCTTGTATGCAGCCAAAGCCTTAAGCTTGACATCTAAACCATCTCTACCAACTTCGAAATAGGTATTAGCTCTGAAATCATTTGCGGACGAATCAATGGACCATTCTGTAGAAGAAGGAACTTCCATATATAAGAGTTCCTTCAATCCCGGCACATCATCCCTCCTTTGGAACAGTCTGCATGCAGCCTGAGCAGCATAAGACGTCATAACATGATCATTATTAGTATCGGCAGGATGATGCGTAATAATAGCGTCCGCCTTAAAATCCATAATGCATTTCTCGATAAACTGCACCAGCTCAAGATGCGGTACAGTGTTCATCTTGATATTTGGGAAATCTGCATGATAGGTCTTCGTTACGCCTAAAATGTCCAGCGCTTCCTTTTCATCTTCAGCCAAGCTGGAAGATAAATCCTTACGCGCTGCTGCCTGACTTACCATAATAGCAACAGCAACCTTGTTCCCCTGTTTAATCAGCTTATGAATCGTTGCGCCAGCTCCTAAAACTTCATCGTCAGGATGCGCAACTACTACCAAATAATTCATGTTACAACCTTCTTTGCTTAATAATTAACTTAATATCCTTTCACAACCTGCCCGGCCTCAAGCTTCGTTTCCTTTGCAACAAAGCTGCCAGCCTTGCAAATTGCACCTGCATTCACATGCACACAATCTTCCAAAACTACATCATGGTCAACAATAGCACCAACGGAAATAATGCAGCCAAGGCCAACTCTGCTATTCGCATTGACGATAGCCTTTGGCTCTACAACTGTTCCCTTGCCTATAACAGCTGTTTTGCTGATATAGGCTGTAGGATGAAGCAATACCGGTATCTCATACCCTTCCTGCTCCAACCTTTGCAGCAATTCATTACGAAATTTGTTATTGCCAATACCTACAACGGCTGCCTGATACTCTTGCACAAATTGCTTGGAATCAGCAATCTTGCCAACAGCCTCTGCACTATTATCATCAAGAAAAGCTATCTTATCATAGCCCACTGCTTCAGCAACTTCCTTAACAACCTTGCCGTGACCGCCTGCGCCAATAATCAACAAGCTTTTAGCCATCTGTCTTACCTCTATCCTACAACCTTCGCATTCTGCATCTCCGCCGCCTGCGCAGCCTTGCAGTTAACCTCTTCCGGCGTCTTATACGTCGGCACAACCCTGCGCATCGCAGCACGCACCGTCTCATCATCATTAGAACGGATAGCAGCACGCAAAATATCCAGACGCTCCTGCAAATCCTCCATGCTGATCGGCTCGTCCTTCTCAATAAAGATCAGGTCATTATCCGTCTTGCGCAGCGTTTCACTCTTCACCAGCAGCTCCTCATAAAGCTTTTCACCGGGGCGCAGGCCTGTCTCGATAATATCAATATCGCGGAAAGGCTCCAGCCCGCTAAGCTTAATCATATTCACCGCCAGGTCATAAATCTTAATCGGTTGGCCCATATCCAGCACAAACAGCTCGCCGTTCTTGGCAATTGCACCACTGTGCAGCACCAGCTGGCTGGCCTCCGGAATCGTCATAAAATAGCGGATAATACGCTTATCCGTCAGCGTAATCGGTCCGCCGTTGGCAATCTGGCGCTTGAACAGCGGTATAACACTGCCCGCGCTACCCAGCACGTTGCCAAAGCGCGTGTCGCTGAACACAACACTGCTGCCACTGGCACTGTGCGCTCTTGCGATAATCTCGCACATGCGCTTCGTCGCGCCCATGATATTCGTGGGATTCACCGCCTTATCTGTGGAAACCATCATAAAGCGCTGCGCACCATATTCCTCGCACAGCTTAATCACATTCAGCGTACCAAAAACATTGTTTTCCACCGCCTCAATGCAGTTCTTTTCCATCAAGGGCACATGCTTATGCGCAGCAGCATGCACCACAATCTGGGGGTGGTATTCCTCCATAATCCTGCGCATGGAACCCTCGTTACAGATATTGGCAATCTCCGCCTTAAAATCCAGCTCCTTGCCATAAAGCAAACGCAACTCCTGTTGCAGGTCATAAACGCCGTTCTCATAAATATCCAGCGCTACAATCTGCTTCGGTGCCATCTTCGCCAGCTGGCGGCACAGCTCGCTGCCGATACTGCCACCACCACCGGTTACCAAAATCACCTTATCCTTATAGTAGCTTTCCACCAGCTCGTTATTTACCACAATAGGCTGGCGGAACAGCAATTCGTCAATATCAAACTCACGCAGCATACGCTTGCCGCTCTTGGCAATATCTGCCACGGAAAAATCATAAACCTTAACCTTGTAGCCTGCCTTACGATAGAAGTTAAACAACAGCTCCTTCTTCGTATTCACAATATTGGTTATGGCAAAAACAATCTCCTGCACGCCCATTTCCTTAAGGTCATCCAGGGTATCCTCACCTTCCGCGTAAATTGACAGGCCCATAATCTCGCGTCCCACCTTTTCCTCATCCTGGTCAATAAAGCAAACCGGCACATAAGCAGCACTGTCATTGCTCAGCAGCTCGTCCGCCAAGGCAGCGCCCAGGCGTCCTGCGCCCAGCACCGCTACGCGGATACGCTTATTTTCATTGCGTCGCTCCTTGATAACCGTCTCACCGGCAAACAGCACCAGTAGCCAACGCAAGAATTCCCCCTTCTTGTCCTTGCGCACGCCATAACGGTAGCAATAGCGGTACATCAGGCGGATGCCCACAGCACCCAGCAAATTCAGCAGGATGATAATCAGCCAGCTTTTGCTTTCCATATGTTGCAGGCCACAAATATGCTTCAGTGGGAAGTAAAACAGCAGCGCAACCAAATCCGTAGCAAACAGGCGCATATACACGCCCACGCCGCCATAGCGGATTACCATATGGTAAACATTGCCCACGATACGGCAAAACAGTAGGCAGATAAGCGATGCTACAATCGTCGCCACAAACTGTTTCATCGTCTTGGCGTTGGTGCCATAAGAGCTCACCATAAAGGCAACCACCAGCAGGAAAATTGCGCTGTCATAAGCCATCAGCAGCCATCTTATTTTAATTCTCTTGCCAACATCATTAATACTCATCATAAAAACATATCACAAACACTTTCTTTAAAACACTCAATTAACAAAACAACGCAAATCAAAAAGTCCGCCCCTTAGCTTACTTTCCTTTTACTTCCCAGCGTCCCCCCCAGATGAACTTTTGCTTCCGTAATAATAGTAATAGCCATAACCATAGCCATGGTGCTCACTGCGCACCTTGTTCAGCACAACGCCCAAAATATTGGCACCGGCATGCAGCAGCTGGTTCTTCACATCGCGCGCCAGGTCAACCTTCACCTCGCCGCTGTCAATAACCAGCACCACGCCGTCCACCATAGCGCCCAAAATCAGTGCATCCGCAACCGGCAGCACCGGCGGCAGGTCTATCAGCACATAATCATAAATCTCTCTGGCCTCCTGCAGCAGCTCCCGCATACGCTCGCTGCCCAGCAGCTCGCTCGGGTTCGGCGGAATCACGCCGCTTGTCAACGCATACAGGTTATCCACCTTCGTAGCCTGCACTGCAGCGCTCAGCGGAGTGCCCATGCTGATGCAGCTGGAAAGCCCCAGCTTATTGGAAAGGCCAAAATTCTTGTGCACAGTCGGGTTACGCATATCGCAATCCAAAAGCAGCACGCTCTTGCCTGCCTGCGTCAGCACCACCGCCAGGTTGGCAACAGTCATGCTCTTGCCCTCGTTCGGTGTGCAGCTGGTAACAGCCAGCGTCTTCAGCTCCTTACCGGCCTGCGCAAACTGGATGCTGGTGCGGATCACACGGTATGCCTCCGTCGCCGGGTTCTTCAAATCATTATGAGCAATCAGGTTTAAGCCTTCCATATTTTCCTCCACATTCTCACTGCCAGGCCAGGTTTTTTATCCTTCTCCTGCATATTCTTCTGCAAGTCCTCCAAATCAGGAACACTGCCCAAAAGCGGCAAATCCAGGTATTGTGCCACATCATCGGCAGTCTTAATTGTTCTGTTGAGCAGCTCGCGCACCACTACAAAGCCACTGCTTGCCAAAATGCCCAGCAGTGCTGCCAAAAGCAGTGTCATCGCCTTACGCGGCTTCACAGGAGCTTCCGGCAGCGTGCCGCTGTCCACCACCTGCACCTCGGTAGCAACGCTTGCTTCCGCAACCTTGGCTTCCTCCAGGCGTTTGGCCAGCATAACGTAAATCTCGTTAGCCACCGTCACATCACGCAGCAGGCCAACAAACTGCTGCTCCTTATCGGAAAGCTCCTTTAAGCCGTTCTTGTTTTCGCCGTCAATCTGCGCCAGCTTGGCCAGGTTGCTTTGTGCCACGCTCGCCTCAGCCTCGCTGCTGAACTTGCTGGCCAGCAGCTGCTGGTGTACCGGGTTATCACTGGGAGCCTGCAAAGCGGCAACCTTGTTAATCTCGTTCTGGATTTTAGCCTTCAGACCGGCAATCTCCTGGTTCACCTGCTGCACCTTAGGGTGGTTAGCAGTATATTTATCCATATAGCTGATGCGCTCGCCCTCCAGCTCTGCCAGCTTCGCATTATAAGCCTGAATCGTCCTGTTATCCGCAATGGAAACAGCCTCGCCCTGCAGCTGGCCGTTAGCCGCTGCCAGACGCGCATTGGCAGTAGCCAGCGCCACCTTGTTTTCCGCGCTCAGCTTATCCACCATGCTCATCTTCTCGCTCGCCAGCTTCACAGCATCATCAGGAGCAATAATATTATTTTTCTTCTTATAATCCGTCAGCTTATCTTCCGCAGTCTGCAGCTCATTTTTGGCAGCCACAGCACGCTCCTCCAAAAAGCCGCGGGTAGCCTTCTGCTGGTCACGCGAAAGATCCGTCAAACGCTTCAAAAAGCCGTCCACAATCAGCTTATTAGCCTCCTGCGCCTTTTCCGGCGTATTCGCACGCACCGTCAGCTGCATGATTTCGGTATCCTTAAAAGGCGCGGTAGTAATGCGTCCCTTCACATAAGCTTCATAAGCAGGATACTTGCCTTCCTTATTAGGCTTCTCCGTCTTTTGGATTACAGGCGCCACAACACTGCGGCTCTTCAAAATCTCCGCATAGGTATTCATCAATTGAGTGTTGGCCATCGCATTACCCATCGGCATAGATTCCAAAAGGCTGGTGCCAATGCCCTTAGGCTGCTTAACGCGCAGCAAAGCCTGCGATTCATAAACCGGAGTTGCTGTAGCCAGGTACACGCCTGCTGCCACCACAAAAACACCGGTAACGCGGGCGATATTGCCTGCATTGCGCTTCAAAATATTGGCTATCTCCAGCAGGTCTATAGTAATCTCTTCGTCATTATGTAAATCCTTACTCACATCTATTCTCCTCAATCATCGTTTTTAATTTCGTTGATATAATATGCACCGGTCAGGAAAGGCATAATATCCTTGCTGAAGATAACCTTATGGTTGCTGGTGAGATACAGGCAGTCGCCCTCATGCAGCTCCAGGTTCGCGCTTTGGTCAGCCTTCCTCAGATAATTGTTGATGTTCAGCTGCTGCACCTCGGTAGAACCGGCACGCACCAAAAAGACATTCCTCTTGGCAGATTTTTCGGTAAAGCCCTCCGCCTTAGCCAGTGCATCCAGCACGCGGTGGCTCTTTTCCAGCTCAAACAGGCCCGGGCGTTTAACCTCGCCCAGCACATACACACGCGTCGTACCAAGCTTCACCACATTCACACTGATCTGCGGCTTCAGCAGGTAATAACCGAAGCGGCTCACCAGCTCCTCACGGAACTGCGTCACTGTCTTGCCCGTAACATCCACATCGCCAATCAGCGGGAAGGACACCTTGCCGTCGGGGCGCACCACATACGGCGAATTCTGCGTATTACCCGCCAGTGTACTCAAATCCTCGTGACCATATACCACAACCTGCAGTACATCGCCCGGGCACATCACATAATCCTGCACCTGCGCCTGTGCAGCGCTGCCGGTCCCTAACGCCAGCGCCAATGCCAATACTACTAATGACTTTTTCATTTCATGCTCCTTTATCAAACTTTTTAACCAAAAAAAAACGGTAGATTTATTATTTGAATAATCTTTTCCACCACTTAGATTTCTTTTCCTTTGCAATTAACTGCTGCGGTGCCTTAACTTTCAAAGGAGTTCCGTCAATAATCCTCTGCGGATTAATCTGCGTCAGCTGCTGCAGCACGGCCTCTCCGGCCAGCTCCCTGATTATAGCAGCACCGGTGCGCATATCCGTATCGCGCCCACTGTCCCTGTGCGCATCACTGCCCACAAAATCAACCAAGCCGTTCGCCAAAAGCAGCTTCGCTGCCTGCTCGGCCTGCGCGCCAAAGCTCCCTGCAAAGCTACCAATATTGCATTGCAGCAGCAAGCCCTCACGTCGCCAACGCAACAGCAGGTCCGGCTTCGTCATTAACTCAGTATAACGCTCCGGATGTGCTAAAATTGGCACAACCCCCTTCAACCGCAGCTCATACCAAAAATCATCAGCATAATTCGGTATGAAATACATGGGTAACTCCACCAGGATATAACTGGTCCTCGCTGCAGCAAAATTTTCACCGTTCAGGCAAAAGCTGCCATTCTCAGCAATGATGTCCAGCAAATCCCAATCCATAAACACTTCACAGCCGGAATAAATCGCCAGCGGTAAATTGTGCTCACCCGCCAGCTGGCGCAGCCTTTCTGCACCAACTAAAAAATCCTGCCATGCAGGATGGGTGGCAGCCTGCAGCAAATGCGACGTTGCAAAAATAGAAGTCGTACCGGAAGCCACTGCCTTTTGCAGCATTCTAAGGCTCATCGCCTCATCCTTGCTGCCGTCGTCTATTCCAAAAATGATGTGAGAATGAAGATCAATCAAGAGAAATCTTACCTTTGTTTATACTAGAGCCTGATTTTTACTTTATGTAATACTAATGTACACAAACATGAAGAATCAAACTCAGTTGTATTTAAGAATATTGTACTACTTTGAAGATTTATAGTCAATCAATTCAAATAAGATTTTTTACTGTATACATCACACAAGGCACCATTTTATCCGTTGGTTTTTCAAGTATACTTTATATGATGTTATTTTATTTCATGCATTCAGTACTAGCAGTCTACATTATTAATATAACAGATAAAGTCAAAAATATTTTAAAATGCTGGTCAGTTTTTTGTAAAATAGTGGTAAAAATTTTTTGCGGTTCACAACCCCCTTCCGCCTCGCTTCGCTCGGCTGTATCGCGAGGTGGCACAATGCTGATTGCGTTAGGCTACACCAAGAGCCTCTCCTTGGGGAGACAAGGTGAATTGCCCATAGGGCAAGAGAAAGCGCCCTGGGGCGGGTGCCGAGCTTGTCGAGGCGGAGAGGGGTTTCGCTAACCTTTCGCTATTCGCATTTCTACAGATTGCATGCTTCTTTATAGCTCAGCTTACCATCAATACAACTTATTTCATATGCCTACAGATTACAGTCCCCTCTCAGTCGCCCTTCGGGCGCCAGCTCTCCCCAAGGAGAGCCTCTAATAATGCTTGCTGCAGTAGATAACCTCTCGCACAAGCCCTACACTAAGATCCTCTCCTTGGGGAGAGGTGCCGAGCTTGCCGAGGCGGAGAGGGGATTCGCTAACCTTTCGCTATTCGCATTTCTACAGATTGCATACCTCTTTGTATCTCAATACTTCATCAATCCAGCTTATTTCGTATGCTTACAAACTGCAGTCCCCTCTCAGTCGCCCTAGCGGGCGCCAGCTCTCCCCAAGGAGAGCCTCTCTTGACTCTAACATCAATTCACCTTGTCTACACACAGAAAACCTATCTTATACTAATCCCAATACAATCAGCAAAAGCACCAGCGACCTCCCCATCAGGAGAGGTCGCTGCAAATCATAGCAAAAATTTCCACCCTAAAGCCCTCAATAAGCATCCAGCCCATTGCGCGCACCGCCAACAACACGCACACTGCTCACATTAAACGCCGCCTTCAGCACCGGCAAATACTTGCCAATCAGCTCCGTGCGCACACGCTCATCGCCAGCGACAAGCAAAAGCGCATCCTCGCCCAGGTTAATATTCAGCAGCGGGCTGATCAGGCGTGCAAACGCAGGCGCAGACATTGCCTTCTTCAAAGCAGTCAGTCCGGGCATAACCTGCGGCTTTTCCTTAGCCATGCGCACCTCCAGCGCTTCAAACGGCACCTCAAACAGCTTATCATTAGTTGCGCCCACAAAGCTTTCATTCAAAGAACCGCTAACGCCAACAAAATCTTCTGCCATGATAAAAACCTCCTTCATAATATACACACACGCGAGGCCAACGCCCCGTTCATAATAAAAACTCCTGCTAATATGAATTTATCACAAAATGGATTGCTTGTCAAAAAATACATAGTAAAAATATCAATCATCACCTTCGCTGCAGCCGCCAATCCCCTTATGTATATAATAAAAACTTTACCTGTTTACTATTAAATATAGCAAATACTACAAAATCATAGTGTGTTAATAAGCTTATATTTGTAAATTGTTCACAAAAAGTTTACTTGCTATTAACAATCAAGCCTAGTATTCTATTAATAACGCGAATTAAGTAACTTAAGTAAGTAACTTTATTAGGGTAAACTTACCATGACTTTATTAGGGTATTTATGAAAATAAGGGAGGAATACAAACCGCATGAAGAATTATTTACACCAACGGAGCAAAAGCCTGCTGGCTTTTGCTGTCGGACTGACCATTTTATCTTTATCCTTTGCAGGAGAAGTAAATGCAGCCGAATGCTACTACTATGGTTGGGATATGGCCAATGACTCCACCACTACCTGGAACGATGAAACAAACACTGCAACATTAAACGCGGACAGAAGTATAAATCGTGCCTTTAACTATTCCTATAACTTCGGCTCACAATCTCATACTGAAGGTCAATTCGTATCGTTGGCAGGCTATAATCCATATACCGTTGCCGGTGCGACAGGCAATGAAAAGCTTACGCTCTACGGCGATATCATGTCCGTAATGAACAATAAACTTACAGTTGAAAACCTGGATACATTGCAAATCACCAACGGCACCTACGGATTAGACGCCAGTTTCGGCAACGACCGTGGACCTGTCTACACAACAGATGGCGGTATTAACCTCAACAACATTAAAAACGTTGATATCTCCGGCACCGTCAGCGCCATCTACAGTGACGCTATGGCCAAGGTAGAGCTCAAAGACATCGACAACCTTAAGCTCACAAGCAACATTAATCGTGTTGCCGACTATGGTCAATACCTCACAGCAACCGCTGACTACACCATCTACTGTGACTATGGCAGTCTTGTTGATATCAGCGCTAAAAATACAACAATTACCTCTACAGGTCAAGCTATCACTGCTGCCGCACACAACGCAGCATATCTCAACGGGTTAGAAAATGCCTCCTGGGAAACCGATAATCCCATGCCCAAAATCAACATCAACAGCGAAACCCTCACCATCGCTGCCGCTACCAAGGGCCAAACTGCTACCGCCGTTTACAGTGATGGAGGTGCAACCATCAATCTTGGTAGTGCTGACAAGAAAATGCAGCAGCTCACCTTCGACAAAAATGCCGGTGCCAACATAAATCTGTACAGTGACGGCTACGTCTACGAAGAGAAAAATGCTAACAACTATGACAGATATAGCGACAGCATCGCCGCAGGCAAAACGGCTGATGACTACATCCTGCATCAATCGCAAATCAATGTCTATGCTGAAAATGCCGAATTCAATGCCAACACGAACGCCATCAACGCCCGCAACTACGCCTTAATCAATGTAAATGCTGATAACGCTGTCATCAACAGCAATTATGGCAACGTTGCTACAGTAAGTTCCAGCGGCGGCTCCACTGTAACCATTGAAAGCGATGACCTGACCATCACCAACCATAACACTAACTACCTCAAGGATGCCCAGGTAATCGACGCCAAGGACGCTAAAGTAGCAATTGGCAGCGGTGGCGTTGTCAATCCATCCCGCCAAGACCTAGTGGAAGATTACGGCGGCACTGTTGATAGAGCAGGTGACATTGTCATCACCGCCAATAAAAAGCTTACTATCGATGGTAATATCATTATTGATGCTAATCCGCAAGCAGCAGGCAATAGCATCAGCATTAACAAGGATAACACCACCGCGCTGGTCAACATTACCGGCGACATCTACACCGACAAAGGCAACGAGGTATATCTCTCCTTGGGCGATGGCAGCACTGCAAGCCAGAACGGCAACGCTACCGGCAGACAGGCTGGCCGCTCCACGCTGACCGGTGCAATTTTAGACGCAGCCTCCACTGCTGAAGGCTTCAGCTTCAGTGATACCAGCTTTTCGAAAAAAGGCACCAACCTCAAGATGAAGGACGCTACCTGGAATGTCACTGCAGACAGTGAAGTTGCAAACGTAGAAATGGCTGGCAACAGCATCATTGACCTCACGCAGCGCAATGAAACTGCAACTGTAGACATGGCTGGCAGCAGCACCATCGGCCGCACGCATGACCATGATTTCCAAAAGCTCAAAATCAACAATCTTAGCGGCAGCGGCACCATCAGAATAGATTATGACGACAGCAAAAGCAGCACCGACGGTTCTACCGCCGACAAGCTGTTCATCAATAACCACAACGGCACGCATTGCCTGTACCTCAACGAGGTGAACGGCGCAACTTCCCTGACTGGCAACGCAGAAGGTACCGTACTGGTGAGCGTAGTCAACGAAAGCGGCGACTTCAAGGCTGCCTCCGACGACAACCTCACCTGGAACATCTACGAGTTAAACAAGAAGGACAGCGCTACAGAAGGCTACACCACCGACTGGTATCTGGCGAAGAACACCAACCCCACACCTGCTCCCCAAGGCCCCACCCGCGCCGAGGCTGCCACCCTCAAGGCCCACAATATGAACTACTACCTGTGGCGTGACCAGAGCGAACGTCTCACCAAGCGCCTGGGCATCACCTGCTTTGACGAAGAGCGCGCAGGCGTGTGGACCAAGATGAGCAATTCTGATATCAGTGGCAGCGGCATTTACGGCAGCGATGCCAAGGTCAAAACCTATACCATCGGCTACGACTTCAAGCACAATTCAGACAAACACCTGACTGCGGCAGACACTAACAAAACGCGTGACTTCAGCGGTCTCGCCTTTACCTACATCAAAGGCAGCAGCAGCATGGACGGTTACAAGGTCAGCGACGCACTGCAGGTTGCCGGCGGTCGCAGTGACATCCGCGGCGGCGCCCTCACTGCCTACCACACGCACACCTCCCAATCCGGCTCCTACGCTGACTATGTTCTCCGCTACAGCTCCTACGACAACGATTTCAAGCTGGACGGCGTCAATGGCAGCGCCAAAAGCCACGGCCTGCAGGCAAGTGCGGAATATGGCTGCCGCCTGGAAAACAACCATGGTCTCTTTTTAACACCCAACGCCCAGTTTACCCTGGGACGCTTGTACAACAAAGCCTTCACCACCTCCAACGGCGTGCACGTAGCAAGTGACCATCTGAACAGCGCTATCCTCAGCATGGGCGTGGACGTTGGTCAAACACTCGGCGACCAAAGCCAGGTTTATGCCAAGGTGCGCTACAACACCGAGCTTGGCGACCGCGTCAGCGCTGCCTTCTACCAGGGCGATGCCAGCGCCTTCTGCAATGGCGACAGCAACGGCAGCTGGTGGGAATACGGTCTGGGCTTTGACATCAAGGCTGGCCACGCCAGCCACCTCTTCATGGACGCTGAACGCGCTAGCGGCAGCGGCTTCAGCAAGGACTGGTCCTGGCGCATCGGCGCACGCTTCGACTTCTAAGCGCTAACCTTTTTAAAACAGCTTATCCGCTACGCTAAGCATAGCTTCTGCTGACAGCGCATCTGTCAGCAAGCTATTAGCGGACAGCTTGAAAACTGCATAATTACATAAACCCCTAACTGCATAAACACAAAACGCACAAAACAAAAACGTCGTGAGCACTGCCAAAGTACAGGCTCACGACGTTTTTCACTTTGTTAAATTATACAGGGAAGCTACAGGCACAGCGCCTCATCAGAAGCTCCAGCGAACACCGGCATTCCACTGCCAATCGGTATTGATTTCACCGCCGAAGGTTTTTTCCATATCTACATAAAGATGGCTTGCTTTCTGACTTAAAATCTTGAGGAGAACCGGCCTTCCACAACCAGTTGTCTCTTTGTGTTTATTATACGTTTTATCTTTCTTTTTGTCAAACCTGAATTAATATCTGCTCCATATGTCGATGTTGAGCCAAAAAGATGGTTCTGTAACATATGCGCTTCCGGGTAATGTCAGCCATTTATCTATCTTAGCTATTAATGATTTTTATATTCATTACGAAGTAACAAAAAAACTGACGAAGCAAAATTGCCTCGTCAGTTTATTTTTATACGTAAAATTCAGCGCTAAGCTTATTTCACCATAGCAGCAACAATATCAAATGCAGCAGCCA